>Ga0116134_1000202_pt1 | contig 31349 bp, 23 predicted proteins | sample June2015DPH_19_5_FD_89737 | JGI IMG/M metagenome (GOLD analysis project Ga0116134, IMG submission 89737) | Peatland microbial communities from SPRUCE experiment site at the Marcell Experimental Forest, Minnesota, USA - June2015DPH_19_40 | ecosystem: Environmental > Terrestrial > Soil > Wetlands... | reverse complement strand
GGCTGCCGGAAAGAATACGGAGACAGGCTGGAAGCCTGTCCCACGAAGATTCCGGCGCTCTCGTGCAGGAATTCAACCGCATCGTATTGAGTCAGGCGGGCGAATTGCTTCGTCAGGCCGTCGAGCCGCGCGTGCGCGAGGCCATCAACGCCACCGGCATCATTCTGCACACCGGTCTGGGGCGCGCGGTCTTTCCCGGTTGCGTCGTGGACTCGATGATTTCCGGCTTGAAGGGTTACGTGAACCTGGCCGTGGACCGCGATTCCGGCGAACGTGTCGAGCGGGACGAACTGGTCGAACCCCTGTTCACCGAACTCACCGGCGCGGAAGCCACCACAGTCGTCAACAACAATGCCGGCGCCACGCTGCTGGTCCTGGCCGCGCTCGCGGCGCGACGCGAAGTCATCGTTTCGCGCGGCCAGCTCATCGAGATTGGCGGTTCGTTCCGGCTGCCCGATGTGATGGCGCAAAGCCGGGCGCGGCTGGTCGAGGTGGGCACCACCAACCGGACGCACCTCAAGGATTATCGCAACGCCATCACGGAGAAGACCGCCGCGCTCATGCGCGTGCATCCGAGCAACTACCGCGTCGTCGGTTTCACCAGCGAAGTGCCGCTCGCCGAGCTTGCCGAACTGGCGCACAGCAAGGGTTTGCTGTTGATCGACGATCTCGGGGCGGGCGCGTTGCTGGACTTGCGCCAGTTCGGGCTGCCGCACGAAACGACCGTCCGTGAATCCATCGAGGCCGGGGCGGACGTGGTTTTGTTCAGCGCCGACAAGCTGATTGGCGCCAATCAGAGCGGCATCATTGTCGGGCGCAAGGAGGCGATTGTCAAAATCCGGAAGCATCCCCTGATGCGCGCCTTGCGGGTGGACAAGACCTGCATCATGGTTTTGGAACGCACCCTGCACCTGTTCCGCGATCCCGAACTGCTCCGCCGCGAGCATCCGACTTATCGCATGATGACCACGCCGCCCGACGCGCTGCAACACCGCGCCCAGGCGCTGGCCCAGGCCATCCGGGAGAAAGCGCCGCGCGCGAAGGCGGACATCCACGCGAGCCAGGCTTATCTGGGCAGCGGTTCGTTGCCGGAGGAAGCCATTCCCAGCTTCGTGGTGAGCGTCAGCCTGCCCGGCATGAATGCCGCGGACCTGGCGCGGGCGCTCCGACTGGACCGGGCGTGTGTCTTTGGACGCATCGAACACGAGCGGGTTTTGTTTGATGTGCGGACCATCACCGACGAGCAGGTGAAGGCAATTGCCGATGCGTTGGGGAGAATTGCGGGATGAAAAGCTTTTTTGAAGCGATGGAAATTCTGCCTTGTAGCCGCGGACGTCAGTCCGCGCATCCTTCCCGGCTGAAAGATCAGCGCCGACTGACGTCGGCGGCTACAGTTTTCGTTTGATGAGCACCTCCCGCCGCAACATCATGCTCGGCACCGCCGGGCACGTGGACCACGGCAAGACCGCGCTCGTAAAGATGCTCACTGGCTGCGAGACCGACACGCTGGCCGAGGAACAGCAACGCGGCCTTACCATTGACCTCGGCTTTGCCCCCTGCCAGTTGTCGGACAAACGCGTCGTCGGCGTCGTGGACGTGCCGGGCCACGTGGATTTCATCCGCAACATGGCCGCCGGTGCGCACGGCATTGACGTCGTCATCTTCGTCGTGGCAGCGGACGACGGCATCATGCCGCAGACGCATGAACACCTCCACATTCTCACGCTCATGGGACTGCGTCACGGACTGGTGGCGCTTACCAAGGTAGATCTCGTTGACCCGGCCCGGCGCAACTTCGTGATTCAGGACCTGCGGCGGTTGCTCGCGAACACGTTTCTGGCGGAGGCGCCGATTTGCCCGCTTTCCAACGTCACCGGCGAAGGCTACGACGGATTTTTCGACGCGCTGAACGAGGTGGTCGCCAAATGTGAAAACCGTCCCTGCTCCGGCTGGTTTCGCATGTGGGTGGAGGACGTGTTTACGATTCGCGGCTCCGGCACGGTCATCACCGGCATTCCCACCCGGGGGCGCGTGCGACCGGGCGACCGCCTGCATTTGCTGCCCGCCGGTTTGTCCGGACACGTCCGCCGCATGCAGGTTTATGGCGAGGACGCGAAGGAGGGACGTGCCGGGGAATGTGTCGCGCTGAACCTTCCCGAGATTGATCATGAAGTGGTGCGGCGCGGCATGGTCTTGTGTGAATCAAATGCCGTGGCCCCGGTGACCATGGCGGAAGCCGAACTGCGAATCCTCGATTCCATCAAGGGCAAAATCGCCGACTACCTCGAAGCGCAGTTGCATGTCGGAACGGCGGCGGTGTCAGCCCATCTGGCGATGCTTGAAAACACCGAAATGACCGGCGGGGAGAAGCAGATGGTCCAGCTTCGGCTGGCGGAACCGCTCGCACTGGCGCCCGGCGAACGATTTGTCGTCCGCGCCAACGTGGCTGGCTCCGGCGTCGCCGGTCTGACCACGATTGGCGGCGGACAGCTTCTCGGCATCGGCAACGTCCGGCTGCGCCGGAAGAAACAATGGACGCTTGAAATGCTGGCGGCCCGGCGGGAAGCCATCGCCGATCCTGCCCGCTGGTGCGAACTGATGTTGCGCGAGAGCGCGCTGCCGGCAACCGCCGCCGACCTGCAAATGAAATGCCTGATGCGCTCCGAGGAGATGACAGCGCTGCTTGATTCCCTGCACACCGGGGGTCGCGCGGTCCCGACGCCCGGCGGCGGGTGGCTGCACCGCGATGTCATCCACAATACGGCGACCGACATCCTCGCAGCGATTCAAGCGTTCCATTCCGCCAATCCGCAGCGGGCCGGAATCGGCCGGGAGGAACTGCTCGCCGGTCTCAAGACCAACAGCGAACTTCTGGATCTGGCCGTGGCGTCGCTGCTGCAAACAAAGCAGCTCGAGCGCAACGGAACCTTCCCCTTCCTGGCGCAAGCGGGCTGGAATGCGCGGCTGGACGACCGCGACCAGCGCCTGTGCGACCAGATTGCCGCGAAGTTGCAGCAGGCCGGCTGGGCGCCGCCCAGCACGGAGGAACTGGCGGCGGCGCTCGGCGAACTGTTGCCGCGCGTCGGCGCGATGATGCGGCTGCTGGTCGAACGCGGGCTGGTGGTGCGGCTGGACGACCGTGTCTGGATGCATCGCGACGCCGTGGAAGCCGGCAAACAAACCGCCTTGAAACTTTTCGCCCGCGCGCCGATGTTCTCCACCATGGACTTCCGCGACGCGCTTGGCGTGAGCCGCAAATACGCCGTGCCGCTGGTGGATTATTTGGACAAGGTCCGCTTCACCGTCCGTTCCGGAAACAACCGGACGCCGGGAGCGGAAGCGAAGAAGCTTTTAAAATCGTAGCAGCCGACGTGAGGAGGCTCTGACTGGTTTGGGTCTGGCGTCCCGGTTCTGGGTTCTTGGAATTTGAGCCGCCTCACGTTGGCTGGTACAGTTACGAAAGAGAAATTGAGTGAAAATTGATTTTGCCAGACGCCGCCGCGTGATGGAGCGGTCGCAACTGCTGGGACACTGCATCTGCGACGTGCGCCGTCCGTGCCCGTGCGATGTTTTTCGCGACGACGGGATTTGTCCGTGCGCCGGCGAGCGGCCGGACCCGGGGGACGTCTCGCAAGTGAAGCTGATGGATCTGGTCCGCAACGCCGGTTGCGCGTCGAAGATTGCCCCCGCCGAACTCGACGCGGTGCTGGGCCGGCTGCCCGCCGTGAACGATCCCGCCGTGATTTCCGGGCTGGCGGCGGGTGACGATGCGGCGATTTACCGGATATCCGACGACCTTTGCCTGGTGCAAACCGTGGACGTGTTCACGCCGTGTGTGGATGACCCGCATCTTTTCGGACGGATCTGCGCCGTGAACTGCCTTTCGGACATTTATGCGATGGGCGGCGAACCGCGCACCGCGTTGAGCATCATGGCGTTTCCCACCGAGAAGTTACCGGGTGAGGTGATGTATCAAATGCTGGCTGGCGCGATGGATATTTTTGAAGAAGCCGGCGTCGCGCTCGTCGGCGGCCACAGCATCAAGGACGACGAAATCAAACTCGGCTTTGCCATCACCGGCTTGATTAATCCCAAGGTCGCCGCCGCGCTGGAAAAGCCGAATGCCGGCGACGTGCTGGTGTTAACCAAGCCGCTGGGCACCGGCGTACTGGCGTTTTGCCGGCAAATTGGCCGCGGGAATCCGCAAGGCATGGCTGCCGCCGAAACTTCGATGGCCACGCTGAACAAGGCGGCGGCGGAAGCGATGAAGGAAGCCAGCGCCTCGGCCTGCACGGACGTGACGGGCTTCGGCCTGTTCGCGCATCTCCATCGCATGCTGCGCCCGGGCAAACTGGGCGCGGACATTTTCGCCGATGCGTTGCCGGCATTCGACGGCGCAGTTGCAGCCCTCCGGCAGGGTGTGATCCCGGGCGCCGTTGAGCGAAACCGCGAGTATGTCGGCGAGGCCATTCGCGTTGCGCCGAACGTGGACGAAGCGCTGGTCAACCTGGGCTTCGACGCACAAACCTCCGGCGGCCTGCTGATTGCCGTCCCGCGCGAACGACTGGAAATCTTGCGCCAATCCCTGTCCCGGCGCGGCGTTAGTGGGTTTGTTATTGGCCGGATTGGCAGTTCGTCCGACACACAAATCCTTGTCACCCATTCTGCCACCGAATCTGGTAGGGACGCGCTGCCGCGCGTCCAGGCCGACCGGCAGGTCGGCCCTACCGGCTCCAAAGAAAACCCCGAGAGAGAAATCCATGCTCAAAAATCTGAAAGCAAATCCATGAAATCATCAACTTCAGATTCCATCGCTCAAGAATCTTCCCTCACCCGCCCTTCCGCCTTCGCTGAAGCTACGGCGGACAAGCCGGGCACCCTCTCCCATCCGATGGGCGAGGGACACGGTTGCTGCGCGGACATGTTCAAAGGCGGAAGCGCGGCGAGTTCCGTCGGCGAAACGCAAAAGGCTTTCGGCGCGATGATCCGCTCGGTGCAGGCGGGCGGCGTCCTGAGCGAGAAGGCCAAGGAACTCATCCTGTTCAGCCTGGTCGTGCACAGCCGGTGCCATCCGTGTTTCGACGCGCACTTTCGCAAGGCGCGCGAAATGGGCATCACGCAGGCGGAACTGGACGAGGCGGCGTGGTGCGCCATCGCCATGGGCGGCGCGCCGGTGAAGATGTTTTACCAGGAGAGCCTCGCCAGGGTTCAGCCGGGCAAAACGGACAAAGCGTGACGTTGAATGCGAGTGTCGCCAATTGAAAATCGAGGAGGAGGACGAGGACGAAAAGGGAAAGCGGCACTTCGGAATTTTCCCGCAATCCCTCAAGTTGTCGCCTTGTCTGGCGGCGTGTTTTGCGGCAGGGCGAAGCAGGGTTCAATCGCGCCGCAGGTGGTACATTCGAGGCAGCGGATGCAGCCGGACACGTTCACTTTCTGGTCCACCTTCACCCCCATCGAACACCGGCTGCGGCAGAGGTTGCATTCCACACATTCCTTGGGATTGAACCGGAGGTGAAACAGGCTGAACCGGTTGAAGAGCGAGAGGAAACCGCCGAGCGGACAAAAGATGCGGCACCACGGGCGATGAATGAACAAAGCGGCGGCGAGGAAGGAAAGCAGAATGCCCGTTTTGAACCAGCTCATGACCCAACCTTTGCCGGCCAAAACACTTTGGACCGAATAAGGCACGCCAGCCTCCAGCGCGCCCGCCGGGCAAAGCCGGCAGATGGAGACGACCTGGTTTTCGTAAGGAATGCCCTTGAATCCGAGAATCATCGGCAGCAGCAGCACCAATCCCGCCAGCACGACGTAACGCGTGTAACCCACCCAGCCCGGCAACGCCATTTTTCTGCGGGTGATTTTCCCGAGGAGATCCTGCAGGAAACCGAACGGGCATGCCCACCCGCAGACGAGCGAGCCGCTCACCGCACCGACGACCAGCAGCAGACCGATGAGCAGGTAGGGCACTTCGAACGCGGCGGGCAGGAGCGCAGCGTAGTTCGCCGCCACGCCCACGGGGCAGGCGAATGAAGACAGCGGGCAGGAATAGCAGTGGAAAACACAGCCAGGGATGCCGTGCAGCCACCGGCCCACCGGTGCCAGCCAGATGCCGAGAAAGCCTGTCTGCAACCAGGGACGAAGGCGCGACAACTTCCGTCCGAGCGCCGTCGGTTCACGTTCCTGACAATTGGGCACGGGACAGTCCATGTTAAAATCCGAAATCCGAATGCCGAAATCCGAATGCCGAAAAAAGGCCGGATTCCGAAGCGATCAACTCCAGACATGCATTCATATTCGGATTTCGGGCTTCGGTTTTCTTTCGGATTTCGGTTTTCGACATTCGGATTTGATTTGGCCACGCCGTGTGACCGGAAATTATTTTATTCAGGTGGGACTGGGCGTCTTCGCGTCCGTGTCAACCCGGACCTTCCATTGGGGAGGCGTCGCATTGGCCTGCTGTTTGGCCCAGCGGTCGAGCGCCTCGGCTTCCGCGGCGGGGTCCTCGAGCTTGGGCGGCGGCGGGGGAACAATTTGACTCGCGTATTGCACGCCGCCGGAGGAGAACGCCTTGACCAGTTGGATTTCCGAGGCGGTGCTTCCGCCGACCGTGTCCACGCCGGTCAGATGCCGCGCGCCGCCAAAAGCAAGGACGCCGCCGATCAGGACGGCGATGAAGCCGGGCCAGAAATCGTGGTGTTCCACGTCGCGCAAGGCGGGATCCACCTTTGGTTGTGGCACTCGTTTAAACATCCGGGTCAAGTGCAGCGTAAGTCATGCCCGCCGGTTTCGCAAACATGGCGGAGGCGGATGGGAATCGAACCCACCTGGGACTTTGTTGAGCCCCACGCTGGTTTTGAAGACCAGGAGCGCCACCAGGTCGCCTTACACCTCCGGGACAGGGCCCTGCGCCGCTTGCAAAATGCAACGGATGGTCCAAGTTGCCGTTTCCAAACGGTCGCATGGCCGCATTGGGACAGATTCCAGGGACGATTTCAATCTGAAACAGGGCGGTCCAGGAATGGGTGCATGCCCGGCACTGCCGCCGATTCTGGTAGGGCAAAGCTGCTGCTTTGCCCTGCTCGCAGTGCCTGCGAGCGGAGAGGTGCCAGCGATAGGACAAGCAAAAACATCGCTTCGCTCGTTTTTGCGGAAGTTTGGGCGTCGCGGCAGTGACGCCCTACCTTGCGGGCAGCCCGGATGCGTCCATCAATGGCGCGGTTACTGCGGCAATTTCTTGATCTGCGCGTCCAGCTCGTCGAGCGCGAAACCTTCCGCGACCACGCGATGATTGGCGTCGGTGAGGATCAACCACGGCAACGCCGGAACTGCCGAGGCCCATTTTGATTTTTCGGATTTCTCCGTCACGCGCCCGACTGGAAATGAAACGGGGCTGGCCTTTTTCCATTCATTGAATGTTTCATCGCTGGTGACCGCCGCCTGAACGCCAAGGACGGAAACATTTTGTTGCCGGAGCGCAACGGCTTGTTCATCCAACTGGTGGACCACGTGCCGCGACGGGCGCTGGCTCGCGTCGAACAGGCACAACAACACCGGCTGGCCGGCGGGCGCGGTGTCGCCGGCGAGATTCACCGTTGCCAAATCGGGCAGCGGACTGCCTTTGAGCGAGGCGCGACGCGGTGTCTGGAGGACATTTCCCGGCTGGGAACTCAAGGTCATCACGACATTGGTGTCACCCGCTTCGGCGGTGGCTTGCGCGAAACCGCCGTTTTGGGCATTGGCGAAGAGACGAACCTGTCCTTCGCAAACCTGGAAATGAAAACGACCCTGGCTGTCGGTGGTCATGTTGCCATCCGGCTGGTCTTCGCCGTTCAACGACACGTTCGCGCTGGAAACCGACTTGTCATTTTCGTTCAGCACCTGGCCGGCCAAAACACGGTCGGCGAGCTTGAGGACGAACGGCGATAGTTCCATGCGATTGGTTTCGGAGTCGTCTTGGATTTGTTGCTGGCTTCGACCGTGGCCCTTGGCGGTGGCGAAAACAATGTATTGCGCGTCCGGCGGCAGGCACTTGATTTCGTAGCGGCCTTGCGCGTCGGCGGCAGCCATTTGTTCGTTCAACTGGTCGTAGCTGTTGCCCGCCTTGAGCTGCACGCTGACCTGCGCGCCGAAGAGTGGAGAACCGTCAGCGCTTCTTACCAGCCCGGCCACGGTCAGGGCCGGTTTCAATTTCACGTCGAGGTTTGTGGTTTCCTCCTCCAACTCTTCAGTGGCGGCCAAGTTGCGAACCGGGTCGCGGACAACCAGCAGCTCGCCGCCCGACTGCATTTGCCACGGCTGGAGCGACCAGGTAAGGCTGAACGTGCCGTTGGTCGCGGTTTTTGTCCAGCGCGAACCATTGGACGGAAACACCGCCACCTGCGCGCCGCTGGCGGGTTTGCCGTCGGCGTCCGCCACCGTGCCTTTCAGTTTGTGCGCCGTGGAACCGGGGGAGTTGTTGTAAGTTTGACCGAGCCGCAGAACGACGTTCGTGTCGCCGCCTTCCGCCGAAATGTTGCCGAAGGAACGCTGGCTGTTGGCCGAGATTTGGGCCTGGCCTTCGCAGACATGCTTGAAACGGAATCGTCCTTCTTGATCCGTGCGCGTGTGCCCGCTGGGCTGGCCTTCGCCGGAAAGATTCACAAGGATGCCGGCGACCGGCTTGTCGTCCGCGTCGAGCACCTGCCCGGCGAGTTTGAGGTTGGCAAGTTTGAGTTCTACGGGATCGAGTTCCTGACGGATGGCATCGGCGGAGGCACCGACATCGTAAATTGACTTCTGGCCGTAAGCCGGAGCTGAGACAACAATGCCGTATTTCCGTCCGGGCGGCAGCGCAGGAATTTCAAATTGTCCCGGCGTGTTGGTCCGCCCCAAGCCATCAAGCCACGCGCCGCTGCGACCGGTCCAGAAAATCAATCTGGCGGTCGCGTTCGTGACGGGTTTGCCATCGGATTCCGCGCGGCCGGCCAGTGTGAGTCCCGGCGCGAGTTTCAGGTCGAGCGGGCCGGTGTCTTCGTCGATGTCCTGTGCCACGGCCAGATTGTGTTCTGCGTCCCGAATCAGAAGGCAGGTGGTCGCGTCGTTTTGTCCGAATTGGCGCTGGTTCCACTCCAGTTCAAACCTGCCACCGTCATCGGTTTTGACCTCGGCTGCCTGGGGGCCAAAAGCGCCGACAATTTTCACCAGCAACCCCGCCGCCGGCCGGCCATCGGGCCGGTGAACCACGCCGGTTATTTTCTGCGGACCGGCAATTTCAATTTCGACGCGGTTCGTCTTGCCGATTTCCACGCTGGCGGAAGTTTGCCCTCCCGGCATGGATTCCTGAGACGCCATTACCTGATAATCGCCGGGCGGCAGCCGCAGGAGGGCAACGCCGTTGCTATCGGAACGGGCGGCGGATTGAAAATTTTCCCGGTAGGCATTGACCATGATTTGTGCCAGCGGCTTGCGATCGTTTTTTCCCAGCACGGTTGCTTCCAGCAAGCCGCCCCGTGCCGCAGTCACCTGCACGCCGCGCGCGGTCTGGCCGGACTCAACCGAAACCGGAACCGTGTCAGCAACCCATTCTGGAACAGTATTGGTGCCAAAGACGGCACGAACTCGATAGGAATCGGCGGCCACATCGCTGATGCGGAACGCACCGTCCGTGCCGGATTCCGCCGGCTCGCGCTCGCCAAACGCGAAAAAGACCGGCCCATCGGGCAGCAACGTCAGCCGCGCAACGGGCGGCGGTTGATTACTGCCCTCGACGATGATTTTGCCTTCGATGCTGCCGGCCGGCTCCATGACCAATTTGATGTCTTCCTGTCCCGCGCGCCAAGGCAGCGAGTCCAAGCCGCCGGAATCCGGCGGTAACTGGCGCAGAGCTTTTCCCGGCGTCTGAACCGCAAGGACGGCCGTGGCATTAGTTGGGAAATTTTCGATGCGGAAACGGCCGGCGGCATCCGTGCGGGCGGCAAAACAATCGTGCGCGGGTTTGCCGGTGAAATAATTAAAGCTCCGTGCTCCGCCTTCCTGCGAAATTTCGCCGACGGCCGTGGCCACGGAAACCTCGGCGTTGGCAACGGGCTTATCCGCTTCGTCCACCACCACGCCCGCCAGCGGCGCCGGCGGAGTCAGCACCAAACGTTCTTCCGTCTCGCCGACGGAATTAAACGGCTGGCCCAACTGTTTCCAGGCCGGGGCCAGTCCCGGTTTTCGCGCCAGCAGGTATCCCGACGCCCGCGACGCCGGGAATTCAAAAGCGCCGTTGGTGCCCGTGGTGATTTGTTTTTTCAATTCCAGAGGATTTGCCAGAAACGGATTTCCCTCATAACGCCAATACTCCACCGTCGCGCCGGCAAGGGGGCTGCCGGCGGTGTCGGTGACCGTCCCGGAACAGTTGAGTTTTTGCGCGCCGGCATTTGTGCCGGTATCCGGCGCTTTTTGAATAATGGTCTGTAGCCGTTCCAGCGTCTGGGCGTGCGTGCTGACGCCCAAAAACACCAAAGCGGCAGAAACCAGAAGGAATTGCCGTGTCGTTTTCATGCGATGATCAAATTATTTTTTTGCTTCGAGCGTCAACGGACTCGTCAGCACCTGGAACGGGCTGAAAATTTTGACGCCGCCAACCAACGGACGCTGAACATTTTTAGGCTCCCGCCATGAGAGCGAACAAACGCCGCCTCACCCAAACTCGAACGTGTTCGTATAACACAACGTCCCGTCGGCATTGGCCAGCATCAGTTTGGGGCCGCGCGGGCGCTGGCCGTCACGCAGCATCTCGATGGATTCCTTCTGTCGTCCCACGAAACTGAGGCTGAAGGCGACCTGGCGGTTGGTGTTCTCGGTCGCCTTGAGCACGGCTTGCACCGGCTCGCCGATTTCCAGCACGGCGGTTTTGTCGGCGGCGACCTCGAAACTGGCGGTTTTGGGGAAATTATAGCCTGACAGCGTCCACGCCACGCCTTTTTCATCCTTGCGATTGATTGTCCAGTGGAAGATCCGGTAATTGCCGGCCGGCAGGGTGAATTCGCCGTTCACCGGTTTGCGCACAAAATGGCCGTTCCCGCCGAACGCGGCGAATTCGGAAATGTTTTCCGGCACGCGCACCTGGCCGAGCGTGACGTTCTCCGCCTTTTGCACCTTGACGAACGCGCCGTCGCGGGCGGCTTCGATCCGGAAAAACTTTCCGTCCACTTCCAGCATCCTGCCCAAAAAACGTTCGCCGGTCTTGTCGCCCTCGACCTGGACGCGGTCGCTGTCATACGGATCCGGCGCGACGTCGTTGAACGTGCCGTTGACGTTGCCGTCAATCAGTTGGATGCGCTTTTTCGCGCCGTCGAAATTCACCACGCCTTCATACCAGCCGGCGGACGATGCCAGCAATTGTGCGGGATTCTTTTCATATTGATAGGACCGGAACACGAGATGATAGGTAATCGGCCCGTCCTCGCCCTTGAAAACAACGGGGGCCGGCGGAAAATAGGCGTTGTAGGAATCCAGCCGCGCTTGAAGAGGCGTTTTGTCGTCAAGCCGGCCATTGCCGTTGCTGTCAATGAACAGGCGGTCGTAAGGGCCGGACTTGCGCGTGCGGTCGAGACAAAGCCAGCGGCCGCCGGCGGGGTCCATCGGCGTAAGCCAGCGCGCGAAATAGGGCGACGCGTTCAGCTTGGGCAGGACGACACCGGGCGGCGGGTTGGTGGTCAGTTCCATCTGGTGGTAGGCGCGGCCCTCGGCGCTGGTGTGGTATTCCAGCCATTGCTCGGGCTGCGCCAGCGCCGTGGTCGCCAGAACCAATCCGGCGAAGGCGGTCCATTTTCCCAATCCTTTGACAGGTTTTAAGGAATCCATTTTTCGCATAACACATTTTTCAAACTCTTTGGCCATTATCAAACACTTTTTCCCGGTCTGGCGGCGGGCAACGGCGCCATCTCCGGCGGCAAAACCGGTGGCGGAGTTTCACGTCCCAAATGCAACAGCAACTTGAGCCGTTCGCGGAAAAGTGAGTTGGCGGAAGACAGAACCAGGAACGGGAACAGCGTGACGAACCCGGCTGCCGTCAGAACCAAAACCACGACGAAGAATTCCTGCCACGGCAACTGACCACCCGAAACAATCATTGCGAAGGCAAAGAACGGTGTGAGAATCACCAGCCAAAGCGCCAGCAGTGACAGGAAGATCCAGAGATAGAGTTCCAAGGGACGATAACGGCCCCGGCAGGCCAACCCGGCCAAAAAGATGGCCAGCGCAACCACAAGAACGCTGAGGGCCAGCGGAACCAGCATCACCAACACCAGGGAGGCCCCGTCCCCGGTCCAATCCTGCCTGACCAAAAAACTGAAAAGGCTGAAGACCCCCAGGGTGGGCGCAAGGCACAGGAAAGTGACGAAGCGATGGCGGCGCGCCAGTTGGGGCGCCAGCAACCAGACGGCGGCAACGCCAAAGGCCAGCGAACCCGCCATCTCCAGAAACATGTCTGCCGTGCCCGATGGCAGAAATTCAAAGGCTGACTGCGACAATTGTTCCATGGCCGCCACACATCCGAGTGGCAGCCAGATCCACCATGCCCGGCCGCAACGGTTTGGCTTCGCCAATAACAGCAGCAAAACCGCCAGCCACGGCAGAAATGAAGGGATGAGACTGGGGGGTGTCCACCGGTAGCTGACCGGAGCGCCTTCCTTCGCGCCGAGGCCTCCGAGATCGGAAATGGCCACAATCTTCAGTTCGCCGGCGGTCGTGGAAGGTACTCGCCATGAGTACGAGCAGGTGCTGCCTCAGCCAAATTCGAATTTGCCCGACGCGATTTTCCGGTCGCCTTTGTACACCGCGAACTCAGGCGGCTGGGAGCGATCCACCCGTGCCAGTTGATAGACCTCGCCGCCCGCGCCCAGCAACTGGTAATTGAAACGCAGGGATTTCCCGTGACGGCTGAGGGACACCGAGTTCGTCAGCGGACCACCCGCCGCCAACACCCCCGGCTTGTTCCTGTCAATGGTAATCCCCTGGTCCGGCCGCACCGAATAGGTGGAGTGATAGGCCACGGTGTCGCCCTGCTTCAGCCAGACTTCCGGCCGGTTGTATTTGCCCACCGGAACCTTCACGACCGTTTCCGGCTGGTCCAGCACCACCAGATACGGCCCGCCTTGCAGGATGGCACGCTCAATAAAATGGCCGTTGATTTTCAGTTCCCCCAGCGCCGGCTGTTCGCCGGTGAACTGCAATTTGAGCCGGACGTTGTTCCCCGAGAGTTCGTTGGTGCAGTCCAGCCGGCAGGCCTGGTTTTGATAGAACAATTTCCGCGGGAAGGGAAAGGCAACAAACGAGCCGGCGTCCGTGCTGAACGGCTCATTCCGCGCCGCCCAGCGACGCAACAGCAGATATCCGTCCGGGGCCGGACCGGAGCGGCTGAAAGGATTCTCCACCACACCCACCTGATATTCCACGCCCTGTAGCGTCACCTTGCCCTGCCAGAATGAATGCACGGCGGCGGTGCAACCGGGCCGTGACCCGTAATTGTTCAGGTTAAGGTCCATCAGCGTTTCGCGGTTGCCGGCGGCGGTTTTGACCGGCAGACGAATGCCGGAGAATGTCTGATAGCCCTTCGCCGGACTCACAAAAACCCCGGCGGGATCATCCGTCAAATCCAGGTTGTGATTCAAATCGAGGTAAAGTTTTCCGGCGGCCGGGTTCCAGGCAAAAGCGACGGAATTGCTGGTGCTGTCGTCAAACTGAAGGGCACCGCGAATGATTTTGCCGGAACCAAACGCCGGCTCCTTCGGGAACGGGGTGGACCGGACGACGACCCGACACCCCCAGTTGATGAAGCTGTAGGGGCCCTCGGTGTATTCGAGAAGGGTGGTTTGAATTTGTCCGGCCGGGGAGGTTGCGGCAGCAGTGGTTTCGACATCGGGCGTGGCATTGACCGTGAAGCCCGCTCCGAAGAGAAGCGCCACCCACAAAACCGCGCCGTACCGGGCGGCTTTTGTCAGTCCCGAACTCATGAACATCCGTCTTGCCACCGTGATTGGCATTACAACAGGTTGTTGGCTGTTAATCAAGAAGATTCCCTCACGCGACAGCAGAAGTTTCGGTTCGGAAGCAGAGGGGACGGAGTTTGGTTGCCGCGCAGAAACCTAATGCACCCTTTCCCAATCGCGCACTTTGCCGGGAACAATTCTAAACAGCGGATGCGGCGCGGGGATCTTCACTGGCAAAAGATTGCGATACCTTTTCACGTCCCGCCTTTTCAATTTCCGTTTCAAATGCCGCCATTCATAAAGCGACTGGCCGCGTGTCTCGGTCATTTTCCCACGAATCCGCTGCGCGCCGGTTTTTGACGCGTCAAATTTGTAACCGCGCCGCACGGCTTCCGCATGCACCGCTGCCGGATAAGCCGCCAGCGCGGCGGGCGGATTCGCAAACTCGGAAACGCGGCGCAGTTGCGGATGATGTTTGTACCCGCTCGTCGCTCCGCGCAGGACCTTTTGGGCCAGCAACGCCTCGCGCCAGAGCGCCACCAGCCCCCGCGCGTCCAGACACTTCGGATGCAGCGTCCACAATCGCATGGGGAAATTTTAGGCGGCACGATGAGCAAGTCGCGGCAAAATCGCAGGAGACGACGTAAGGAGTCTCTAATTTTGATTCCGACTTCCGATCAGCGCCTCGTGACCTCGACTCCTACAAAATCAAAATGCCGGGATGGAAGGAAATGCGAAAATTCGATTTGTGTTTTACGCTCGCCCTCACCTTTTATCCTCTCCCCCAAGAGAGGAAATAGCTGCTGGCCGGTTTTGGTTTTGCGAATGACCGTCCGGCAATTCCAGCCGCGCGAATTTCAGAAAGACGGGGAACGATTCTCCTTCTCCTTGGGGAGACTTGAGCCGATTGGGTATCGGTGAAAGGAATTCGGCGAAGCCGAAGGCCCGCAGGGCCGAACGAGCGGGCGCGAACGAGTCCACGCCGGAAGAACGTTGTTCAGCCCGAAATCACTTCAAACATTCCGTCAAATCTGGCATCTAATCCGTGTGCGACGCTTTGGAATCATTTTCGCCGTTTGCTTTTGCTTCGCGGCCATCTCCACTCACGCCGCGCACACCCAAGTGCGGCTGATTTTGTCCGCCAGCACCGCGCGGCCCGGCGACACCGTGCTGGCCGGCGTGGATTTGAAGATGGACCCGGGCTGGCACACCTACTGGAAAAATCCCGGCGCCGCCGGCCTGGCCACCAAAATCGAATGGCAATTGCCGCCCGGCGTCACCGCCGGCGAAATCCAATGGCCGCTCCCGGAAAAATTGCCGCCCGCCGAAGTCACCACCTACGGCTACGACGGCGAGGTTGTCCTGCTGGTGCCGCTCAAACTCGCCCCCGATTTGAAGCCCGGCCCGCTCGATTTGAAGGCCAAGGTTTCCTGGCTCGAATGCAAGGAGGCGTGCGTCCCCGGCAGCGGCAGCGTCGAAGCCACGCTCAACATTGGCGAGCAGACAAAAACTTCCAGCGACGCCGCGACGATTGAATCGTGGAAAAGTAAAACGCCCAAGATTCTTACCAATTTGGTTGCCCGCGCTTGGTGGGAAAAGCCTGCGAATGGCGACACGCGCCCGCTAATCATCGAATGGTCTGCATTTCTCAAAGATCAACCGCCAACTTATAACATACGATTGATCACCGAAGGGTCTGACTTTTTCCCTGATGCCAATAACGACTTTGAAATTCTGCCCGCAACCGAAAACCTTTCGAGCAGTCCGCTCGACGTTTATTGGCGCAAACTGGTTAAAAAATACGAAGGCGACTGGCCGAAAGAAATTTCTGGCGTGATTGTCACGAAAAGCGGCAACGTGCGAACCGGCCTTGAAGTCAAATTGCCCGTCAGCGACAAAGCTCCAGCCGTCGGTAAAACAATTTTGCCGGAGAGTAGCGCAGGCGTCCCGCCTGCCGGGACAGGCGGGACGCCTGCGCTACCTTTACAGCCGCTCTGGCAAATGCTGCTCTACGCCTTCATCGGCGGGCTGATTCTGAACATCATGCCCTGCGTCCTACCGGTCATCGCGCTGAAAATTCTCGGCTTCGTCGGTGAAGCCAGGAGCGAACCGCGGCACGTCCGCAAGCTTGGCCTCGTTTACGCGCTTGGCGTGCTGGTGTCGTTTCTCGTGCTCGCCGCCGTCGTCATCGGCGTCAAAGCCGCCGGACATCACGCCGGCTGGGGCATGCAGTTTGGCAGCCCGGTTTTTGTGGTTTGCCTCACCACGCTCGTCACGCTCGTAGCGCTGAATCTATTCGGCGTATTTGAAGTCACGCTCGGCGGACGTGCGCTCGACGCGGCAGGCGGACTGGCCTCAAAACACGGCGCGGCGGGCGCATTTTTTAACGGCGTGCTGGCAACGGTATTGGCCACACCCTGCACCGCGCCGTTTTTGAGCATCGCGCTCGGCTTTGCCTTCGCTCAAAAAGCGCCGGTGATTCTGTTGATGTTTCTCGCTGTCGGCGTCGGGCTGGCTGCGCCGTATGTCGTGCTGAGTTGGAATCCGGCGTGGCTGAAATTTCTGCCCAAGCCCGGCGCGTGGATGGAAAAATTCAAGATCGCGATGGGCTTTCCCATGCTGGCGACCGCCGTGTGGTTGTTCAACCTCGCCGCCGGCAGTTACGGCGGACGTGTGTTGTGGCTGGGCGTTTTTCTGGTGGTCGTCGCGTTTGCGGCGTGGATTTTCGGCGAGTTCGTCCAGCGTGGCCGTGTTGGTAAAGGCGTCGCGTTCGCTGTCGTTTTGATTTTGCTGGTCGGGGGCTATGCTTACGCGTTGGAAAGCCAATTGCATTGGCGCGCACCATTGGCGGCTTCGGACCCAACCGGTTCGCTGAAAGAATCGGCGGACGGAATTGACTGGCAGCGCTGGAGTCCTGAAGCCGTGGCGAAAGCGCGCAGCGAAGGTCGCCCGATAATCGTGGATTTCACCGCCGACTGGTGTCTCACCTGTCAGGTCAACAAAAAGACCAGCCTCGAAATCACGTCCGTGCGCGCGAAGCTCAAGTCCATGGATGCCGTCGCGTTGCTTGGCGACTATACGCGATTCCCCGAAAATATTTCGGAGGAGCTGAACCGCTTCAACCGTGCCGGGGTGCCGCTGGTTTTGGTTTATCCCAAGGACGACGCCGCGTCTCCGATTGTCCTGCCTGAAATTCTGACACCGGGCATCGTGCTCGCCGCCCTTGACCGCGCGGCTCGTTGACTTTTGAACGGAACCGTCTAGATTGATGTCTCTTAACCAAACAATTAAAAATTCTGAACATATGAAAAGAGCATTTGTATTATTGACGGCAATGACACTGGCGGCGAACGCGCTGGCGGTGGAAATCGGAAAATCCGCCCCGGATTTCACGGCCACGGACATCAACGGCAAGACGGTCAAGCTCAGCGATTACAAGGGCAAGATTGTCGTGCTGGAATCCTACAATTCCGACTGCCCGTTTTGTAACAATCATTACAAGACCGGCGCGATGCAGGAGTTGGAAAAAGACATGGCCGCCAAGGGGGTCGTGTGGCTCATCGTCAATTCGGTGAACCCGAACAATCCCAGTCATCGCACGCCCGACCAGGCCAAACAGGAATTGGCCGACAAAAAGATTGTGGCGACAGCATGGATTGATGACAGCTCCGGCACGGTTGGCCATCTCTACGACATGAAAACCACGCCGGACATGTATGTGATTGATAAGAACGGCGTGCTGGTTTATGACGGCGCGATTGACAACAAACCGGACCCGCAACATGACCCGCGGACCGCGCGCAATTACGTCCGCGAAGCCGTGGACGCCTTGATGGCCGGCAAACCCGTGCCCGTTGCCCAAACCAAGCCCTACGGTTGCAGCGTCAAGTATGCGAATTAACGCGGATTAAATGTCGCAGCCACCGGCGTAAGGCGGCTTTGCCATTTCACGTGTTCGAAGAACCCGGTCGCCACGATGTAGCCGGCGCAATCTGACGCCCCGCAGTGGCAGGGATGCTTTCGATAATCCTCCAGATCGTAACCGTAGTTGAACGTGATTTCCTCCCCGGCCCGGATGCCGCGGCGCGCCACAATCCAGACGCGCCCGCCGTCCGGTTCCGCATCGCAGTTCGGGTCGCAACTGTGATTCAGGAAACGCGCCGGGTTCCACGGCACGTTGCCGTCAAGGTCGTGCGCGTCGTCCAGCGAGAAAATGTATTCGTTGTTCGACTCGCACCGGCGCAGCGATTCGGCCTTGGTAATCTTTTCGCCGACGTACTCGATGACGCGTGTGCCGGCAGCAAGGTCCGCCTTCGCAAACCCGCCGACGCCATGAATGGCGGATGGGCGAAAACAAACCAGCGCCGTATCCGCCACCATTGAACTGTTCAACGCTGATGGCATGGTCACAATTTTGGAAGGTCGAATCCGTACTCGCGGAGAAATTCTTCCGTCGGCGCTTGAATGTCCACGTGCCGGCGCGTAAACGGATCCGCATAGGCCAGCCGCACCGCGCGCAAACCCAGTTCCAGCTTGCTGTCAACCCGTCCGTAAAGTTCATCTCCCACCACCGGGCAACCGGCTTCGGCCAGATGCACGCGGATTTGATGCGTGCGACCAGTCACTGGCTTGCACTCGATAAGCGTCAACTTGTCAGCCCCCGATTCAAAAACCTTCGATTGGTGGGGCGAGCGTCCCCGCGAGCCGCTCGTGGACTGCGGTGACATGTCACCGCTTTTCAAAGCGCCGACATGTCGGCGCACTCCAAAATTCGATGACCCGCCGGAAGTCCCGCCACTTCCAGACAAATTTTGCAGCACGCGGAAATGCGTTTCGGCTTCCTTGCCTTCGCGTAAATCCACCTTCATGCGTCCAACCCGCCGCGGATCGGGTGCGAGTTTGAGCCGGCAGGTCCATTCAACTTCGCGTGGTTTGCCGTCCACGACGGCCAGATAGGTTTTCTCCATCTTTCGGCTTTCAAACAAATCGGAATACGTCTCAACCGCGCCCGGACTTCTGGCGAACAGCAAAATGCCGCTGGTGTCGGCATCCAGCCGGTGGACGTAGCGGAGAAATTTGATGCCGCGCGACCGCGCCCAGAAATCGCGCGCGGTGATGGAAGAATTGATGGCCGCCTGCAGATTGCGCCCGGTATTTTGCCACGAAACCGGCAGCAGCATCCACCCGCGCGGCTTGTCAATGGCGATGACCGACCGGTCCTCGTACAAAATCGGGATCGGCTCGCAGTCCGGCAGTTCGATGCAGTCGGGTTTGGACACAAAAGTATTTTTATTCCTTTGCGCCATACTTTCGCAACAAGTCCGCGATGTCTTTTCGTTTCTCGACTTCACGACCTCGGTTCCGAATTTTTGTAAGAGACAAAGGTGTCACGCCTTTATCATCTTTTGCATTAACGTCAGCACCGTTTTTCAACAACCATTCAACGGCTTGAAATGTTCCTTGTTGAGCCGCGAAATGTAATGGTGTTTGTCCTTCGCTGTCCTTTGCATTGACCTTTGCGCCGTGAGACAAAAGCACCGTTGCCACGTTCGTATCTCCAGCACCTAAAGCCCATATTTGAAAAATTGTCCAGCCATGCGTGTTTGGCATTACTGCCCCATTCGTAAATAACAAATCTATCAATCCTTTTGAACTTTGGCCGGCAGCGTATTGCAACGGCGTCCAACCATTTTGTTCTAAACCGTTGACATCAGCCCCATGTTCCAGCAGAAGCTTGGCTGCTTCAACATTGCCTTGTTCAGCCGCTAAGTGAAGTGGCATCATGGTATTGCTTGCGGGATAATGAACATTAGGGTTTGCGCCATGTTCGAGCAGGAACCGGGTAACTGGAACCTGTTGTTGTTGAATTGCAAGAAATAAAGCGACGCTCAAATCATTTGCTCCCTTGGCCGCTAGCAATTCAACCAAGGGCAAATGGCCTGCGGATGCTGCCCAGTCTATCGGATGACGCCCTCCTTTGGTCGCTGCGTTGGGATCGGCGCCAAGAGAAAACAACAGTTCAGCGGAATCTTTTTGACCGGATTCAGCCGCCCAGGCCAGCGGGGTAAATCCTAGCTCGTCTTTTTCTTCAATGCTCTGTGGATTTTTTTGAAGCAAATTGTGCAACGCATCCAAATCACCGTGCGCCGCCGCGAAGCTGACGGTATTGCTCCGGCTCTGTAGGACATAATTTTGAAGCATGAGAGCGATGTCCAGACGTCCCTCGTCCAGCGCCAACTCCAAAGGCGAAAAATTATCGGCACCATTGATATACTGCACGTTCAAGTTAACATGGTATCGCAGGAGTGCCGCGACATAATTCGTGTTCCCATTTATGATTGCTTGAATAATCGGCACAAACCGATCTGCTGTTGTTCCCTGCCGATTGGGGTCTGCTCCTTTGGATAAAAGGAATTCGGGCCAGCTATCTTTTCCACCGCCATAAATCATGCACTCCGCCAAAGCTGAACGTCCATGATTGATGTCTGCGCCATTGTCCAAAAGTAAATTGAAAATTTCCTTACTGTCCGCAACAAAGGCATAGGTCAAAGCGGTATCACCATCTCCTGTGGTGGCATTAACATCTGGCTTGTGAGATAGGAGTGCTTTTACAGCTTCGAGATTCCCGCTCCATGCTGCATGTTGTAGAGGAGTAAGATTGAAGCCACCGCTCGTCGCATTTATGTCCGCCCCGTTCGCCACAAGCAAATCAATGTTTGTTTTTGGGTTCCGGCTCATCGTCGCGTAAAACAATGGAGTCTCATTTCCAAATCGAAACGGTTTATTGGCCATAGAAGGATTTGATTTGAGGATCTTCTCCACGGTTTGCGTGTCACCGAGAGACATGGCTCGCTCCAACGGTCCTCGCGGATCGCCCAAATTTTCCGGGCTTTTTTCATAAAAAGATACAGCGACGACCAACACGATAATGGCGATCGCAATCTTTGAAACATTGCTGATTGGCGGTTTCCGAAAATAAAGACGAACCAACCAGATGACCGCTGAATAAATCACCCACCATTCCAAGAGTGCGGCCATAATCATCATTCCCACACCCATCAAAACTCCCACGTTTACGTTCAGCCTCAAAACTTGAATCAGATCCATCGCAGGCCAATAAACCTTCAAAGAACGCCGCCAAATTTCGGCAAGCATCACGTTTTTGATCACAGCAGCAAGCAAGTATCCGATTCCCAAATGAACAACTAGCGTGACGATGGAGAAAATTAACGCCAGTCGTGAAGTTTTGAGCTTAAAAATACGCATGGCAACCAATAGGCGAATTATCGTCGCCATTCCTTTTTCGGCGGCTCGGGCAGGCCCTGTGCCCGGAACGCCGTGCGGAAATGGACCTTGGCGATTTTCGGCAGATTCTCCGCGCCCTGCTCCGCCACAAATTTCTTCGCCGCCTCGTCCACGGCCGTCGAAGCGCCTTTCGGCAGTTCCACGTTGAATTGTTTCTCCAGTTTCGCCAGGCCTTTAACAAATCCGTCCCGCGCGAGAATCGAAGCCGCCGCCACCGCCAGGTCTTCTTCGGCCCGGTGCTTCTGGACCAGTTCGATTTCCCGGCCCAGCGACATCAACGCCTTCGCCACCACTTCCTTGCTCGACGCGAACTGGTCGCTGATGGCCTTGACCGGCACGGGGTTCATCTGGTGCCGCAATCCCATTAGGTTCTCGATCACACGCGCATGACCCCACGCCAGAATCGTATTCACGCTTTTCATCCTGGCATAAAGCCGGTTGTAAGCCTCGTTGCCAATGGTGACGGTGTTTACCACACAACCGGAAGTCTTGCGGATTAATGCCGCGAGGTCGGATATTTTCTTGTCGCTGGAAATGTTTTTGGAATCGCGGATACCGGCATCTTTCCACGCCTTGACGACCTTCTCGTTGATGTAAACTCCGGCAACGCATAGCGGCCCGAAGAAATCACCCTTGCCGCTTTCGTCCACACCGATGCGCGGCAGCAGCAATTCGGGATTCAACAACGTCTCGTAGCCCAACCGCGCCTGCTTCAAAACCTCCGGCTCCAGCACGAACTCGATGAATTCCTGCGTGCCCTTCCCCTGCACCACCAGCTTGCCGCTTTCGTAAAACACCACGTTGATTTTGTCTTTTTCGCCGGCGAACCGCGCGTAGGGCACCGCGCGGAACTTGAAGCCGCGCGAACTCAGGGCGGCTTCGAGCGCCGACGCCTGTTCGTCGGTGAGCTTGCCCGTGTAGGAAGTCAGCGGTTTCACTGAAAAATGATAGCCACAAAGAACACAAAGAACACAAAGTTTTTTGAAGGCCAATCAACCGGTGGGGCGAGCGTCCTCGCGAGCCGAAAATGAAAAACCTTTGCCCGAAACGCGGCTCGCCGGTAGTCTCGCCCCACCAAATTACGCGTGAGTTCAAACTCAAAATTCAAAATTCAAAACTCAAAACTGCAAAAGCTTACCGGGCTTTTGCTGGATTGGTTTTCCCGGAACGCCCGCGACCTGCCGTGGCGGCACACGCGCGATCCCTACGCCATCTGGGTTTCCGAAATCATGCTCCAGCAGACCCAGGTCAAAACCGTGATTCCGTATTGGAAACGCTGGATGCAGGAACTCCCGACCGTTAAAGCTGCAGCCGATGCCAGTCCGGACAAAATCCACAAGCTTTGGGAGGGTCTTGGCTATTACACCCGCGTCCGGAACCTGCAAAAAGCCGCGCGGCAAATCATGGAAAAGCATGATGGCAAATTCCCGGATAATTTTGACGACGTGGTCGCGTTGCCGGGAATCGGGCGTTACACCGGCGGCGCGATTTGCAGCATCGCGTTCAACCAGCCGACGCCAATTCTTGACGGCAATATCATCCGCGTACTGACGCGGGTTTTCGGCATTGCAAAAAATCCGCGCGAAAAGAAAACCAACGCGCAACTCTGGCGGCTGGCAGAAGAATTGGTGACTCACGCTTCCGCCAACAATTCGAGGACGAGAACGAGAACGAAGGACGAGGACGAGGAAAGGTCCGCGTGCTCGCACTTCAACCAGTCCCTCATGGAACTCGGCGCGCTGATTTGCACCCCGCGAAATCCACAGTGCCCGGTCTGCCCGGTGAAAAAACTTTGCGTCGCTTTCCGGGAAAATCGTGCGGCTGAACTGCCAAACCTTGGCCGGCGCACCGCCACCACCGCACGCCATTTCATCGCGTTTGTCATCGAGCGAAACGGACGCTTTCTCGTCCGCCAGCGGCCCGCCGGGGTCGTGAACGCACACTTGTGGGAATTTCCAAACGTCGAAATTGGAGCGCGGCTCTCCGAGCCGCAGCATGCGCGATTGCAGAATATCGCCGAGAAAATCACTGCGACTGACAGCACCCGGACGCGCTGTGGGTCGGGAGACCCGCGCTCCAAATCAGTTGCGGACGTTGCGGCACAATTGTTTGGTTCCAGTCCCACCAGCATCAACCACCTTTGCACCGTGAAACATTCGATTACGCGCTATCGCATTACGCTGGAAGCGTTTCGCGTTCAACTCGGAGGGCGGAGTTCCACGACGCCCAAAAATTTTGGGACTCGCAGAGTTTGCCCCTCCGAAACCGGCGTCTGGCTGACCCTGGCCCGGCTTCGCGATCTCGCCTTCACCGCCGCACACAAAAAAATCCTCACACATTTGAAACACAACGGCCGGCATTTGAGGTAGCACCCGCCTCCGGCGGGTCGTTTCGGGCGTCGCGCCCGAAACCATCGGCAAACAAAGATTGCAGCCATTCGCACAATCACCAACCACCCGACCCGCGCCGATACAATTCGGCGGGACGCCGAATTGAACCCGCGGGACGCGGGTGCTACCACAAAAAACTGGCCAGCGCGGCCACCGATTGTATCCTGTCCGGCCGATGATTTATTTCGATTACAACGCCACCGCGCCGGTGATGCGCGAGGCGCGCGAAGCCTGGCTCGATGCCACCGAGAAGATTACGGGCAACCCGTCCAGCCCGCATCAAATCGGTGGGCGCGCCGGCACCGCGCTCAGGGAAGCGCGCGAAAAGCTCGCGCATTTTCTCGGCTGCCATCCGGCGGACATCATCTGGACAAGCGGGGCGACCGAGGCCAACAACATGGTCCTGCACCATTTCGCGCAGGCACTCGATCCCGCAAAGCGGGACGAAGTCTGGATTTCCGCCATCGAACATCCCTGCGTCCACGAATCCGCGAAACATTATTTCGGCAAACGCACCAGATTGATTCCGGTCACCCACGACGGCGTGATTGACCTGGACTGGCTTACGGCAGAACTGGCCGACGCCCGCCCCGGACTCGTCGGCATCATGGCCGCGAACAACGAGACCGGCGTCATCCAGCCCTGGCGCGAGGCGCTGGCGATTTGCCGTCAATACAAGGTGCCATTCTTCTCCGACGCCGTGCAATGGCTCGGCAAAATGCCGGCCAAGGGACTTGGCGAATGTGATTTCCTCAGCGGCGCGGCGCACAAGTTCGGCGGGCCGCGCGGCGTTGGTTTTTTGAAAGTGCCGCACAAAAGCCATGTCACGCCCCTGCTGCTTGGCGGCAAACAGGAACAAGGCCGCCGGGCCGGAACGGAAAATGTCCCGATTATTGTGTCCATGCTCGCCGCCTTGGAAGCGCGCGAAAAACAACTCACCCGCAGTGAACACATCCTGCGCGGCGTGTGGCGCGAGAATTTTGAGAAGCAGCTTTTGCACAAACTGCCCGGCTCGACCGTTGTCGGCGCGGCGGCGCCGCGTTTATGGAACACCGTTTCCGCGCTCATGCCCGACGGCGGACAGCAACGCTGGCTGACGAAACTCGACAAGGCCGGATTTGCGGTTTCGACCGGTTCCGCCTGCACGACCGGCAAGGAGGAGCCGTCGCACGTGCTGGCGGCGATGGGTTTCAAGCCGGCGGAAGCGTATCGCGTGCTGCGTTTCAGCAGCGGTTGGGAGACGACCGAAGCCGACTGGGACGCGCTGGCCAACGCCCTGACGAAAGTCCATGCCGAAGTGCGTCACGCCAAAGCGCAAGCTATCGCTTGAACTTTTTGTCCCGGTTGACTGTCAAATGTGGAAATCTCCAAACCCAGGAGACCAAATTATGATGACCCGACGTCAAGCCATTAAAACCACCGCGCTTGCCAGTGCTGCGTTCGTTACGTTGCCCGGCGCGGTCGCCCAACCGCTGCCGACTACGACTACGTTGCCCGGCGCGGTCGCCCAGCCACTGATCACCACCGCGGGCAGCGGCCCGTTCACGTTGCCGCCGTTGCCCTACGCCTACGACGCCCTGGAACCGCACATTGACGCCCGCACGATGGAGATTCACCACGACAAACATCACGCCGCCTACGTGGCGAATTTAAACAGGGCGGTCGCCGACTGGCCGGAGATTCCCGACCTCAGTAAAAAATCCGCCGGGGTTTTGCTTCAAAATTTGAATTCTGTTCCTGAAAAAATCCGCACCGCCGTCCGCAACAACGGCGGCGGGCATTTCAACCATTCGCTGTTCTGGGAGATGATGAAGCCGGCCGGCGGTGGCGAACCGGCCGGTGAACTGGCCAAAGCCATTGATTCCGGCTTCGGCAGCTTCGCCGCGTTCAAAGACAACTTCACCAGGGTCGCGCTCGGACAATTCGGCAGCGGCTGGGCCTGGCTCGTCCTCGACGGCAGGCAATTGAAAATCGAATCCACACCCAATCAAGACACGCCGTTGAGTTCAGGCCGCACACCGCTCCTCGGCCTCGACGTTTGGGAGCACGCCTACTACCTGAAGCACCAAAACAAGCGGGCGGATTACATCGCCGCGTGGTGGAACGTCGTGAATTGGAACTTTGCGGCGGATGAATTTCACGCCGTCACCCATCAGCCGGCCTGATTTTCCGCGGCTCAATTGGCCGCGCCGCCGAGCATCCGCACCTCGCGTTGCGGGAAGGGAATTTCGATTTTGTTCGCGCGGAATTGCTCGACAATGGCCTGGTAAATTTCCGCCTGCGCCGGGCCGTAATCGCCCACCGCCGTCCACGGTTTGATGGCAACACTGATGGATGAATCCGCCAGCATCGTCACGCCAACGACGGGCGCGGGTTCCTTGAGCACGCGGGAATTGCGGGTCAGCACACCCCGCACGATGACCAGGGCGCCGCTGATGTTTGTGTTGTAGGCGACACCCACCGACAAATCAAGCTGCCGGATGTGGCCATAGTTGTGCAAAATTTCACCGACAATTTTCCGGTTGGGAATGATTATTTGTGAGTGATCGGCATGCAACAGCGTGGTCGTGAAAAGTTCGATGCTGGTCACCTGTCCCTGCACGCCGGCAATTTCAATGTATTCGCCGAAACGAAAGGGTTTGGTGAAAATAATCGTCAGTCCGGCCATGAGATTGCTGAGGATGCCTTGCATGGCCAGACCAATTCCCAAGCCGGCCACGCCGACACCAGCAATCAACGCCGTCACGTCCATGCCCGCTGTGCCCAGCGCAACGACCAAGGCCATGGCAAAGATAAGCAACCGCACAATGCGCACCAGTAATTTGCGCATCGGCGGTTCCATCGCCTTGCCCGTCAGCCAGCGGTCCATCAGTTTGCCGATCCAACGCGCGACAATGAAACCAATCACCACCACGACCAGCGCCGAAATGAGCGCGCCGCTGTGGCTGATGACGTATTCGATGAGTTTGTCCTGCCAGGCTGCTGTGCTTCCGGTTTTATTCATGGTCACCTCAAGTTGTTGGTCCGTTGCCATCATTCGTTAAAGGAATTCAATGCGCTTCGTCAATACTTGAATGGTTGACGCCAACCGCCTTTCTGCCACTCTGCCGCAACCGCATGACGAAAAAATCGGGCAACTGGCTCATTCTGTTCCTGCTCATTCCCACTGCGGTAATTCTCGCCATTGTCGGCCTGTTGATTTTCCAGGAACTTCAACCGCTGCCGGCCATCCAGCCCTTGCCCAATCCCAATGGCTACGATGATTTGGTGAAAGCCGGGAAAATGCTTGCAAGCAATGTCTCCGACTACGACAAAATGAATCACGAAGAATTGCGAATGCTCGTCACAAGTAATTCAAACGCGCTGCAAGCAGCTCGTTCAGGATTGCAACAGCAATGCCGTGTTTCACTTCGGTTTTCGCCAGATTATCCCGATCTTGATAAAATGTCCGGCCTTAAAAAATTGGCACAAGCATTCATAGCGGAAGGTGTATTGGCTGAAATGGAAAATCGCCCAAACGACGCCGCTAAATCGTATTTGGACGCATTTCATTTGGGCAATAAATCAGCACACGGTGGACTTTTGATTGACCAATTAGTTGAAATAGCCATGGAAGCAGTTGGAACGAGTCACTTGCAAAAAATCGTTGACCGACTTGATGCAAAATCCTGCCGCGAAACCGTAACGGCATTGGAAACCCTCGATGCTCAAAGACAATCCTGGAATGAAGTCATCCAACAGGAAGATGGATGGTCACGACGAACATTCACCAGCCTGTCATACAGGATTTACCGGCCGTTGTTGTCCAAAATGACCCGGGAAGCCTTTCAAAAAGCAGAACGGAAATTCAAAGAGCAGCAAACCAAGACCCGCCAGTTGCTGATTGACCTCGCCGCCCGCGCTTACGAACTGGACAAAGGCCACCACCCCGCGAGTCCCGCCGATCTGGTGCCGGATTATCTCAAAGCCATTCCGCAAGACCCGCTCACCGGCACGAACCTGGTTTATTCACCGCGATAAACGGCGCGCGCCGTGCAGGTTTCCGCCACGACGACTTCGGTGAGCAGCGGCAGCTTGGGCTTCAGTTTTCTCCAGATCCACACCGCGATTTCCTCGCTGGTCGGATTTTCCAGGCCGGGGATTTGGTTCAGGTAGTTGTGGTCAACCTTTTCCCAGATGGGCTTGAACGCCGCCGTAATGTCCGCGTAATCCATCAGCCAGCCGAGCTTCGCATCGCACTCGCCCGCAACCACGATGTCCACCTTGAAGCTGTGCCCGTGCAATCGCCGGCATTTGTGCGCCTTCGGCAAACGCGGCAGCAAATGCGCCGCCTCGAATTGAAACGTTTTTCGTAATTCCACTTTCATACTTTCCAAATGTTTTTATAAGGAATCCAGGAAACCAAGAATTCTGATTCGTGGCTTCATGGCTTCCTTATTAAAGTTTTCCCGGCTTCATAGTTCCATGTCCGTCCACGTCACCAAATCCCCCAGCGCCGGCCGGCCATCGTGCCGCCAGGTCAGTGGCGGATTTTGCATCCGGCCAAGCGGACACACCCGGGTCGCGCCCCAGTGCGCCAGTTGCGTCGCCAGTTTCTCCAGTTTGTGTTCCGGCACCGCAAGGCCGACCGTCGAGACCTGGCCGCGCACAATCTCCGCGTTTTGCAGCGCCTCCGCCAAATCCTTGACGCCCTTCACATAAATGAACCGGTTCAGGCACGATAACTGGAACCGCGCGTCCGCCTCGTGAACCACCGTCCACGCCGTTGAATTCTTGCTGTGCCACATCCGTGTCTCCGGCGAGTGCGCCGCGCGGACCTCGTAAATCCCGCGACGCGACGCGATGGCCGCCGCATGTTCCGCCGGCAATTCACCGCGCGGTTCGGTTTGTTCGCGCCGCTTCAGTTCGTCCGCGAGCCGTTCCGCGAATTGTTCCGGCGACACTTCGCCGCCGGACTCGACGTAAATCACATGCGGTGATAGACAGCCCAGTTGGTTCCAGGCAACCACGTCGTCCGCCGCACGGGTGACAATTTGCCGGGCAGTTGAACCATGCAAAACCCCGCCCGCCGCGAAACCAAAACTCACACGATGGCCGTAGCCGAGAAAACGGGTTTTGACCGGCAACCGCGCACGGATCGCCGCCAGCGTCTCGTCACTGCCGGTCGCGGTGACACAATCGGACTCGGCAAACAACGCCGCCTCCAGTTCAACGTTGCCGCCGCGCCATTCGGCGATTTCCAGGCAGGCGCCGAGTTTGGTCTCCGCGTCGTAAATTGAGTGCGCAAACAAGCGGGGCAGAAACGCCGCCGCGTGCGCGCATTTCACGAACTGCGCCGAACGGGTCAGCAGGCCGAGCACCATGCTCATTAGCGCCGGGTTTGGGAGATTGCCCGCCGCGATGTGCACCAGCAATTCCGGTCCGCGCCAAAAGTGACGGGTGTCGGGTGACGAGTGACGCGGGGAAACCGCTTCGCTTGTCAGCCGACACCCGTCACCTGTCACGCTGACGGCGTCGCCCAATTCCTGCACCAGCAGCGCGTGAAAATTTTCCGGTGTGAACTGCTGGAAAAAATTGTCGAGGCCCTTTTGCAAGGTTGCCTGGGTAAACCCGGTTTTTTCCGGCCCGGATTCGAGCGCCAGCCGGCGAAAGGCGTTGTCCGGTTTCAACCAGGCCTCCGCCACGTCGCACAGCACCCTGACCAGACTGTCCGTCGAACGCTGCGCCAGGTATTGCGCGCGATTGCGCTTCAGCGTCTGGCACGCCTCCGTGACCATTGCCGGCGACAGCACCGCCTCCGGCGGCAAATCGGCGAGAAAATAGTTCGGCAGGATCATGGAATTGCGGAGTGAGACATCAGCGAACAACCACGCGGTTCGGCGATTTGTGCGCGGCCAATCAATTCAAAGCCCGGGCCATGATGAATTCCCAAATCTTCCGTCTGGATGGCCATGACGGAAAAGACATTCGCCAGATCAAAGACGCGAATCAAACCCGTTTCGCCATCAGCCACTTCGCGCCCGGTCTCCGGCGAAATAATCCGCACCCGCGCCCATGTTGGAAAATGAAAGTGACGGGTGTCGGGTCTTGGGCGCGCCGGCGTCACGCCGGCATCCTGCTCCGAGCACAACGATGAAACTCGCCGGCGGGACGCCAGCGCTCCCAGGTCATAAGCTTGTGAACTCAACTCGCTCATGCCGTATTCGCAGATGATGTGGGACGACGGCACCCCGAGCCTTTCGGTGATGAACCGGTGCAGTTCGGTCTTGGGCATCGAACGTGAACGGTTTTTGTAGCCGCCGGTTTCCATCCCCCGTGAACCGGCGGGCAAATCGAAACGCAGATTTCTCTCCGCCAGAAAATCCAGCAAATGGACGAATGAAAACGCTGTTCCGAGCAACAGCAAGGGTCTGGCGTCTGGTCCCGCATTGCGGGAGCGTCTGGGGGACAGAAGGTCAGCGGCGGCAGCGAAATCCAAAGTCCAGGAACCATCCGCTGCAATGCTGCCAAGAAATTCCGCCCGGCTTCCGCCTTCGCCGCCCCAGCAGCTTCGTCGTGACGAAAGCGCGGGGACGCTTGCCCCACCAAGTTTTTGCCGCACCGTTTCAAACATGTGGACGAGGGACGAATGCGGCGCCTGTGCTGGCGGCGGCGTGAGGATGATGAGTTGAAATTGCCGCGCCGATGGAGCGCCGATCTCTGAATCGGCACGAACAATACCTGATTGGAAACACGCCGAATCGGAGTTCGGCGCTCCAATCGCCACGTTCGCCTGAAACCCCGACCACAATGACGATTCATAAACCGCCAGCGATTCCGCGTTGTGAAAATGCCGGCCGGGTTTTTGTTCCATCGTCCCGCTGGAATGAAAAACGGCGGCGCGTTCGTTTGGTGCCAGACAGGTCAATTCCAGTTCCTTGAACGCCGATGTCGGCACGGCCGGAATTTGCGTCCAATGTTCGACAACTTCCGGGGTGAGGCCACGCGCTGCGCAGATCTTCCGGTAGGCGGCGTTGTGTTTGAACTGGAGCGCGAAGAGTTCGAGCGCCAGCGCGTCAAACGCAGCCTCCTCTTGGAGGGATGAGCTCTGCGAGTCCCCATACTGGTTTCGGATTTCGGATTTCGGATTTCGGATTTCAAGACCAGGGCCTCGTGGAACTCGGCCCTCCGAAAGAATGATCTCGCGCAAACGCGTGGCAAAGTTTGAAAGTTCGGTTGTCATGCGGTTTTTGTATGCCGGCTGGTTTTCCGCCACAGCCGGCAGGCATCATAACGCAAAATGACCTTGCGGCAAGTGTGAAGCGTTGTTCTTGCCGCAAAATCCTCCTCGTTCTCGTTCTCGTCCTCGTCCTCGAAACACCCAGCCTCCACTCGATTACGAGGACGATGACGAGGACGAAGCTATGTTGCGCAGGATTGCCAATGCCGCCTTTGTCCGCCACACTGTTCGTCCCGATGAACAAACGGTTTTACATCACCACCGCCATTGATTACGTTAACGGCCAGCCGCATCTCGGCCATGCCTACGAAAAAATCGTCGCTGACGTGATCGCGCGGTCGCGCCGCAGCCTCGGACAGGAGGTGTTTTTCCTGACCGGACTGGATGAACACGGCCAGAAGGTCCAGCAGGCCGCGCAAGCCGAAGGCAAATCGTCGCAAGCCTATTGCGACAAACTGGCGGCGGACTGGCAGGCGT
>Ga0116134_1000201_pt1 | contig 31518 bp, 20 predicted proteins | sample June2015DPH_19_5_FD_89737 | JGI IMG/M metagenome (GOLD analysis project Ga0116134, IMG submission 89737) | Peatland microbial communities from SPRUCE experiment site at the Marcell Experimental Forest, Minnesota, USA - June2015DPH_19_40 | ecosystem: Environmental > Terrestrial > Soil > Wetlands... | reverse complement strand
TGAGGCTGGCAGGCGGGCCGCCGCGCTCGTCACCTTAATGCCACGCTCCTCGGTGAGCGCCGTGATTCTGGATGTACACAACGGCTGAATCAGCCGCGGCACGCGAATGCCTTTCATCGACCGATAGAGACTCCATGCTTCGAGTAACGTCTTTTGCTCGCGGACAAAGTTGACCTCGTGCCGCAACAAGCGCCGGACTTTCTTGAAGGTATCGGGGAGCAGGTTCGCAGGAAATCCGTAATTGCGGTGCCGGTCGGCGAAGTACTGAGCCAGTCCCTGCAAATAGTCCATGTCCTCCGCAAAATACTCGGGGATGTGGGGTTTGAGAACTTTGAAAACACCGCGTTCGCGCTTTCCGCTGGCCGGGTCACGCCAGGCGAAGCGCACAACCGCGCTGACACTGGCCTCCGAGAGGATAGCCGGCGCGATCTTCACGGAGTATTTCTCGAGCCGTGGGCCCAACTCTTGTCGAATGATCGCGCCTACGTCCTCCGGCCGGACATCGCGAATTCCATTTTCCAGCCGCGCCAGCGCATTCCGCAGAGCTGGACGGAGATGCTGATTGCGAGCGATGACTTGTCCCAGTTTTTGCAGGCCGGGTACTTTCGCGATCAGCCGCAGCAGGCGCTGTTCCGCGGTCGTCGTCAAGGGAAGCTCAAGTTGCTCGAGCAGTTTGGGGGCGAGGCGCGCGGGCGAGAGGTGCGCCACCACGAACATCATGGCGTCCCGAACCGGTGGACGCCACGCCAGGTAAGGCTGTGGAACTAACCTCTCGACTGGAACGATCGAGTCGACGATCCATCGCGCCATCGTATCCCGCATGGCTTCGCCGGCAGGGCTTCGCAGACCGGCTTCAATGGCACGAGTCTGCTCGGCAGCCGTGGCCCCTTTAGGGAGGAAGTTTCCGAGCGCAGCGCGCAACTGTTCCGGACCTGGCTGGCGCGAACCATCTTCAATGGCTGACGAATTAGTGGCCAACGAATTAATGACCGGAGAATCGACGACAGACGAACCCGCCATAGCGGTCACCTGATCGTCTCTACGATAAGCCAACGCCAGCGTCTCCGCTGTGATTCTCGTCACGGGATCATGAATTCCGGCAGTCATCGGCCTGCGGGACGAACTAGGCATTCAGCAGTAAGCGACGTTAGAATACGCGTGCGCAGGTGTAGCATGAATGCTTCGATTCGAATTGCACTCGCTCTTGTGGTGCTTACGTCCTCCATGTCTGCCCGAGACCGTTCCAGCGCGCGCTCGATGGTCGTCACCCGCTATGGCATTGTGGCGACCAGCCATGTGCAAGCTTCGGTAGCGGGTGCTCAAATCCTGGCGCGGGGAGGTTCTGCCGTGGATGCGGCGATTGCCGCGAATGCCGTCCTTGGGGTGACGGAACCCATGATGAACGGCATGGGCGGCGATCTGTTTGCCATTTACTGGGACGCAAAAACCGGCAAGCTGTACGGTCTTAACGCCAGCGGATGGGCGCCGCGGGCGCTGACCATCGCGCACTTGCAGGCGAAAGGCGCGACCTCGACCTCCATGCCGTCGGCAGGCATTGACTCGGTCACCGTCCCCGGCGCGGTGGCGGGCTGGCACGCACTGCACGAACGCTTTGGGCATCTGGCGTGGAAGGATCTTTTTCAGTCGGCGATTTTCTATGCCGAGGATGGCTATCCGGTTCCTGAAATCATAGCGTCTTATTGGAACGAGTCGCTCGAATGGATCTCGAAGGATCCGGAAGGCCAACGGGTCTATCTGCCCAATGGCAAGCCTCCGGCAGTAGGACAAGTGTTCCAGAATCACGATCTGGCGAAAGCCTTGCGCCTGGTCGCGGAGAATGGAGCGGCAGCGTTCTACAAAGGTGAGATTGCGCGCGCGATTTTGAGCACGTCCCAGAGCCTGGGCGGAACGATGGCAGCAGATGATCTGGCCGAGTTTTCGCCAGAATGGGTCGAGCCGATTTCAACCACCTATCGCGATTGGACCGTCTACGAACTTCCTCCCAATGGACAAGGCATGGCGGCGCTGGAGATGCTGAACATTATGGAGACTTCTCCGGCATCGCCCGAGGGCCCGCTCAGCGTCGCCGAACTGCATAAGAAGATCGAAGCCATGAAGCTGGCTTATGCAGATCTGGGACGTTACAACGCCGATCCACGCTTTGCGAAGATCCCGGTGAAGGGGATGCTGTCGAAGGAATACGCCCGGCAGCGCGCCCAACTGATCGACTCCGGCAAAGCCAATTGCTCGGTTGCGGCCGGCACGCCGCCCACCAGTGACACGACTTATCTTTCGGTGGTGGATCGCGAGGGCAACATCGTCTCGTTGATTCAAAGCAATTATGAAGCGTTCGGAGCGGGCATTGTGGTGCGCGGCATGGGATTCGTGCTGCAAGATCGCGGCGCGCTGTTTTCGCTCGATCCTCGGTCTCCGAATGCGCTCGCCCCACGTAAGCGGCCGTTCCACACCATCATTCCGGGTTTCATGGAGCATGGCGAGCAACACGTTGGCTTCGGAATCATGGGAGGAGCGAACCAGCCGCTGGCCCACGCGCAATTCGTTTCCAACGTGGTCGACTATGGCATGAATATCCAGGAGGCTCTGGAGAACGCCCGTTTCACGGTCAGTCCGCAGCGTGGATGCAACATCGTGATCGAGTCGCGAGTGACGCCCGAGGTGCGGCAAAAACTTTCCGCCATGGGGCATCAACTCGACGTGCGCCACGAATACACCACTGCCATGGGACGCGGGCAGGCAGTCCTGCACGACTCGAAGAGCAAGGTGAACTACGGAGCCTCTGACGCGCGCGCCGATGGCTCTGCCGAACCCGAGCCCCCACCGACGCAGTGATGGAAGTTCGGATCGCCGAAGTTCGGATCCCCATACTTGGTTCGCATCTACCCGAAGATCGAAGCTCGGGCCACGATCTGCTCCAGTAAGACTCCATCCTGAACGAATGGTTCGAGCGCCGCAACGATCTCTGCCTCAAATCTTGCCTGCCCATCAGCCAGAATTTCACGCGACGTATTCGACTTGGAGAGAGCGCGCCCGATCAGGTCGGCAACCGTGACCTGGCGGCATTCGGTAACCGACGTCTTGTCGAGTTCTCTAAAACGCGAGCCCGCAAACCACTCCTTCGCATCGATCCGATATCGGCTCTCTTCCGGCCCCGATGTCCAAGCACGGCGCGCTTCCCTGTAGGGCTTTACCCAAGCGGCTTCCGGCGTCTCAGCGCTATGGGCTCCGCAGATCAGAATGCGGCCGGAGTCCGGAGCAACGATCCGTTCCAGCACCGGCAAGGCCGCACTACGCTCCATCCAATGAAGTGCGCGGCCAATGGTGACGACATCGTAGGTTTCGGTGGTCGGGAACTCTTCGATCCGGCCGTGGATCTTGGAGAGCGCCACACCCGCTTCCCCCGACGCAGCCTGCGCCGCGGTGATCATGGCAGCTTCAGGATCGAGCCCGGAACAGCGCCCGACAAAAGGGGCGAAGCCGATGGCCAGCAGGCCGGGCCCGCAGCCAACGTCGAGCAGGGTTTCGTCGCCGCGCAAGGCGATCTGCTCTGCAACTTTCTTGAAGAAGTGTGGCGGATACGGCTCGCGATAGCGAGCATAGAATTCAACTGTCGACGCGAAGCGGCCCATTTATTTTAGTTTTGCAGGTGTGGCTGAGAACTTCAACTAACGTCAGAATGGCGCTCCAAGCTAACCAGAGTTTTCTTAAGTGAGCGGCGGCAGGCCGGCATCGGTGAGTAGCTGCCGGAAGGCGGGCTCGTTGTGCAGGTTGTCGAAAGCATGGTTGCTTTCCATATCGGGCACGTTCTGGGCATGTTGATCGTAAGCGATTTTCAAGTAGCGCAGAGCTTCTTGCTTGTTCCCCAGGAGTGAGCACGTCGCCGCCAAAAAGTACGGCGACGACAGGCCGCGCTCGTAGAGCTTGGTTTGTTGCTGGCGCAGAGCCTCGAGCAGGCCTTTTCCGCCTCCGGTGGCGAAACCTTTTTCCGTCGCTTCAACGACGGCGAGGGCTGAGCTGTCGTGCATCAGAACTGCTTCGCTTCTCGCTTCGACCAGGTAATGGGGATAGTCCGCCGTCTCCAGGTAAATGACCTTCAAGTAGCGGTGGGGAGAAATAAAGTCTGGTTCGTTTTCTTCCATCTGCTTGAGCAGGGCGATGGCCTCTTGCAGCCGGCCTGCGTCGAAAAGAATGGAACCTTTATCGGCCAAGATGGACTTGGAAGCGGGTTCCAGAGCTTGGGCGCGTTCGATCTCTGCCAACGACTCCGGGAAACGCCGGAGGCTCGCGAGGAAAGTCGCGTACCAGTGATGGGCAGCGGCGTTCGAGGGATTCAGCTCGATCGCCCGCCGGAATTCCCGATCCGCAGTCGCCGCATCCCAGGTGCCCCAGAAAGAAGCAAAGGCAAGAGAGGCGTGCGCCTCAGACGACTGATCGTCGAGTTCGACAGCCTTTTTCGCGGCGGCCAGCGCGCGCGGGTAGGCCTCCGAAGCGGGCATAAGCGTGTATTCGCGCAGCAGGTTGTAGCAGTCGGCAAGGCCGACATAGGCGGGAGCATAGTTGGGGTCGTGGACGATGGCTTGGATGAACGAGTCGACGGCTTTGTTCAAGCTGTCAGGAGTTCGCTTCTCCCAGTAGTAACGGCCTTTGAGGTAGAACTCCTCGGCTTCGCGGTTGGCAGCGTGACGCGGCAAGCCCGCACTGGACGAAGACGAAGCTGGTTGCGGGCTCGATCCCGCTTTCGCCGAGCGATAGCTGGGCCGGAAAATCCACGCCGCAAACAACAGCGCCAAAACTGGAAGTACGAAAATGAATTTCCAGCGCGGCGAGGCATGAGGCGGAGGCGGTGCGACCATCTGGCCGCCGGACAGCACGGGGGCTTCCGCGGAATGCTCCGGGCCTTGCACGGGGGCGATCCAGCGATAGCCGCGGCGGTCGACGGTCTCGACAAATTTGGGGTTGTCGGCGGAGTCGCCGAGCGCATCGCGCAGACGCTTAATGGCGCTGTTGATGCCGCCGTCAAAATCGACAAACACGCCATCCGGCCACAGCGCCTGGCGGAATTCATCGCGGCTGATGATCTCGCCCGGGCGGCTAAGGAGAAGGTTCAGGGCGCGAAAGGGTAGGTCCTGGATCCTGACCTTGACCCCATTCTTGCGCAACTCACCCGAGTGCAGATCGTCCTCGAACACGCCGAAGCGCGCCACGCCATCCGACACGCTTTTCAGCGCGCTACTGGGGTCCATACAACGGCTCTTTCGGGGGGAGACTTAAGTTTACCATCGAAAGCAACTGGCGGGAGCACCAAACTTGAGCTTGCCCCCCGCTTTCGGGGCCGTCTCGAGCCGCGATATTCCAGAAAAGAACTCCGCGTATCCCATTGTAAAAAGGACTCTTAGCGCGTCAGATAGATTGCAGCAACGCGTCATTGCCAGAGCATTGACGGCAGACCGCACTTCATTGAAAGTCAGCCCCGTGCGCGGAGCCATTCAGCAGCCCCTGAGTCAGAACCTGCGGAGGCCCTCGGCGCAATTTTCCGAAACGCAAAAGACTTCATATTTTCAGGTTCTTAAGGAGACGATCCATGAGTTGTATTCACTTCCAGGTTAAGACTTTCCGCATGGCCGCAGTTGCGCTCACCATGCTCGCACTATTATTTGCTGGGGCAATTCGCCCGGCCCAGACCCAGACCTATCCCGTTTCGTTTATCGGTGCAACCCAATCCTGGGGGGCCAACCCAAACTTGTGGGACTACGGCTACGACCCCTACGACGTCAACGCCCTGGCTACCGGAGACTTCAACGGCGACGGCAAGCTTGATATTGTCGCCGGAAGCTACGGTGGCGGGACCATAAGCTTGTTGCTCGGCAACGGAGACAACACGTTCCAACCTCCGTTAACGATCGACCAGCTGAGTGCCAGCGTGATGTCGGTGGTGGTGGGCGACTTTAATGGCGACGGTCAACTGGATGTCGCGGCGCTTTTGCTTTTTTCGGGTAGCAAGATGGCTGTCAATGTTTACCTGGGCAAAGGCGATGGAACCTTCGGCACGGCCACGACATTTCCGCTCCCCGGTTATACCCGCGTGATGGCAACCTCCCTGGCTACGGGCGACTTCAATGGCAAATTGGGTCTGGTGGTAGTGGATACCACCGACGGGGCTGTGGATGTGCTTCTCGGCAACGGCGATGGGACCTTCAAGGCGCCGGTCGCTTATTCCACGATTGATCCCAACAACCCTGGATTCACCTCCCCTTACGGAGTGACCGTGGCCGACTTTAACGGCGACGGCCAGCCCGATATCGCAGTAGGAGTATACGCGGGAATCGCCGTGCTCTTGAACAACGGCAACGGTACTTTCGGGACCGCCGTCTACTACAGTGACAACGTAGACTCTGGGTTAGCAACCCAAGGCATCGCCGCCGCGGATTTGAATCACGACAAGAAGATCGACATCGTTTTGGCTACGGGACTTGGCCTGGTGCCTTTTCTGAACAATGGCAAGGGCGTGTTTACGCCAAAAGCGTTGGTTGGCAGCGGCCTCGATATGACCCTTGTCAACATAGCCGACGTTAACGGCGACGGCAAACCGGATCTTGTCGGCGCCGACCTCGTCGGATCGGTTCGCATCTTCCTCGGCAAGGGAACCGGGGTCTTCACCAATGGCGCCGACTACCCCGTGGGAGTGGGCGTCTCCCAGGAACTTGCCTTAGTTGTGGGGGATTTTAACAACGACGGGTATCCGGACTTTGCCGTTGGCAGCAATCAGGGCGGTCAAGTGCTCTCGGCCTTGGGCAACGGCGATGGCACCTTCCGCACCACCACCGAATACGGATGGCAGGCCACCGGATCGGGCTACAACGTTGTGGCCGCCGACTTCAACGGCGACGGCATCCCGGATGTCGCGTACTCGGGCGAGTTCGGAACCAATGCCGGCTCCATCGCGGTGATGTTGAGCAGTTCGCACGGTGCTTTGGCGACCCAGACCTACGTGCCCGCAGGCTGTAACAACTACTTTGGGCCGAACTTGGTGGAGTGGGTGGCTGCCGGCGATGTGAACGGCGACGGCAAAGCCGACGTGGTAGCGACACTCAAGAACAGCACGGAAACCGGGTGTCAGAACGGCACGCTTGCGGTCCTGTTGGGGACGGGCACGGGAAAGTTCAAGAAAGCCGTTTACTACTCCACCGGCAGTACGGCGCAGTCTTACGAAGTCAAGCTGGCGGATCTGAATGGCGATGGCAAGCTCGACATCGTGACCTCGAACGGCGATGGCACGCTGAGCGTTCTGCTCAATAAAGGCAAAGGCACTTTCGGTCCGGCGTCGTTGATTACCAGCGCAGCCTCACTGAATCCTTATCAGGACGACTTGGTCATCGGCGATTTCACGGGTGACGGCAAGGCCGACATCGCTCTCGCCACCTATGCCCGTCAAAGTGCGGTCTATGTGCTGCCGGGAAACGGCAATGGCACGTTCGGAACTCCGATCGTGATCACCACTCCCTATACTCCGTACTCGTTGGCGGCCGGTGACTTCAACAACGACGGCAAACTGGATCTCGTGGTCGCCACCCAGGATTGCCCCTATAACGTCGCCCCCTACTACGGCGATGTGGGCTTCGGCGTTCTGCTCAGCGACGGAGGCGGCTCATTCACCATCGGCGCCGAGAACTGCGTCGGTACCAATTCTTGGCCTCGTCCGGTGGTGGGCGACTTCAACGGAGACGGCAAACTGGACCTGTTCATCACGGCGGCGGCGTACGAACAGGGGACGGACGAAATCGGTCCCGCGTTGATGCAGGGCAATGGTGATGGGACGTTCACGCGCGCGGCGGGGATTTTCTACGTAGGCGCCACGAGCGCGGGTGCGGTGGTCGCCGACTTCAACGGCGATGGCATGCCTGACATCGCGGTACTGAACAACGACAACCTCGGAGCGGGCAACGATTCCTATTCCAACTTCGTAACCGTGATGCAGAACAGCTCGCAACCGGTCGGCGTGTCGCCGCTGAAACTGACCTATGCGGCGCAGACGGTGGGCACGAGCAAAGCCGAAACCGTTCTTCTCACCAACGACCAGAGCACGTCGCTCGGGATTAGCAGCATCACTCTGGCAGGAACCGACCCCGGAGACTTCAGCGCCAAGTCGACTTGCGGATCGAGCCGCCTGCCGGGCGCCGACTGCACGATTACGGTGACGTTCAAACCGACGACCACCGGCGCGCGGACCGCTACCCTGTCCATTAAGGACGAGGTAGGCACACAAACCGTCTCACTCACTGGAACGGGAAAGTAGACAGACGACGAGGGGGTTACTCCGGAGCGCGGACAGGAATGCGCTCCGGAGATTGAAAAGCAGCGTGCAGTCCGCGCTCAACCGCGAGGCGAACGGCCCGCAGCCAAACAGACTCACCGTGAACCGGTCTCCTGGTTCAAGGTGTCGGAGCGCGGACAGGGGAATCCGCGCTCCTCGTTCATCTCAAATCAGAAGGGCGCCTCAGTCGAATCAGGAGGTTCCGCGCCTTTCAGCACCTGGGCGCAGTGGAAGATTCGCCATGCTAGCCCAGTAGTGCCGCCACCTGGCACAGAGGAGCTATTCACAAAGTTTGGGACAGACCTTAACGTGGAATTGAGCAGTTTTCGGGGGAGGGCTGTTCGACGGAAGCGTCCGATGACTCGTTGAGTCATGGGACGCTTTTGTTTTTCCGCAGCGCAGTGAGCTTGTAATAAGTAGTCAATGAACTCCCTGTTGGGCGCAATAAGCACCAATTACTTGGCAGCCTTGTGAAGCACTGCACAGAGCCTAGTCAGGTTTCCCGGTATAGTGTTGTCCGTGGTGGACATCGGCGTGGTCTTCCAGGGACTCCAGGTGAGTTATGACTTCGGCGGGCATCCCCATTTCGGCCGGCAGGCGTTCTTCCAGAATTGTCGCCATTCGGTGAGCTTCGCTGACCGATGTCAAGTGCGGGAACAGTAAGTGCACTTCAATGATCTGGCGGTATCCGGTGGTTCGGAAGCGTACGCCATGGTATTGGATGGCCAGTTCTGCGCAAATTGCATCCAGCTTATCCCGAATCTTCCGGCCGGCTGTGGGATCGGAATAATCCATTAGCCCGACTGCTGAACGCCAGACCAAGCGCCCTCCTGACCAGAGGATATTTGCGGCGACAACGATAGCCACCAGCGGATCGAAAGGCTTCCAGCGCGTCAGCAGCACCAGCCCTAGTCCTCCGACAACGCCAAAGCTGGTCCAGCTGTCGGTCAAGACGTGTTTGCCATTGGCTTCGAGAATGAGAGAATGGGTGCGCCGGCCGGTCCGCAGGAGATAGTAACCCAGACCCGCATTGAGTATTCCCGCCATCAGCACCAGCAATGCGCCGGTTCCCAGGTGTTCCAGTCGCAGCCCGGCGATCCATCTCCTGATCGACTCAAAGAAAATTGCCATTGCGGCCACGATGATCATTGCGCCTTCAAATCCAGCCGAGAAGAACGTGATCCGCTCGTAACCGTAGAGGAATTGATCGGACGCAGGCTTTGTGCTGAGCCGCAGACTGAAACTCGCAAACCCTACGGCGATCACGTGGATGACCGACTCGGCCGCGTCGGAAAAGATGGCCGCCGAATGCGTCATGAAATAGGCTGTGGTCTTGCCGACCAGCATTGCCAATCCAAAAATCAGGGAGAGACGCATGGCGAAGCGCGCCTCGCGCAACTCCCGTTCGTCTCTCCGGGTTGCCGAGCTAACTGTGGCTGGCGTAGGCACGCGCTTTATCCATATCCATATCCATGACTGAGAAGCTTAGCATTTGGCACATAGTCCCACAGAAATCGCCCCAGAAGGTGTGATGTCGCTCACGCAGTAACGGTTAGCACTGTTTTTCGTCTGTCAAGCGAGCCTTGATCGTGCGGCCGCGTGGTGTCTTGAGCGTGAAATTCTTGCCCTTGAGCACGAACTCGACAGTTTTGTCTTTCGCAGAAAACACATCATCAATCTCATCGAGAACAGGTGTTTCGTACTCACTACAGTACGTTTGGTCGGAAGCTCGAACCGCAACATAAATCAGGTAGTAGTGGATTCGTGGATAGCGACTGAAGGAGTACGGATTACGCAGGACCTTTCGTACGCTGAGAACTTTGCCGGTCTGCTGACCCTCACTTGACGAACTTTGCGGAGGCGCTGAAGAGTTTGCGTACATGGCCACCGCGAGAAAAACCGTTGCGAACAGAACCAGAGGTAAGAGGCTGCGTCGCAATTCCCTGGGTACCATACCCGACCTCTCGTGTCTTGCCGTACTAGACCTTATCTCGATGCTACTCCAAAAAAGATTAACGTTATAACAATCGCTGTTGCACCAGATGATGCGCCTCTAGACGATTGGGTCAACCGTTAAGTTCTCCGAGGCTCATTTCCGACAATCTCACGCACGGCGCGATAGCCCTGATCGATGGCGGTGTTGGTGTAGGCATGACCGTCAGCGTCCGAGTTCGCGATCTTGATTCTCCCGAAGGGCTGCCGGCCAATCACACACGGACGCTCGGACTTCGGCCGGTCAAGAGGCTCGAACAGTTCGTTGTACTCGTAGGCATATCCGTGAGGCCAGCGGTTGACCGTAATCGCCTGAATGTCGCGAGCCGGAACGAAGCCACCTGCCGAAAGGGTGCGACCCAGTTGATCTCGTACATTACGCTCGAAGGTCTCGAATTTCGTATTGACGAGTTCCCACCGTCCGGCCCGGTACTGCTCCTTGCAATTCAGGCCAGGCTCACATGGAGTGCGGAGAAGGTGCAGCAGGCATGATTCATCGGGCGAACTGGGATAGTGGTAGTCACCCATGGAGACGGGGAAATCCAATGTAATGTTGGTGAAGTATGCTCCGGGAGCGTAGATCGCGCTAATGCCGAGTTTCTGGAATGCCTTCCAGTTGCTGATTTGCACGTTGGTGTAGACCAGAGGCATCTTCACGCCGTAAGCCAGGGCTTCCTTTTGCTTGTCTGACATCTCGGGACACAAATAAGGAACGATCATGTTGTAGCAGGCGAGGATGCAATGCGCGGCGCGGATCCGGTGGGCCTGTCCGCCGCGAACGTAGGTTACTTCGACTTCCTTCGCGTTCTTTAGATGTGGATCTGCATCTGAATCTCCGATATTCCGGGCTCTCACCGCGGTGCTGTTCAGGCGAATGCGAATCGGGGAGTTGGCATCATCCAGGCGGGCATAATTGGCACGGGCAGTGACGATGTCCTCCATGGTGTGGCCGGGAAGAGCGCCGGGCACCAGCGATCGCACCAGCACTCTCGCAATGGAAGCGTTGCCGTCCGGAAAATGGAAAATGTAAGGCTCATCCAACTCGGCATTCTCCTCATGGCTCTTGGGAAGACGCATTCCCTTGAAGCCTGGAAATCCCTCCCCAGCGCAGTCGTACGCCGAAACGGCGTCAATCCCAACGCAATATAAATCGTGAGTTGAACTCTGGAACACTTTGACCACATCGGCGTGGACCTTGACGTATTGCAGCAGGAAATCTTTGTAGCTGGTCTTGATCAGCTTGGATTTCTTCTGCGCCGGCGTAAGCTCTGGCATGTAATCGACGCTGGCGTGCTGCAGACGGAGGAGATCCTTGCGAGCAGCTTCTGCGATGGGGATCCGGGAGACATTCTCCATTGCGAAGTTGAGGCCGAAGTAGTGCAGGCCTTTCTGCGGCACCAGGCGGTCTGCGCCAAACGTTTCTTGATCGAAGAAGACGGCTTCCTGCAGATGCATCGAGTCAAACAATTTTTGGTCGTAGTACTTGAAGAAGCGCCGCACGTCGATTCCCAGTTGTTTCAACAGCCCAATCGACTCCTTGCTGTAATTGCCTGGCGCCTCGATGGACTGGGTTCCACCGTATCCGAGCAGCAATCGCTTTCCTGCCTGGAATTCATTGCGCTTGGCGTGCCCGCCGAAATCGTCGTGATTATCGAGGACCAGAATCCTGGATTGCTGTCCCGCAAACTTGCGGTAGAAGTAGGCCGCCGCGAGACCGCTGATGCCAGCGCCGACAACGACCAGATCGTACGACTCACCGTCGTCGACGGACTCGGCCCAGTCTTTGTCCTTACCGTCGCGCAGGTCGTGCGCAACTTCCCAGGAGCCATCGTGGCTGCCGCGAAGGCCGGTCTTGGCAGGCGGGTAATAACTGCGATCCTTCTCGGGAGCGAAGGGGGATTGTGGCACCCCGAAAGCTTCCAGCCAGGTGGAATTCGCTGCCACGAGGGACGTTCCCACGGCGATGCTTATTCCATTCAGGAAATCGCGACGGGTGATCTCGCGCCCCATACCCAACTCATGATCTCGATCTTTGCCGTTCATTCGCATCCCTCCCCCAAATTCGCGCCTAACGATTAGCGAGCGGTGGGCAGTGCCGTCAGAGCGAAAAGGAATAATAGACTAAGTCCGAGAACAATCGAAACAGCACGCGACTCGCGATCGAGCAGGAGGACTCGCACGATTATCTCCGCTGTGGAAATTAGGCGGCTAGGAACTGGGCTCACTGCTCCCAGCTTGGGACGTTCATCTTACGTCGCTGATTTCTGCGAGTCAACCGTCGCGTCTGCTAATTAGTCAGCATGCAGTCTGCACACATGGTCGAGTATGAGGCGTGATTAGGATGTCGTCCAGGAATCGCTTCCGGTTTGCCCGTGATCTGCATCGAACGGGCAGAATGAACCGGAAACACCGCCTGTCTTACTTCCGCCGATCTTACTTCCGCTCGTCTTACTTCCCCACACTTACGAAGTGACTTACACGCAATTTCGATTGCGCTAGCTCATTGACGTCCAGAACCCCGCGCTTGTCCTTGTCCAGTCTTTCGAACTCCGCTTCCATGAACTCCATCCACTCTTGCTTGGAGATCTTGCCGTTCTTTTTGGTATCCATAAGGAGCAGCAATTGCTTGACCTCGCCCTCTGCGAGTGCCAGCTTATCCTGTGGCTTCGGAGCCGCTGCCTTGGTTTGTGCGACCGCAGTCCCGAGCATGGCCCAGGTCGCGACCAGCACTGCCATGACAACAATGACGAATACGATCTTCGTTCGCTTCAACATGCTTGCCTCCTGTGCTTAACGCTCATTTTCCGTAATCGGAATCGTTTTGGGGATTTGATTATTCGGCGATTCACAAGTTAGTGCACATAGTCCCCTAGTTACCCGAGCCGGGACCGCCCCCAACCAGGGCTATCCCGATCCTGGCTGAGCGCAAAAGTTTACAGAGCGTAGCCTCGAACCCATAAAGAAGGTGTAAAGACTTCGCAAAAGTTCCGTAAAGCAAATCGTTATTATGGATGTGTTCTCCCTTTTCAAATGCGCCGGGGCGGCACTAGAATCCCTTAGGCGGTAGAACAACCGGACTGTCCGCTCAGCCGATGCTCGCTCGTACTTCCACTGTGCTGCTGGGATTCATCTTGGCGGGAATGGCGCCATTACATGGTCAAGATCAGCCCCCGAGTGTTGACAGTGTGGAACCAATCGCAACCGATCGGCCGGCAGTTACGAACTCCAGCGTTGTCGTCCCGCCCGGCAGCCTTCAGGCGGAGAACGGCTTCCTTGAATCCAGCAGCCAGGGACAGAGCCTCGTAGACGACCCGGAGAGCTTAGTGCGTCTTGGTGTCGGCAAGAGAACTGAGCTGCGTTTCACGGTGCCGGACTATTTCGACAACGTGAGTACTGGCGACAGCTCCGGCACGGGATTCGGCGACTTTGGCTTCGGAGTAAAACAGCAGCTTGGCCCCACGCCGGGTAAATTCGATGTATCCGTGATCCTATTCCTCAGTTTCCCAACCGGCGCCAACAGCGTGTCCAGCGGCGGATACGATCCGGGATTGCAAGTGCCCTGGTCGCGCGCGCTGTCCGCCAATTGGACGGCGGCCGGAATGTTCTCGGTGTATTGGCCCACTCAGGGCCACACGCGAAACGTGACCGGCGAGTCCACGTTCTTATTAGATCGGCAGTTGACAAAACCATGGGATGCTTTCGTCGAGTACGCGGGTGATTTTCCGGAAGTTGGCGGGCCGCGACACTTGCTTCACTTCGGGACAGCTCTGAAGATAACCAAGCAGCAGCAGATTGACTTCCATGTGGGCGTGGGCCTATCGTCGGCGGCAGTGGATCATCTCATCGGGATCGGCTATTCGTTCCGCATTCAAGTGATCCGGCGCTAGGGTGGGCTGGTGCGTCCGCTTTCAAACCCACCGACGCGGAACTAGAATGCTTTAGGCATGGCCATAGGGCACCTGGCGCGTTCCGGGGCCGAGCAAGTTTCGGGCTTTGATAACGCCTCGGTCGGGCTCTTCTGAGTAGGACTGGTGAGTAGGACTGGTGGATTTCTACGGTGCAATTCAATACGTGTTGTTTGTGGGCATCGTCACCGTCCTGGTGAAGCCCTTGGGCGGCTACATGGAACGGGTCTTTTCCAGGCAGCGAACCGCACTTGATCGTTTATGTCTTCCTGTTGAGCGGCTCATCTATCGCATTACTGCGGTTAATCCCAATGTGGAGATGACCGGCAAGGAGTATGTGACGTGTTTCGTGCTCTTCGGCTTTGCCGGCACGCTCCTGTTGTATGCCATTCTCAGAATACAGCAGTTTCTTCCCTGGTTCTTTCCGCAGTACCACACGACGCCATTATCACCTGACTTGGCTCTGAATACGGCAATCAGCTTCTCGACGACCACCACATGGCAGGCCTACGCTGGCGAAAACACGATGAGCTACTTCAGCCAGATGGTGGGACTCTGCGCCCAGAACTTCCTGGCTGGCGCTGCGGGGTTAGCCGTGGGTGTTGCTTTTATCCGCGGTCTTGCCCGGCAATGCTCCGACACGCTGGGCAATTTTTGGGTTGATCTGACACGCGCTCTGCTCTGGATCCTATTGCCCGGAGCACTGATAGGCGCCGTACTACTCATCTGGCAGGGTGTTCCAATGAACTTCCGCCCCTATACCGTCGCCACTACCGTCGAGGGCGCCCGGCAGATCATACCGCAGGGTCCGGTAGCCGCACTGGAGATCATCGAGAATCTCGGCACGAATGGCGGCGGCTTCTTTAACGCAAATGGGGCCCATCCGTATGAGAATCCCACGCCTCTTACCAACTTTCTCGAAATGTTGGCGATCGTGCTCCTGCCTGCAGCATTGACCAACACCTTCGGCAGGATGGTTGGCCAGCCTCGACAAGGATGGCTTTTCTATTACGTGATGGTGCTTCTCTTCGGATGCGGACTGATCTTCGTGCACCACTTTGAACGAGCAGCGGATCCCCGTCTCAGCGCTGTGGATTTCCGAAATAGTGGCGTCCAGTCTGGCGGGAACATGGAAGGGAAAGAGGTGCGCTTCGGCATCGGCGGTTCGAGCCTCACAGCGGTGGTTACATCCAACACGGCCACGGGTTCAAACAACTCCATGCACGACAGCTACACTTCGCTCGGCGGTATGGTTTTGCTCGGAAACATGCTGCTCGGAGAGCTCATCTTCGGAGGCCTGGGAACTGGCCTTTACAGCATGGTTATGGCCGCGGAGATCGCCGTTTTTCTAGCCGGACTCATGGTTGGACGCACACCTGAATACTTGGGAAAGAAAATAGGCCCGGCGGAAAACAAAATGATCATGCTCTACGCTTTGGCCGCGCCGCTCATCATCCTTCCGCTCACCGCGATTGCAGCGAGCACCCGGGCGGGACTGTCCGGGTTGACGGTCAACACCGGCCCGCATGGTTTCACCGGAATTCTCTTTGCCTATACTTCCTGCTTCGCCAACAATGGCCAGAGCTTTGCCAGTCTGAATGCGAACACTCCCTTTTACAACCTAACCACGGCACTCGCAATGATCGTGGGCAGGTTCGGTTTGGCGATTCCTGCCTTGGCATTAGCAGATCTGTTTAGTCGCCAGCGAAGTACTCCTTCTTCGTCAGGAACTCTGCCCACGCATTCGGTTTCCTTCGGAGTCCTGCTTACAACCTGTCTGCTGATTATGGTAGCTTTAAGCTATCTTCCGGCCCTGGCCCTAGGTCCCGTACTGGAACGATTACTTTTCGGAAGGTAAAGTGTGTGAATTCCTCGAAGCGCACGGGAAGAGAACACGGGCTTGCCCTACGCTACGTCTTATAACCTAAGAGCCAAATGGCTGCCACTGTGTCACGCAACGAAAAAGCTGGCTACAACCGCTTCCTGCTGCTGGTAGCAGGACTGGGCGGATTGCTCTACGGCGTGGACGTCGGCATCATTGCGGGGGCGTTGCCTTATCTGGAGGCGACCTCCGGGCTGAATGCCGGCCAGCTTTCCATCGTCGTCGCCGCCGTGCTCCTCGGCAGCGTGATCTCAACTCTGTTTGCTGGCGCGCTCGCCGACTGGATCGGGCGCAAGCCCCTGATGATGCTCAGCGGATTGCTGTTCGTGTTCAGCATTCCCATGATTGCGCTGTCGCATGGCTATGAGTCGCTGGTGCTGGGCCGCCTTTTGCAGGGCATCAGCGCCGGCCTGATTGGTGTGGTTGTTCCGCTCTATCTGGCGGAATGCCTGTCTGCATCGAGCCGCGGCAAGGGAACGGGCATCTTCCAATGGCTGCTGACGCTCGGGATTGTGACCGCGGCCATCGTTGGCATGTTCTTCAGTATTCGCGTCCAAGAGGTAGCGAGGCTGGGCGACCCCGCCAGACTCTTCGCCTTTAAAGACACGGCTTGGCGCAGCATTTTCTGGGTTTCGCTGCCGCCCGGGATCTTGTTCGTGATCGGCAGCCTCATGGTGACGGAATCCCCGCGCTGGCTATTTCGCCGCGGACAACGGGATGCTGCCTACGCCGCGCTTCTCCGCTCTCGCACTGACGAGCAAGCGGACATCGAGCTCGCGGAAATGGAACAGGCGACCGCCGCTGAGAAAGCGAAAACCTCAACCGGAGCCAAGGCCAGGGAATCGCTCTTGCGCCGAAAGTACGTGATTCCGTTTGTCCTGGCCTGCGTGATTCTCGCTTGCAACCAGGCCACTGGCATCAATTCCATCATCGGCTACAACACCAACATTCTTTTGCAGAGTGGTCTTTCCGATGTCCAGGCGCACTGGGGCTACGTTATTTTCACCCTCGTTAACTTCCTGATGACGATTGGCGGCGTGCTGCTGGTGGACCGCAAGGGACGCAAGTTCCTGCTGTCGGTGGGCAGCGCCGGCATCATCGTGTCGCTCGTCTGCACCGGCTTGCTCTTCCGCCAGACGGAAAGGCTGCGGGTGGACTCTCGGGACGCGGTTCAATCCATGGCTACTGCGGATCAGAAGATCGCGCTCACTTATAACCAGAAGCTGGCCGAGACGCTGCTGAGCCCAGCCGGAGACGCCGCGCTCGGAGCGGGGAGCCGCCCCACCTCTTTGGTGGTCATCTATTCCTATGGAGACTTCCGCGCCGCGACTAAGGCCGCGCGTTCCGACGACACCGCCGCGACCCCGATCGAAATCACTCGTGAAAGCTGTGTGCCCGCCAACAAAGTAGTGGCGTTCTTTTCGAATCCCTTTGGCAATCTCGACGCCGCGCGCCGCGCCCCGCTGAGAATCGACAATGCGCTGATCACTCCCTTGCCCAGCCAGCGCAGCGGAATGCGGGTCGCGATCACGCTTTTCGTGTTCATGGCGTTTTACGCAGTAGGGCCGGGAGTCTGCGTGTGGCTGGCGCTTTCCGAACTGATGCCGACCCGCATTCGCTCCAACGGCATGAGCGTTGCCTTGTTGATTAACCAGGCGGTTTCAACGACCATTGCCGCCGTGTTCCTTCCGACCGTCGGCAAGCATGGCTACGCGGCCATGTTTTTCGGCTTTGCCGCCTGCACCGTAATTTACTTCGTCACGGCCGCGTTTTTTCTGCCGGAAACAAAAGGGAAAACGCTGGAAGAGATCGAAGCGCATTTTGAGGGAGCAGGCAATTAAAGGCTCGCGCCATGGGCGCACTCGCAGGCTCCGGGGTTGGGGCAGCCGGGTAGGCTCATGCCGGAGCCATAACTGAGAATGTGGGGGTCATAGGATGATCGAGCATAAGATGATCGAGACTCTTCCAGCTTCCAACTCCGCCGCGGCGAAGGACGCCCGTAAATTGCTTCGTCCTCTTCGGCGTGATCTTGTGGGCCTGCTGCGCGAGTTGATTCGCGTCAACACCGTGGCAGTTCCTCCCAACGGTAACGAGACGCCCGCCCAGTTGGTTCTGCGCGATTTCCTGTTGGAGAAGAACCTCCGTCCAGAGCTCTATGAGATCGCATTTGTAACCGAGTCTCGCAGCCGCTGGCGCCGGAAAGACCGCCGTTACGCTGGACGGAAAAATCTGGTCGCCCGACTTCGAGGATCGGGCCGCGGCAAGAGTCTGCTGATGAACGGGCACATGGACACGGTTCCCCCGGGCCGGTCCCCATGGTCCGCTTCGCCCTGGGCTGGGAACCTGCGCAAGGGCCGCGTCTACGGCCTCGGCAGTTTCGATATGAAGGGAGGTTTGGTGGCACAAGCCGGCGTCCTATGTGCCATGAAAGCTGCGGGCGTACGACCGGGCGGAGACCTGATCTTAGAATCGGTGGTCGATGAAGAGTGGGGAGGCGGCGGTGGCACTCTGGCCGCGCGTCTGCGTGGAGACTCGGCCGATGCTTGTGTCATCTCCGAGGGAACACAGCTGGAGATCTTTCGCGCAACCCGCGGCGGTTTTGTGGTCGACCTGATTGTCAAGGCTGGGGACCCGACCGCATATTTTTCAGAGAGCGAGGTCTTAAGCCCGGCCATCCCGGTGGGCAGGCTCCTGGGATGGATAGATTCCTGGTCGAAGAAGCGCAGGAAAATGAAGGGACTTGGAGCCTATGCCAAATTTCCCGACCCTGCTCCTGTCCAGGTGTTGGCAATTGAATCCAATCGCCTCGATCCGGATGTCCCACTGAGCGTGCCATCGGATGCTACGGTCCGTCTCTACTTTCAGTTTCTGCCCCAGGAGGACGTGCCGGCGGTCATAAGCGATATTCGCCACTCCTTGAAGAAATTCGCAAAATCGGATCCGTTTTTTCGCCACTATCCGGTTCAGTGGAAACCTCTGTTAGGTTCGCCACTCCTCGGGCACGAGTTGCCGCTGGAACATCCGTGGACTCAGTGCATGATCGCCAGCGCGGCTGCGGCTCTCGGGAAGCAGCCGGTGGTTACCGCTGCCCCTTATCCTTGCGACGCCTTCCTGGTTCATCGCGGGTTCGGGATACCGACACTGCTCTTCGGACCGAAAGGTGCAGGCGCACACAATCCCGATGAATATGTCGAAACTGAGTCGATCCTGCAAACTGCCGAGGCCGTGCTTACGGCGGCGCTCGACTGGTGCGGCGGATAGTGGTGCGGTGGATGGTGAATAACAAATCATTCTCACGGAAGCCGGGTAGGAGAGCTCGATAAATACGTAGTGGCTTTTCTAGAGCTGGGACAGGGTTTGTTCCATGAACGCTTCCAGGTTCGGGAAACCGCCGTCGCGCCAGAGCCTCAGTCTGGTTCGACCTTCTTCGACGGCTTGTAGCACCGCATGCCTCTCAGCTGGGTTTGGCGAAGCCTTCTCCCACAGCGGGTCCAGGAGTTTCTGCAAGGGCACGTTTGCATCGAGGACCGACTTATCGAGCGCAGTCACGGCGGCGGCCGTACCCAGCGCGTAACGCACCGGGTTCAAGCCCTGCTGGCGAGCAATGCGAACCGTCCCCACCAGCCGGTCGTCCCACTCCAACTTCCGTCCCGGATCGCGGCCCACACGTTCCACCGTATCGCCCAGGTATGGATTGAACATTCGCAGCAGCAGGTCCGTAGCATAGGCTCGGTAGCCTTCCGGCGTGAACAAAGCATCCTTGCCCCTATTTCTCCGAATGAGCGCCGCACCGGACTCTTCGACGAATGCGGTCTCCAGAAATGCGCTTACTCCCGCAGCTTTCTCAAGCTCGGCGATTCGTTCTACACCCAGCACCCCTCCGAGGTATGCAGCCACGGCGTGGGTTGAGTTGTGGCCGTAGAGTTTCGCTTCCTCAAAAGGCAGCAGGTCTGGCTTCTCTTCGAACACTTCGATGCCGCGGCGGAAGCCAGCAGTGGCGAGTCGATCTCCAAAAGATGTTCTTGAAATCAGGATGCGATTGAAAGACTCCACCAGGACCGCGCGGGACTCGAATGGCGTGACCGTTTTCAGGCGGCGTTCCCGAATCTCAGACGGGTCGGTGACCACGCCGCTCATTTTCCCGATCACCGTATTGAGAAACGAGACGCGACCGCGGATCCGATTGTGCTCGTCCTGAGGAATCGCGCCCAGAACCGCCGCTTCCAGGATTTCGGCCGCATGGTTGTGGTTCTCGGCGGCATAGACGACGGTCGGAGACCCGGCCGCAGCGGCCTTCCGCCTAAGTCCCTCGGCCAGAATCCGGTGCACGCTTCCCGTGGAGGCCGAGGTGTAGAACGCCACACTGGGCAGGGCGGTTGCAATTTCCGCAGCCTCGGCAACCGCCGCAATCAGAAACTCACGGTCGCGCTCGTCTTCCGGGTTCGCGATCTCCACCGGCCCGATCTCCACCGCTTCCACCCGGTCCTGGTACGCCACATTGACCGCGTATTGCCCCACCGATTGCCGGAGCGTCTGCACCGCCTTCGGCATAACCTCCGCCACAATAAGACGGCGAAAGTTTCCCGAGCGAAAGGCTTCGTAGAGGAAGAGTCCGGCTTGAATGGCGCCAAAGCCGAAACCCACGAAGGTACGATTGCCGGAGAGGGACACTCAGATCTCGCTTGCTTGCAGGTAGGCGCGTTCGTCGGCCCCCGACCACGAATCCACGCTGTGAATGTCTTTGGTGCGCCGGTGCGGGTAGACCACGGCCTTACCGTCGATTTGCTGGGCCTTCACCAGTTCCAGCAGTTCAATGGCATGTTCCAGATCGCCCACGCGGGTGATGTGCGCACCGGCATCGATCTCCTTCGCCGCGATGAGTTCCAGCGTGCGCGCGATGTCCCATGGGGAGCCGCCGCTCGATCCGGTGACGTTGATCTCCTTGTAGTGAACCGCGCTGGCATCAATGCCCACGATGTCCTCGCCCTTTTTCAATCCGCCGAAAAGGTTGAGCACGGCGCCCCGCCCGACCAGTTTCTGGGCTCCCTCGATCGCCTTTTTCGACCCGACGGCAACGATGACGTCGTCCGCCCCAAGATGGTTCGTCAGTTCGTCGACTACCTTCTCAGCCGGCGTCGAAGCAGCATGGACCACGGGCAACGCGACTCCTGCTTTCGCCGCCCGTGCCGCGAAGAGCTTTCGGACAACCTGTAGACGAGCCTCCAGAAAATCTGCCACCACAATCGCACGCGGCCGGTAGCCCAGAGCCAGATCGACGTGCATTCGCCCCATGGCGCCCGCCCCGATGATCACGGTCACGCCTCCCCGCTTCAGTCCTTTCACGGCTTCCCGCGCCGCCAGCGGACTGCTCTGGGTCAAATGCATGTGGTGCTCCTGGGCCGAGACCACGCAGGAGAGCGGCTCACTCATGGCGGCGTGGGCAAGTGGCACTTGTGACCCCGGAACCGGCAGCAGGCATCCGGAATTCAGAACCTCTTCCGGGATAAGGATGTACTCCGCCACATGACCCGCCAAGGTGTAGCCCACAGCCACCTTGTTCACTCCCTCGGCGGAATCGCGATACCGTTCTCGATGATTGATGGGCTCGTGATCCACGGCAGGCTGCACCACGTAACGCTCACCCAGCCGGTACTGGTCTCGCAGTGCCTCTCCCACTCGCACCACCGTTACCACGCCTTCGTCGCCAAGAATCACGGGAAAGCGGCCCACGTCCCAGCCGTACATCAGTTTGTGGTCCGGTCCTTGTTCGATGAGCTTGATCAGGGACGTGCAGATGCCGGCTGCTTCCACGCGCGCCAGCAACTGATGTGCGCCCGGACTCGGCACCGGAACTTTCCGGACCGCGAGATGTTCAAACCCAACGCCGTCAAGGACCAGCGCCCGCATTTCGAGCGGGATGTTCTCTGTGATCTGATCTTCAGTTCTCATACGACAGGTTTCATACGACGGAAACGCCAATGCTGTAAGTTGAAATCGTCTTCTAACCCCAACCACCGCAAACTTTTGGCTGCGCTCACCCGGAAGCATCCAGGTAAACGAGTCGCCGGCTTCCTTCAAGACCCAAATCTCTCAGGATGAGCAACGTGGCATTGTGGACTGCTTGTTGCGCGGCCGCCAGAGAAACGGGGAGGGCCTCTTGATAAACCCGGCGGATTGCAGTCCCGATGTTGATCTTTGCGATGCCATGGCGCGTCGCTCCCAGGATGTACTCCCTCCTGATCCCGCTTCCCCCGTGCAACACCAATGGGATTCCTGTCGCTTCATGAATCCGCTGCAAATGGGCAAGGTCCAGCCGCGCTTCCACTTTCTGGCAATGGTCCATCAGGCGCCCATGCACACTTCCGATCGCTACGGAGAGCCAGTCCACTTCGGTTTCGGCAACAAAGCGCTTTGCCTCCTCCGGCGAGGTGAAGCCCTTTCCAGTGGCGAAGAGTTCTTCGTAGGGAGGAAGCGGACCCGCTTCGTGACCGAAAACGGCGCCCAACTCCCCTTCCACGGGGACCCCTGCGGCATGCGCCATGGCTGTGATTTTGCGTGTCGCCTCGATGTTCTCTTCCAATGGCAACCGGGAACCGTCCACCATCACGGACTCATACCCAAGCTCGATCGCCTCCCGGATTTCAGCCTCAAAGTCCACCCGCAGATTGTCTTCGTCAATCACCGGAATATGATCCAGATGCAGGCGCGTGAAACGTTCATCCTTGAGCGTTTGGTATTTTTCAAAGACGGCCCGCACGCTGCACGCCTCGAACTTGATCCATTCCAAGCGCGCCACCGCGATCAGGCCAAAGCTGTCGGCTTCACGCAGAGCGGCGATCACCGGCTCCATCATTGGCAGATAAGGGATGTTGAACGCGGGGATGACGGTCTCGGCCGGTCGCGCTCCAATTCGAAGGCCGGTGGGCATGTCCGTCGCGGCTGGCGAATCCTCTTCTACTTCTTGGTTGCCCGGATTCATATCATGTTTCCATCCGCTCCTGGCGGGCCGATAACCGTGGCTATCGAACACATAACAAGCAATTCACGCGCAACACTTCAAAACCGACAGTCGGGCAACCGGAACATAGAATCGACACGAATGTACACGTAACGCTCATATATGTCAACTAATGTGTTTCGTTTTGTTTCTATTGTTACCTATAATGCTCCATTTCGTAACCTCTTCAACAAAAGTATCGTCGGAACCCTCTCACTCGTCTCCCGCCCAGAACTCGCCTCGCCCGCGGTTGGGATGGGGAAACACGCCTCATAAGGCCAGAGCATAGCGACCGTGCATTATCGATCAAGGAAGAGCTGTATGGTTGAATATCGATCACAAACGCGCTAGACTTGACATCGAATTTCTACCACCGCGGCGACCCGGTGCCTCGCGTGTGGCTGCGGAGTTCACTAGGAGTTTCGTTCACCTGGAGTTCGGCGGAATGCCCAAGTCGATTGTTATTGAACCGAAAGAGGTCTTCGCCAAGTCGGCGATCCACTTGTCGGACATCCCCATCAACACCTACAACCGCACGCTGGAGGAGGAACTGGTCAACTACTCCACCGAGGATTTTCTGCATATTTGGCAGGCCATGTGCGCCATCCGCGAGTTCGAAACCATCCTGAACGAAATCAAGACCAAGGGCGCCTACAAAGGCGTTGCGTACAACCACGCTGGGCCTGCCCATTTGTCAATCGGACAGGAAGCAGCCGCAGTGGGGATGGCCTTTTCCCTGTCGCCCGAAGATTTCATTTTTGGTTCGCACCGAAGCCACGGCGAAATTCTCGCCAAGGGTTTTTCCAGCATCCGCAAACTCACCGAGCCGCAGTTGTCGAACATTTTAGAGTCGTATCGCGACGGAGTCATGCTGCGCCCGGTTGAGCGGGAGTACCACGGCTCGGTCCGTGAGTTGGCCATCCGCACTTTTGTCTACGGAGCCTACAGCGAGATCTTCGCGCGCGAAACCGGATTCAACCGCGGGCTGGGCGGCTCGATGCATGCGTTCTTTGCTCCCTTTGGGATCTATCCCAACAATGCGATCGTGGGTGGCTCGGGTTCGATCGCCCCCGGCGCCGCGCTCTACAAGCGAGTAAACCGCAAGCCGGGCGTTGTCGTCTGCAACATCGGAGACGCATCATTTTCCTGCGGCCCAGTCTGGGAAGGCATCACCTTCTCCGCGATGGATCAGTACTCGAAACTGTGGGACCAATCGCTGGGCGGAGGATTGCCCATCATTTTTGATTGCATGAACAATTTCTACGGCATGGGTGGGCAGCCCTGCGGGGAAACCATGGGCGTGCAGTTCATCGCACGCATCGGCGCCGGCGTCAATCCCGAGCAGATGCATGCCGAGCGGGTCAATGGATACGATCCCTTGCCCGTGATCGATGCTTTTCGTCGCAAGCAGCAGATTCTGGCCGAAGGCCATGGTCCTGTTCTGCTCGACACCATCACTTATCGCATCAGCGGCCACTCGCCTTCCGATGCCTCCAGCTATCGTTCGAAGGAGGAAATCGAGCACTGGCAGAAGGCCGATTCGATTGCCGCTTTCCGGAAACGGCTGGTGGAGGGTCACGTTCTGACGGAAGGCGAACTGGACCGCGCCCGCGAAAGCATCGAAACCATCGTCTTCGACATGTTCCGCCTGGCCGTCGATCTCGAGCGCAGCCCGCGCATCGCCATCGATTCCGATCTTGTCGACCGCGTTATGTTTTCAAACCAGCACGTCGAAAAGTTCGGCGATCGTAAACCGGAGTTCCTGCAGGACGTCGCATCGAATCCCAGGGTGCAGCAGCTCCGCGGCAAGATCCGGACTCCCACCCACGACGGCAAGCCCGTTCCCAAGATGAAGGCATACAACCTGCGCGATGCCATCTTCGAGGCCATGCTGCACCGGTTTTCAATCGATCCCACGATGATTGCGTTTGGCGAAGAGAACCGCGACTGGGGCGGAGCCTTTGCCGTCTATCGCGGCTTGACGGAGGCGCTTCCCTACCATCGCTTGTTCAATTCCCCGATTTCTGAGGCGGCCATCGTCGGTGCTGCCGTGGGCTATGCCATGTCCGGTGGCCGGGTTGTGGCCGAGCTCATGTATGCCGATTTCATCGGGCGCGCCGGTGACGAGATTTTCAATCAGCTGTCAAAATGGCAGGCCATGTCAGCCGGGCAACTGATGATGCCTGTTGTCCTGCGCATCTCCATCGGCGCGAAGTACGGCGCCCAGCACTCGCAGGATTGGACCGCACTGGTCCATCACATACCGGGCTTGAAAGTGGTTTATCCGGTAACGCCCTACGACGCCAAGGGCATGATGGCCGCCGCCCTGGCTGGAACCGACCCCGTGGTTTTCTTCGAAAGCCAGAAGACCTACGACATCGGCGAGATGTTCGTCGAGCAAGGTGTTCCCGAGGACCACTATGAGATTGACTTGTCGGAACCGTCGGTCAAGCGCAAGGGCAAGGATCTAACGATTATTACGCTGGGCCCGGCGCTTTACACCGCGGTCACGGCCGCCGATCGTTTGGAGGAAGATTTTGGCCTCTCGGCAGAGATCATTGATCTTCGCGCCGTCAATCCGCTCAATTACGAACTGCTTGTGGCTTCGGTCCGTAAGACTGGCAAGGTCCTCCTCGCCAGTGACGCAGTCGAGCGCGGTTGTGTGCTGCACACGGTGGCTACCAACCTCACGCAGCTTTGCTTTGATGATCTGGATGCGCCCCCGGTGGTAGTCGGTTCTCGCAACTGGATCACGCCCGCCGCAGAACTGGAAGCCATGTTCTTCCCGCAACCCGACTGGTTGCTCGATGCGATCCACGAGCGCATCTTGCCGTTGAAAGGCTATCGGCCACACACAAACTTCACGCTCGGAGAACTGGCGCGCCGGAGCCGCCTCGGCGTGTGAGCGCTAAGCCAATCACGCGTACTTTCCGTGCTAATTGCGGCGAGAGCGCCTGATGTTATGATCGTTTGTAAGTCATTGCGCATTTTCTTAATTAGTACTGGCTGATAACAATTGAGTAAGCTGGTATCTTCTGGTTGCTTGCGGATTCGACAACCGGGTTACAAGATGGATCGGTACTCGTTCGGTTCGGCGCCAAGGGGAGGGCCAACAATCGCCATGCTCGCTGAAGAACGCAGGTTTCGCATTCGCGAGATTCTTACCATGCAACGCACCATCAGCGCTTCTGAGCTCTGCAGTACGTTAGAGGTGACGCCCGCCACGATTCGCCGCGACCTGGCGGCTCTCGAAGATGAAGGTGTGCTCGTCCGCTCCCACGGCGGCGCGGTGTCGCGAATGTCGAGCACAAAGTTTCAGCCTTCTTACGAAACCTTGGCCCGCATCAATAGTGAAGAGAAAGTCGCCATCGCGCGCGCAGCAGAGAAACTAATCCTCGATGGGGACACCGTGTTTCTCGAGGGCAGCACTACGGTGTTGGAACTGGCAGGCCGCTTGCACAACCGCAATCGGCTTACCGTGGTGACTAACTCCCCAACCATCGTATGCCAACTCCAACATAGCGCCGCCGTGACTGTTTTGTGTACTGGCGGCGACCTGCAGAAAGACACTTTCTATTTCTCGGGAGAGTGGGCGCAGCGTGCCCTGTCCGAGATACGGTTGGACAAAGCTGTGGTGGGGGTGAGCGCCATCGATCCTGGTTACGGAATCTCCACTGCCAATCATGCCGAGGCCCAGATCAAGAAAATGATCGTCAAGGCGGCCAAGACTCGCATTGGCCTTGCGGACCACAGCAAGTTCGGCAAGCAGTCTTTTGCCTATGTCGGGCCCGTCGCCGATCTAACTACCCTGGTGACCGACAAAGGAACCGACCCGAAGTACATCGATGAACTGCGCGAAGCTGGGATCGAAGTGATCGTCGCCGAAACGCAACCGGCGCAGCCTCCTGTTCGGAAGAATCGATCCAATTCAAACAAAATCGATTGACAATCGCTCGAATACGGACTAAGTTGGCCTTGGTTCGATACGGATTTCTTCCCGCTAGGGGGGCCTTTGAGCGATCGTGGCAAGAAAATGCGGCAAGGTGTGCAACGTTTGAGCGATGTCTTGGACGGCCGTGGTGGCTATCGCATAAAAGCCGAATGGGGACACGTTTCCGTCCTGCAAGGTGGCGGCCACATTTGCGAGCTAAGCCTCAATAGCGTTCCGGGAGTGAATCCGCTGTGGCGTCCGCAATGGACGACGATCGATCCCGAAGGCTACTCACTCAAAAAGCACCGGCGTGTTTACGGTCCTCCACCGGATGGCAGGCTGCTCGCCGGCATTGCCGGACACAGTTTGAGTTTCGATCACTTCGGGCCGCCCTCGAAAGAGGAAACAGCAGCAGGACTTTCGACTCACGGAGAGGCCCCATCATTGAAATGGGACTTGCTGAAGAAATCCGATTCTCCCCGGCCCACCCTCCATTACGGGCAGATTCTTCCCGAGGCGCAAATCGATTTCCGCAGGGCAATTTCAGTCGACCGTTCGCATCCCGTTATTTGCTGCGAAGAGCAGGCGACGAATCTCAGCGCGTATGACCGGCCGATTTCCTGGAATGAGCACGTAACCTTCGGCCCGCCGTTCCTCGAATGTGGGACGACCGTCTTTGATATGCCGGCAACCCATGCCAAGGTGTGTTGTGCCAGCTACAGCGAACGGAATTTTCTGCAGCCGGATGCTGAGTTTATGTGGCCGAATGCTCCCACAGAGCAAGGCGCAACCACTGACTTGCGCCGCACTCCAGATCAGCGGTTCGCGCACTATACGATGCAACTGCTGGATCCAAACCTGCAAATCGCCTTTATCAGCGCCTGTAACCCGTCTCAGAATTTCCTGGTCGTGTACGCGTTTCGGAGAGCGGATTTTCCCTGGGTTGGCAACTGGGAAGAAAAAAACAATCGCACGGTGCCACCTTGGAATGGGCGAACATTTTGTCGAGGCATCGAGTTCAGCACAACGCCCGACGCCATTCCCCGCCGAGAAACGGTCGACCAAGGTTCGCTCTTCGGCGAACGGACCTACCGCTGGCTTCCAGCCAAGTCGCGCCTGGCGGTTCGCTTCCTGATCATGTTGTTTAAGACTCCCGAAGCATTCTCAGGCGTGAAGGAAGTCTCGATCAGTGGAGGAGTCGCTCGGGTAGTTGAATCGGCGCCTGGCGAGCGCGAACTGATGGCTCCAGTGGGAAATTTCTTGTAGTCGGTTTTCGCAATGGTTGAGGAGTTTGCCAACGAATTCATTCGTTTCGCAAAACATCCTGGAAATGGTGAAGGAGTAACCGGGCCCTCATGAGCCTGCTTGCCATCGACATTGGATCAAGCGGATGCAAGGCCGTGCGATTCGCGGTCAGCGGACAGATTCTGGCTCAACATACCTCGGCATACACACCCGATTTTCCTCACCCGTCAATGGCGGAGATGGATCCGGAAAAATTCTGGCACGCAATTTGTGCCTCCAGGCAGGCAGTCGCCAGCGACGCCGCTGATCCTGTGCAGGCACTCTGCCTCAGTTCGCATGGCGAGACTTTTGTTGCGCTGGACGCGAATGGCCGACCCGTGGCCCGCGCAATTCTCAATCAGGACAACCGCGCTGTCGCCGAAGCCGTTTGGTGCGGGGAAGCGATCGGTCGCAAACGCCTGTTTCAAATCACCGGGTTAGTTACGCATCCCATGTATCCCATCCCGAAGATCATTTGGTTACGCAAGCATCGGCCGGATGTCTTCGCCTCGACCGCATGCTTTGTCTCCTTGATCGGATTCATCCTGCAGCGGATGGGGCTTCCTCCATACGTTGACTACTCCCTGGCGTCACGCTTCCTGGCTTTTGACATTCTGAAACGCTGCTGGTCCGAAGAAATTTTGACGGCCGCTGGGTTAACTAAGGAACAGTTGCCCGTGCCGGTACCCGCTGGCTCCATCGCGGGAAAGCTGAATTCTGAAGCAGCCAGCGCTCTCGGTCTTTCTCCGGGCACGCCGGTTGTACTCGGAGGTCACGACCAACCTTGTGGTGCGCTGGGAGTGGGAGTGATCGGCAAGGGACGCGTCTACGATTCCATTGGAACTTACGAGTGCATCGTCGTTGGCTCCGATCAGCCGCGCCTCAGCGACGCGGCCTTGCATGCCTCGTTAAATTCTTATTGCCACGTGGTGCCTCAGAAGTTCGTGACGCTTGCTTACTTCCCTTCCGGCATCATGGTGAAATGGTTTCACGATTTGCTGTACAGCAATGAATCGGGCCACGTCACAGCCGAAACTATGGGCGACAGTCTTGAAGCCGACCACTATTCTTCCTTAGAGGCGCACGTCCCCGAGGGTCCCACCGGTCTGTGCATCACTCCGCACCTGATTGGCACTTGCAATCCGGAGTTTAACCCGCTCGCGCGAGCAGTGATCGCCGGGCTCAATCCAGCAACCACTCGCAGTCAACTCTACAAGGGCATCCTGGAAGGATTGGCCTGTGAGCTCGCCCTGATTACCGAAATGCTGGCGGAAGCTGCCGGAGACTTCGGGGACATTTACGTGACTGGCGGTGGCTCGCGCTCGGCGCTCGGACTCCATTTGCGCGCGGCCCTCACCGGCCGCCGCCTCCATGTCATGGCGTCCCCGGAGGCTGTGTGCCTGGGCACGGCAATCCTGGCCGGTGTCGCCGTCGGCGAATACCGGGATGCAAAGCAGGCGGTCGATCAGGTTGTCCATGAGGTTGCTATGGTGGCCCCGAGCCAGTCAACCGCCGCGAGCTACGCGGCTCAAATGAACCAGTACCGGATATTTCGCGCAGCCATGATGGCGCGCGCGGATTTTTTTACCCACAAGGAGGAGCGTTGATTAAACCCAATGTCGGATTCATCGTCTACGGTGTTCACAAGGATGGGCTCAAGGACCCCATGGGTGTGCCATTCATTGATGACGCCATCGTGAAACGTTCCAAGCAAGCTCTCGTGCAAGCTGGACTGGGTGTAGTGGAGCACGAAGTCGTGGTGGCCACGAAAGAGGAAGCCCGCGCCGCCATGGCGAAAATGAAGTCCGACGAGAAGATCGACATGATTGTGCTCTTCTCGGGAACCTGGGTCTGGGCTGCGCATCTGGTCGGAGCAATCCGTGATTATGCGGCAGGCGGTAAAGCTGTCCTTCTGTGGACGCACCCGGGTTCACAGGGCTGGCGACCTGTGGGTGGACTGGTTATGCATGGCGGACTGCTGGAAATCGGGGTTCCCCACAAGTTCGTCTATGGCGAAGCCGGCGACTCGGAAACGATTCTTAAGATTGTCAGCTACGCGCGTGCCGCTCATCTGAAGAATTCCCTGAACCTGTCTACTCTGGGGACCTTCGGAGGTCGCGGGATGGGTCAAACCTGCGGAGTTGCCGACCCCTCCCAGTGGATGCGCATGTTTGGCGTGGATATCGATTCGCGAGATACCACCGATCTCATCCACGCTGCGGAGAAAGTCTCGGCAAAGGAAATCTCCGGTCTTCAGCCTCGTTTAGAAAAGCTCTTCGGCGCCGCACCCGACAAAAGCGTGGTCAACGAGCGTTCCATCCGCCTTTATCTGGCTCTCAAAAAGACCGTCGAAAAGGAGAAATTTGATTTCTATACGATCCAGTCTTTCCCCGGTCTGGCCAACGATTATTCCGCAACTTGTTTCGCTCAAAGCATGATGTTGGAGGATGGCTATGGAACTTCCACTCTCGGTGACTTCAATACTGCGCTCACCGTCTGGCTGCTGACCAGGCTAAGCAAAGAGCGCGTGTACTACGGCGATCTGCAGCACATTGATAAGAAGAACAAGGAAATCAAGATCATTGGGGATGGAGCTTGCCCGCCCTCACTGGCCAGCAAGTTAGGCCCGGCAGGTTTCTCGGAACATGGCATCCCCACAGAAGGAGAGGCTGGCGGAATGTCCGTCAAACTCATCTGCAAAGTGGGCGAAGGCGTGTTGGCACGTGTCGGCCGCGTGAATGGCGAATTTCAGATGGTCATTACCCGCGCCAGCATATTCGAGCCGTCGAAGAAACAAATCGAGCAGCGTCTAAATGAGTGCGGTATTCCCTTCTGGCCTCATGGGTTTGTAACTGTTCATTGTGATGTCGAAAGGATGCTCGACAGTTGGACCAACGAATACGCGTGCCTGGGATATGGCAGCGATTTATATCCGGCGTTGGTCGATTTTTGCGAACTTACCGGTATCAAGCCGGTGTTGCCCTGAGTTTGAACCACAACCTGGATTCATGCGCAGACGATTCCGCGTCTCAACCAGCATAATTTTGGGACGCGGAAACCCTCTCCCACGGCGGAGGAACTCTAACGGAGGCCATCCCTGCCGCCGTGGCTGCCTGAATACCCATCTCGGTGTCTTCAAAAACAAGACAGGCTTGCGGCGCCACTCCGAGTTTGGCGGCTGCAAGCAGAAAGGCTTCC
>Ga0116134_1000199_pt1 | contig 31732 bp, 17 predicted proteins | sample June2015DPH_19_5_FD_89737 | JGI IMG/M metagenome (GOLD analysis project Ga0116134, IMG submission 89737) | Peatland microbial communities from SPRUCE experiment site at the Marcell Experimental Forest, Minnesota, USA - June2015DPH_19_40 | ecosystem: Environmental > Terrestrial > Soil > Wetlands... | reverse complement strand
CGGCGTGTCACCTAGGAGTCAACTGCAAGTCAACTGGGCAGTAGGTGGGTCGGAATCCTGCGTGTTGGCTGGTGCGAGGGTGTGTCGCATATCCTTGAATCTAGAGCAGATGCCGCGCTGCTAGCCCGTTCCGTCACGTCGAGATGTGAGTTCAATCACTGATCCACCTTGAATTTTCCATTTACGCTGCCGACACCGCTTGGCGACAGCAGACCGTACATGCCTCAGATTCTCTTCAGTTCATTAACCGTGCCGACCAATCGGAAGTAAGATTGAACTTGTCCCGAAGCGTAGGGTGTGGTTCTTAGAACTTGTCGAGCGAGAGGAAGGGCGGCCAACGCCTCGTGCCAGTTCCGGCTACAACCCGCCGGCAAGTGCGGTTCGGACCGTTCACGGTGGACCTTGTCTCGCGGGAATTGCGCAATAAGGACAGCAAGGTCCCACTCCAGGGTCTCCCATTCCAAATTCTCACTATTCTTGTGGACCAGCCCGGGGAGTGGATTACCCGCGAGGAACTCCGCCAGAGGCTGTGGCACGCCGATACCTTCGTAGATTTCGACCACTCCATCAACACCGCCATCGGGAAGCTGCGGAGAGCGCTTGGTGATGACGCCGATGAGCCTCGCTACATAGAAACTCTGCCGCGCCACGGCTACCGGCTGATTGCTGAGGTGGAGGATGAGCGGCCGCAGCAAGACTCCAAGGTGGCGAAGCAGAAGCTCTGGAAGATTGTTGTCCCATCAGCAGTTCTGCTGGTCGGGCTGATCGCGGTCTGGCTTCTCTATCCGCGCCGCCAAGTCAGAGCACTGACGGACAAGGACACCATTGTTCTTTCCGATTTCAACAACAAGACAGGCGATGCCGTATTCGACGACACGCTGAAGCAGGGACTGTCGGTACAGCTTGAGCAATCGCCCTTTCTCGGCCTGATTTCTGAGCGCAGGGTTAATTCGACCTTGAAGCTGATGGGCCGTCCCGCCGGGGAACGGTTGACGCCGGAGGTCACAAGCGAGGTTTGCCAGCGCACGGGTAGCAAGGCCATCGTGACCGGCTCGATTGCGGGGCTGGGCAATCAGTACGTGATTGGCCTCAAGGCGATGAACTGCAGCAGCACCGGAGACATACTGGCGGAAGCGCAGGCGCAGGCGGCGGGCAAGGAAGCGGTGCTCAAGGCCTTGGACGCTGCGGCTGTCAGTTTGCGCGGCAAGCTGGGCGAGTCGCTCAGCTCGGTGGAGAAATACGCCACGCCGCTGGAGGAGGCGACCACGCCATCATTGGAGGCGCTAAAAGTGTACAGCCTGGGACTAAAAACGTGGACTGCGCAAGGAGACACGGCCGCGCTGCCCTTCTTCAAACGGGCCGTAGACCTTGACCCGAATTTTGCCATGGCCTACGCCCGGATGTCGGTTCTCTATCACGACCTCAACGAAATTGCGGGGGCGGCTGAAAACGGACGCAAGGCTTACGACCTGCGTGAGAAGGTGAGCGAACGAGAACGGTTCTGGATCGAGTCAGGCTACTACGATTTCGTGACAGGAGAACTGGAGAAGGGGGCGCAGGTCGATGAGCTGTGGCAGCAGACCTACCCAAGAGACGATATGCCTTGCGCTGAGTTAGGATTCGTCTCCGCCACCCTAGGAAACTGGGAAAAGGCATTGGAGCAATGGCAAGTGGCGATGCGCCGGGATCCAAATAACGGGCTCCTCTATTATCTCCTGAGCCTCGCCTATATGAGCCGAAACCGGCTGGATGAAGCAGAGGCGGTGTTCAAGCAAGCGGAGGAGCGCAATCTGGACAACGAGCAACTGCTCCAGAGCCGCTACTGGTTGGCGTTTCTGAAGGGCGATACAGCGCAGATGGCGCAATTGGTCTCAGGCGCCATGGGCAAGCCGGGCGCGGAAGACCTGTTGCTGGCCGCGCAAGCGGACACGGAAGGTTGGCACGGCAGGCTGAAGAAAGCGCACGACCTGACTCGGCGGGCGATGGATTCCGCCCAGCGCAACGACGCCAAAGAGACGGCTGCAGGATATCAGGCGGAGGAAGCACTGCGCGACGTGGAATCGGGAAACCGGGAGCAGGCGCGTGCCGAGGCCAATGCTGCGTTGAAGCTGGCCCCGAACCGCGATGTGCGGGTGATGGCGGCGCTGGTCCTGGCGCGGGCAGGCGACACGGCAGGGGCGCAGAAGCTGACTGCCGAACTCGACAAGACATTCCCGCTAGACACGATGGCGCAGAGGTATTGGCTGCCCACGATCCGGGCGGCCGTCGCCTTGGGGCACAAAGACCCGAACGGGGCAATCGAACTTTTGAAGGTGGCTAGCACGATCGAACTCAGCTCGGCTACGGGCGACCTCACTATATTCCTGTGCCCAGTTTATGTGCGCGGGGAATCCTATCTTATGCTCCACGACGGCAACCGAGCGGCAGTGGAATTTCAGAAATTCATTGACCACCGGGGAGTGGTGATGAACTTCCCGTGGGGCGCACTTGCGCGCCTCGGTCTTGCTCGCACTTATGTCATGCGGGGCGACAAGGCCAAAGCGAAAATCGCTTACCAAGACTTCCTTGCCCTGTGGAAAAACGCCGACCCCGGCACCCCAATTCTGAAGGAAGCTAGAGCTGAGTACGCAAAGCTTGTGCTGAGCAGCGACTAGTCCAGGAGGTTTGAAGTCCCTCTGGCGCTCAAATGAGGGGCGCCATATCGAAAAGCGGGAGTAATTCCTCGCTGGCCGAAAAAAGCAGAAGGTGTGCAGACGTCTAAACGGGCACAAAGGCAAAAGCTGGATACAGCCAAGGCGGAGCTAGAGCCACTGCTGGCAGTACTTCGGAGGGCAGGGTGTCCGTCGCGAGATGGAATCTGAAGGGCCTGCGGAGAAGTACCGGGCCGTAATCGAGGGGGACAATCCCCCAGATGAACCGGTCGGCCAAAGGTGGGCAATTCGAGTCTGCGCTTTGAAGACGAAGGCGATCTCATTCACCCACCGCAACAAGGTGATTGCGGACGGCACGGTACGGAAGGACAACGCGTGACCTCAGGAGAACTGACGGAGTCCCCACCTACTGCCCAGTTGACTTGCAGTTGACTCCTAGGTGACACGCCGGGTGACATCGGGGTAAACGAACCTACAAGCGAAAGCGAAATGGGGAGTAATGCTCGGTCAGTAGTCGGGCTGCCAAGTAGTACCTCGAGCACGGCGAAAGCCGCGTGACCGAGCGAATCGGCGACCAGAGTGGGTCGGGGAAGGTGGCAGGCGAAGGCAGGAAGGAAGAGGCGGGCAGCCAGAGGAGTAAGGATGATGAAGGGATGAAGGTGGATCAGTTCGCTTGGCGAAAACCCCGTACATCATCGTCTGAGGATACTGGAGGCCAAGCTCAACCCGACGGATGTACGAAAGGCCCACTTGGTGTGTCAAGTGATATTTCGCCAACTGATAGTCTTGCCTTGCGCTACGGATCTTGGCGATCACCGCACATCAAGATGTGACTTAATTCACTGACAGCAAGCGCTCATTTGTGTTTGTATTTCTTCGTCCCGCCTCCTCGAAGAGCAGGTCCCCTACCGTGTGCAGACCCCCTGAGGCGAGAGCTTAGAACGTCGCCCCTTTAGCAATCGGTTTGTCAGTGACGATTCGTATTCTGGGCCTAGCAGATCGAGATCAGAACACGGGTAGCTGCTCGTAGCTGAATGATCGACTGCTAATGATCGACCTCGACCATGGCCCCTGTTTCCCTTTTTGTCGAGCTGAAATCACGGAGGAGCCGCTCGATGTCTGGGCGGCTTTTTTGCATCCCGCCAAACGTGGGAGCGCGATAACTTCTGTAAACAGGCGTTTACACTTGTAACCGGTTGGTTACGAGTTAAATCGCGGTTTGTCAAACTGCCACCAGTTTCGGCCTCGCCGTCAGCTCTGCGTAAATCGCATCCCCCGGGTGCAGGGGAACATCCTGTTCGAGTATTCAATTCAGATGCCACAGGCGACTGGACCTGAACGATCCGCAGAACTTCTTGCCGCTCTTTTGTGGTAGCGTGGAGTCACGGGGTTCTCCGGAAGAGAGATTTTATGGGTTATGTGTGCATTCATGGTCATTTTTACCAGCCTCCTCGAGAAAATCCTTGGCTGGAGTCGCTTGAACTCCAGGATTCGGCTTACCCTTATCACGATTGGAACGAGCGCGTCACCGCGGAATGCTATGCGCCCAACTCGGCTGCGCGCATCCTCAATTCTGAGCAGCGGATCATTAGTATCCTGAACAACTACGAGAAAATCAGTTTCAATTTCGGTCCCACCCTGCTCTCCTGGATGGAGAAAAAGTCGCCTAGAGTTTATCGAGCTATTCTCCAAGCTGATCAGGCCAGCCAGGAAAGGTTCTCCGGGCACGGTTCTGCTATCGCGCAGGCCTACCACCACATCATCATGCCCCTGGCCAATCAGCGCGATAAGCACACCCAGGTAGTGTGGGGCATCCGAGATTTCGAGCATAGGTTCGGGCGCTTTCCCGAGGGAATGTGGCTCCCGGAAACGGCCGTCGATATCGAGACTCTGGAAATCCTGGCGAAGTTGGGGATCAAGTTCACAATTCTGGCTCCGCGCCAGGCGCGGCAGGAAGGCAAGATCGGCGGGCGATCGTGGAAGGACGTGAGCGGGGAGCGGATTGATCCCTCGATGCCCTACCGTCTGAATCTGCCCTCGGGTAGGAAAATCAACATATTTTTTTATGACGGCCCAATCTCGCGGGCGGTCGCTTTCGAAGACCTGCTGGCCAACGGGGAGAGATTCGCCAAGCGACTCATGGCCGCCTTTGCGGAAGATTTGCGGCCGTGGCCGGAATTGGTGCATATTGCGACGGATGGAGAGACCTACGGTCATCACCACCGATTCGGAGAGATGGCGCTTGCCTCCGCCCTCGCTTACATCGAATCGAACCAGTTTGCTCAACTCACCAATTACGGGGAATACCTGGAGCGGCATCCGCCGATCCACCGCGTCGAGATTGTCGAAAACACGGCGTGGAGTTGTGTCCACGGCATCGAGCGCTGGCGAAGCAACTGTGGCTGCAATTCCGGCGGTCACAACGGGTGGAATCAAGAATGGCGCCAACCCTTGCGCGAAGCTCTCGATTGGCTGCGGGACTCCTTGGCTCCAAAATATGAACAGCGGGCCGAGGAGCTATTGCGGGATGCCTGGGCTGCCCGGGACGAATACCTCGATGTAGTTCTCGATCGCTCGAATGAAAGTGTTGAGCGCTTTTTCAAAAAACACGCGGTGCGCGAACTCGATAGCAAGGAACGAGCTGTGGCGCTGAAACTGCTGGAAATGCAGCGCCATGCCATGCTCATGTACACCAGCTGTGGCTGGTTCTTCGATGAGGTCTCTGGTATCGAGACCGTTCAGGTGCTGCATTATGCCGGACGCGCGATTGACCTCGCTCAGCAAGTGTTCGGAGACGAGTTGGAGGCCGATTTTCTTCAGCGGCTGGCACGAGCGAAAAGCAATCTTACCGAGCACGGCGACGGAGCGCGAATCTATGAAGCTTTTGTGAAGCCCTCCCGGGTCGATTTGCTCAGAGTGGGCAGTCACTATGCGATCAGTGACATCTTTGAATCCTACGGTGAACACTCGGAATTGTATTGCTACGCGGTTGACCGTAAGGAGCACTCTTGCCGGCAATCGGGCAATACCACACTTGTCTTAGGCAAGGCTCGGTTCACGTCAACCATCACGCAGGAATCCGCTATGCTCGATTTCGGCGCAGTGCATTTCGGTGAGCACCGTGTGGCCGCCGGTGTCCGAGCCGATGGCGGCGTAGAAGGCGATGGCGCAAGGTTGAACCAGTTGGTCGAGGCGTTCTCGCATGATGATAAGAAAAATGATGAAGCGGAAATACGGTCCTGCCTGAGACAAGTCTTCGGCGAAGTGCACTCCCTTCAGGCACTGTTTAGAGATGAACAGCGAAAAGTCCTGGGCGCTCTGTCGAATTTGGTTTTGGCGGAAGTCGACGCCGCCCATCGTCAGGTCTATGAGCGTCATGCGGAGTTCATGCGATTTCTGACCAGCTCCGGGATGCCGCTTCCGAGGAGCTTCCAGGCATCCGCGAGGTCCGCTCTGAACAGCTTTCTTCGAGATGTCTTCGCAGCGGAAGAATTAAGACCCGACCTTGTGCATTCTCTGTTGGCGGAAACCAAGGCACTGGACATCATTTTGGATGCTGCCACGCTCGAATTTGTGATGAGAAAGAGAATGGAAAAGATGGCTGAGGCCGTAGCTATCAATGTCGCTGACGTTCGTTCCATTGAACGGCTCCAGAAGGTCGTCGCTCTCGCACGCTCTTTGCCCTTTGCGGTGGATCTCTGGTGGGTTCAAACCCTTTGCCACAAATGGATCGGACAGGCTTATCGCCAGTTCCGTTCGCAGGCCGATGCAGGTGACCAGAATGCGCAAGAATGGATCTCGAAGGTGTCTGCGCTTTCTGAACAGTTGCTCTTCCTTCATCCGGGCGGAGAGACCGTTCAAGTTCTACCCGACAGCGTGCTCTCCAAAGGCATGCAAAATGGCGCCTAGCACTCAATCAACCGGGCGCCGCTGGTCGGAGTAGGGCCGCCTAGGTATTCGCCGATGCTGTGGATCGTCTGTGTGACGAGGAGTTCAACCGGTGACTTCGCGGATCGAGGCCGAACCATCGGGATTTCAGGACGTCATTCCGACGATACCCCCAGCTAACGTCGTACAAACGTTTCAGTATTCCGCGAGCGCTGAGTGACAACGTTGACCGCGCCGATCCCGAAATTGTAGTTCAATACTTGCTTGGTCTCCAGCGCATCACGCGGCCCGACCCAAAGGTTGCTGCCGGCCACGCCCTTCCAAGCCAGGAATACGTCGGTCGCGGCGGATCCCTGAGAAGCCAACGCCGGGCGCGTGGCTGTCGCGACAACGGGAATCTTCGTCTGCGGGAACCACGTATTAGTTTCCCCCAAAGTCGCCGCCCAAATCGTGTTGTCTGATTCCCCCTTCCATGCCAGATAGACATTACCCGGATCGTCAACCCCCAGGGCTGGTCCGACGTTAGTTTGAAACGCGCTGGGAACCTGCGAAGCTGACGCTTCCCAACCGCCCGGCTCCGCCCAACTATTAAACCAGATGCTGTTATCTCTCGCCCCTTTCCAAGCTAAGTAGACGGCCTGCTCCCAACCTGCGAGAGCAGGCGTATCGGTGCTAGCGCCGCCTGGCACCACTGCCTGCGAGCTCCACGTCTTGCCGTCGGGGGACTTCGACCAGTAGAGCGTGTTATCGCTTTCGCCCTTCCACGCGAGGAACAGCACTGAATTGGCAACCGCTAATGCTGGAGAGGAACATTTGGACCAAACAGCCCATCTCCAACCTTTGTAGCTTTTCCCTCTTGAAAACATGAGGTATGGTCAAAGATACGTAAAGGCGAAGAAAAGGGGAATTAGGTACAGTCGAGCCTCGGGAGAGATTCTGCATGTCGCTAGAGGAACCCGCCCAAGATTCTCCCGCTCAATGGTCCACCCGCAAGTCTTTCCCGCCCCCGAACATTAATCTGGGGAGAAGGAGATGACATTTTTTGCGAAACAAAGCCAAGAAGCCCCTCTTAGTTTCAATTAGCCCGTGGCTAGGGTTGGCGAAACAAAGCCAAATAGCTGCGGCATAGGGGGGTCGAGAGCGAAGGCAACGACGAGGCGATGAAGTCCACCAAGTGTCCTGGCTCTTCAATGGAGACTTCAGCAGGCCCCTGCGCTCGATCTCTTCGAGATTAAGCTTATGGGAGGATTCCGTGCGCGCCAACAATCGCGCGGTTTCGGGTTGATGTCCGCTTGTCGGTCGCAATCGTTGAGCGATCTCTTTTAGTTTCAGTCGTGCTGGGTGCGCTTCCCGCCGCGTTCCTGCGTGGGGGTTCGCCCGATACCATGGCACTAGAATTACTTCGCACCTGACGGCTGGTACCTCTTGAAGCCAGCGCGTTCCATGCCTCGCTGCGCCTCTGGGTTTTTCATGAAGGTATCCCAAACGAAACCAGTGCGAGCATTTTCCGCCATGAGCATAGTGATTCCCACGTCAATGCCAACTACGTCGCTGTCGTACCAATTTTTGAGTGGATTGAAAGCATTTACAAATCCGTACCGGCTCCATGCTTGTCCATAATGATCCTTGATGCTCGTAAGCACACGCATCACGGGTTGCGGCATAAAGGGCAGGGATCCTGCCGAAGCGCTCGGGACGACGGTTCCATCAATCGGCCCCATCATTGGCGGACCTCCCCAAACCACGTAGCCCTTCTGCGAGTCGGAAGCGCTGATGCCCCACAGATCATCGCTGTAATCGGGGAACTGTTTGGCCAACCCTAAACAGAAACGGCGGTGGGCATCCGTCGCCGATATCGAGTTCTGGAAGTAATCGGCATAGGCGTCGCGTTTGCCACGAAAATCAAACCAAGCCTGCGAGTATTGGTGCACAAACAAAGGGGCGAATGAACCGATATAAGGAAGGCCGTCATATTCAAACTTAGTGCGTTTCCAGGCGCTCCAGGCTTTCACGGGCAGGGGATGGGTAAGCGATCCCAGCCCCAGGAGATAGATCATCATCATCTCGCTGTAGTAGTCCCATCGATAGGGGAGAAACCCGAACTCGGGAGTCCACCCATGCGGCAATAACGAAGTGTCCTCGGACAGCCAACTCCAATCGACCCGGTTAAAGATCTCATGAGCCAGAAGACCGATTTCAGAATGTTCTTGGAAGTACTGACGGCAAGTGAGAATTCCGCACAGCAGGATGGACGTATCGACGGACGACACTTCAGAATCCCATACTCTCTCTCCGGTGTTGAGGTCGGCGAAATGGTAGAAGAATCCCCGATGAGTCGGCATCTTTTCCCATAGGAAGCGCAGAGTGACCAGAACCCGCTCGCGCACATCGGAAATCGAAATGAATCCACGTTTTTGTGCGATACAAAGCGCAGTTAGCCCAAAGCCCGTGGCCGCAATACTGGCAGCCACGGTGTTGGAATTCGCTCGCACACTGCACCGATCCCTCACCAGCCCGGTTTGCGGGCTGGCTTGGTCCCAAAAGAATTGGGAGTTTCGCTTCTCCAGTTCCTGGAGAAACTGGTCATCCGCCGGCGTCAGCGAAGTTGGTGCGGGCGACGGCTGTGGAGCGGTGCGTTCCGCTGCCGCCAGAAGAGAAAATATCCTCGGGTGATCGAACGCCCTCCACATGCCCAGGCCCGCGATCTGCAACAGGAGGGCGCGTCGTGAAAGGTTAGTTTGACGCATCAGTTGAAGTTTAGATGCTTCCACATCGGGGTTGGGATTGCGAAGTTCGAGGGACCATTGCGGCCGTTGGCCGCACCATTGAGCAACCTGCTACCAAGCGATATGCGATGCCCAGCGAACCTGCCACCGGGAAAGTGCGTCGCCTATAATGTTAACCTAGAGGGTGCAATGAGTAGCCGAAAAACGACCGCGACCTGGGCGATTCTAGTGTTCGGGATTTTGGCAGCGATATTGACCCTCGTCCTATTGTACGGTCGGCAACCGGTCATATTGAGGGGCGCGGTCTTACAAGCGGACCGCGACCCAAATAAGCAATTGCCACTTGCAGAGGTCCAAGTCACCGCGATCAACGGTTTGGGGAGCAGTAGTTCCGAGTCCAATCCTTTAGGCTTCTTCCGTTTGACACTACCCAAAGGACTTCGGCGACGTCAGCCCGTCATTCTCCAATTCCGGCAAAGGGGTTATCAGCCGCTTGATGTGGAAGATTTCATAAGCGACAAACTTTATATCGCCCGCATGGTCCCAGTCCAACAAGGCACAAACACTGAATCCGGGTCCGTTGTCTCCAATGCTCGGATAAGGTATTCGGTAAAGGCAACAACCGAGGCGAATATAGGAACTGCGGTGAGGACGTTCCAAGTCATCAACAGCGGGAATAAACCGTGTGACCAGCATCCTCCGTGCTCGCCGGACGGTAAGTGGAGAGCGGCGATTGGTCCTCTGTCTCTCGACGCCGGAGAGGGGAATGAATTCCGCAACCTAAGAGTTTCTTGCATTGCAGGGCCGTGCCCCTTCACCAAGATCGAACTAGCGGAACCTTCGCAGGACCGCCGCCACTTCAACGTGTCGGTTCGTAATTGGTCGGATACAACCACTTTTTTGTTGGAGGCTGAAGTGGTTCACCGCATGACCAGTGATATGGTGCGTGAATCCTATCCAGTAATTTTCGGACGCGCATTGAACTTCAGCTTGCCCGCGGAAGCGGAGGGCCCGAGCATCGAAGCGGAAATCGATAAAGAAGCGATTGTTTTCCCCCTTGGACCAGATCTCTTTTTACGATGGGCAGATTGTCACAACGAAGTCGACAAGGACCAATCGACAACCTATCGCTGCGAACTCAAACCCGGATACCAGTTCCGATGAGGCGGTTGGTGCGCTCACTTTCTTCATTTCGTTGTTACCTCACCTCAATGACTGCCAGACCACCAGGAGCGAGATCGAGAGTCAATTCGCCACCGGTCAACTCGCGGATTTCAGCAGGCGGCAATTGCGCGGCTTGTTGCAATACCTTGAGCTGTTCCTGGGTCGGGTAGCGCGGCTGTCCCATCTTTTCGTAGGCCGGATGCACATCCCCGTGGTCGCGGTCAACGCGAGAAATATAAGCCCGGCGACTTCCGGCGAGATGTTCGAAGCGCAGATGAATTGTTTTTGAAACGCCGGTCTGGTCTGGAGGAACAAGATTCCAGGCCGCAACCACCAGCGAACCGTCTCTCTGGCGCGTCACCAGCACGGAGTTGGAGTCTATAGAGATGCGTTCGTCGCCCAGCCGGTGCAGCAGCTTGAACGCGTTGTAAGACGGTTTGGGAATATCGTCGGCTGCGATCAGGCCAAAACCACCGTAGAACGGCTGTTTCACCACACCTTGTTCTTCGAAGACATCGGAAAACGTCCAGTAGGACATCATTTCCGCCAAGCCGTCGCACTGCCGGATGGTATCGGCCAGCCACGGGCCCATGTAGATGGAGTCAGTGATGGCGGGCTCGTTGAAGTAACTGGCGTTGTACTCGGTCCAGATCAGGGGCAGGTTGGGCATGATGGAAGACCGAATCTGATCGTGGACTTTTTTGACCGCGCGGCACACCATCTGGTCGCGCGGGATGTTCTCGTCGGTGCCAAAGACGTCTTGAGCGCGATCGTTGCCGTAAACGTGAGAGCAGACGAAATCCACGGGAACCTTGTTTTCGGCGCAATGTCGAATGAAGGCATCCGCCCAGGCGGCCTGTGCGGTAGCGGGCCCACCCACGCGCAGGCGCGGGCTTACCTGCTTGATGGACCGCGCGGTGTGATCGTAAAGCTGCCAGTAGGTGGCCTGTTTCGGTACGCCTGTCCAAAAATCAATATTCGGTTCGTTCCAGACTTCAAAGTACCACTGTGAGACCTCGTCGATACCGTAACGGTCCACGAGGTGCCTGGTGAACTGGGCGATGAGATCGTCCCACTTATTCCAGTCTTCCGGTGGAGAGACGTTTTGCTTATACCAAAAAGCGTGCAGGGTTTCCTTTGCTGCCAATTTCTTAGGCATGAAGCTCAGTTCGACAAAGGGGCGCACACCGTTCGCCAGCAACCCGTCATAGATCTGATCCGCGTAGGAAAAGTTGTACAGAGCATGCCCCTGATCGTCCTCGTCGTAGATCCCGACTTCATCGTGAAAGATGGCATGGAAGCGCACATATTCGAAGCCGGTAATCTGCTTCACATCGCGGAGATCCTGGCGGTAGCTCTCGCGTAAGGTGAGGATGGCGCGGCCGGAACCAAACATCTTCTCCCAGAAATGGGGAAAAGGATGAGCGGGGGCGGAGGTGTCAATCTGAATTACGTCGGAGTTCCGCGCTCCCGCAGGGGTCTGGGCGAGGAGGGCGGGGATCCCCAGCTCAAGGGCCACGACGGAGATTAAAAGGAAAACGATTCTGTGCAGTGTCCGCATCAATTCGGTCTCGGCTGGGGGAGCGCCGGGCGGCGAACTTGCGCTCACCACCCCGGGCAAAGTAAAGGATTAGAAACTCAGCCTCGCCTGGAACTCGATAACCCTTCCCGCGAGACCATCGGATGAACGACCGAACTGGCCGGTATCATTACTGGCCGGTCCGTTATTGATGATGTCGGTCGAGGCTGTCGCTGGTATTAGCGGGGTAAGGTTCAAAATGTTAAAGACGTTGAAGAAGTTGGCCCGAATTGCGAGCTTTGATCCTTCTCCGAGGAAGGCCATCTTCGGCAGCGCGAAGTCTTTGCCAAGCGTCATATCGACGGAGGTGTAGCCGGGGCCGGTGAAGATATTGCGGCAGCGGCAGCCCGGCCCCCTAGTCGCGACGTCGAAATCTGGACAAGATGCTAACGTAACCTGCCCGCTCACCGAATGACAGGTGGGGAAGACTCCGTTAATCCAGTCCTGCTTGCTCGGGCTCGGATTGACACCACCAAAGTACGCAAACGGCAAGTCGGGACAATAGCTGTCTCCGTTGCGGTCGGCGCTTTGGTTGCAGGTGCCGATCAAGGCCGAGAAGGGGAATCCCGAGTGTTTGCTCATGATTCCACTGATGGTCCACCCACCCAGCGCTGTGCCCAGGAAATCACGACGCCCACGAAATATCGGGAGCTCCCATATACCGTCCATCACAAAGTTGTGCCGTATGTCGAAGTCGGAACTGCCTCGGTTGATGAGCTGATTGCTGGGATCGGTCTGTTGATAGCCAACCTCGTAGGATGCCGTGTCAATAGCATGGCTCCAGGAGTAGTTGGCATCGACTTGGAACCCACGCTTGAATTTCCGACTCGCGCTGAAAACCGCGGCGTCGTAGCTCGCGTTCACATCCGGCAGAGGAAAATAGAGATTACTGAAGCGATTATTCCCGGTTGCGTGCGGGGCCAAACAGGTAGGGTTGGTTGGGCCACACGGCTGCCCGTTTGAACCATCGTTCTGGTATCGGTCGATGACGCCGTCGAAAGTGTCTCCCGGCATAAAACGGTTCATGTCGATCGTTCGCACTAGCTTCCGGCTTCGGCTTCCCTGGTATCCCAGCTTGAACACCCAGTCCCTGATGGGTTGGAGCTCGGCCTGGTAGGAGAAAATGTAAACATAGGGATTCGGCTCATGCGGCAATGCGCCGTACAAGGACACTTGATTGATGGTGGTGCAGCCTGCATCGGTACAGAGCGCGCCATCGGGAGCAACGCCGAACGCAAACGCACGATTCAGCGGAAAGCTGTTCGCCTGTTTGCTGGTCCCGAGGTTGTATTGGATGTTGGAGCCGGCAGGTGGGCCCACGTTGGTACCATTGTCGAAATAGCAACAGGCGGTCGCTAAAGCCGAAAAAGGAGTATCCTGCCGTACATTGTCGTACACGGAGTCGCCGTTTCGGTTAAAAAGGATGCCAAAGCCACCTCTGAACACCACTTTGCTATTGTAGCGCTCGGGGCTCCAGGCAAAGCCAAGGCGCGGCCCAAAATTATTTCGGTCCGGTTGATACAGTTGGCCCCCATTGCTGCAGGCAGTGAGGGGGGCGACGGGTCCACACACCGAGCCATTGATGAAGCCCTGCGAGCCGTAGACATAGTTACTCAAGTAGCCGTGAGCTTCGGTAAGTGGTGTGAAATACTCCCAGCGGAGGCCGAGGTTGACCGTCAGATTAGGGCGAACCTTCCAGTCATCTTGGACGAAGAGGCCATAGTCGCTGTCGCGGAAGTAACGCTGCCCGTTGAGTGCGCCCCCGGTGGGATTCACCCCTACCTGTTCGAAGAAGCAGCAGGCGTCGTTAGCCAGATTCAACAGGCCTCGGAATTGATACTGCGGGCGTTCTTGTCCGGGCTCATTGTCGTTGTCCTGCTCGCGGCGGTCTTCAAAGCCAAACTTAAACGCATGCTTATTCCGAACCCAGCTGAGCGTTTCGGCTAAGCCGTAGGTGTTTTGCGCCAGTGCTCCAGGAGTCGTGCCAGCCTGGGTGATACCAATGAGGTTATCGTTGGAGCCGAATGAAGGACCGCCCGCTCCGCTATCGAAGTCAAATAGGCGGATCTGTGGAATACCGTAATTGGTCTGCCCGGTGGGCTCAGTCTGGTCATAATCGTAGCGCGTAAAGTTGAGGCGGAATTCGTTCAGCATGGTGGGGCTGATCACGCGATCCCAACCGACCGTGGCAACGTAGTTGTGTGGTAGCAAGGATATGTCGTCAATCGGCCGCTGGCCGCCGTTGAAATTATTGAGTCGGACGATGTAGGTGCTGACAAAGAATTGATTGTTCCCTTTCGTATAATCCACCCGTCCGTTGTACTGATTGCCGCTGCTCGAATTCGGCTCGGTCAGGTCATAAATGCCCCAATCAGGGGTTCCATCCGGCCCGTTGCCGATCGCGTTGCCCAAGGTGTTCCCAGAGTGGTACCACCTGCCAATCCCGTAGTTTGGGATCAAGGAACAGCAATCCGTGGTCGAGATCACCGTGGATATGCGCGGCGTCATGCCGGGGGTGCTGAACAGTTGCGCCCCTATGCTGCCGGGGTTGTTCTGGACAACGTATTGGTCGAATTGCGGAGTTTCCAAATTCACCGAACGCACCGGGACTGTGCTCTTGAGTCGGATGCCTTCATAGGAAAAGAAAAAGAAGAGTCGATTCTTGATAATCGGGCCGCCTAAGCTGCCCGCGTAGTCGTTATACTTCTGGTCCGCTCGGTCAGGGCAGTGACTGGCCAAGATCGTGAACTGGCTGGAGGTGCCGGTTTCGCAAGTAATGGAAGTCAGGGTTTCATTGGTCGGACCGTAAAACTTGTTAAAAGCGTTCAACCCATAGTAGTTGTATTTGAAGAAGCCACTGCCATGAAACTTGTTGGTGCCGTTCCTGGAAATAACCTTGATCTGGGCGCCGGAGTTGCGGCCATCCTGCGCCGAGTAACTATTGGATAAAACCGATATTTCCTGGATAGATTCCAGATTAGGAGTAATTACGGCAGCGCCGCCCCACTCCAGACTATTGATGCTGACCCCATCCAACATGTAATTGTTGGCGGAGACGCGCTGCCCGTTGGCAATGGCTTGCACCTGGTTTTCAGTCTGGAAAATTTGAGAATTCGAACCGCCGGGGCCAACCTGCTGAGGAATAGCGAGGGCGTTGCCGTTGCCCTGACGGGCGGAATCCGCAAAAACGCCGGGCGTCAGCCGAAGCAACTCGTAGGGATCACGGCCGAACTCCGGCAGATCCACAACCTGTTGCGAAGTAATAGTGCCACCCACGGTGGCACTTTCGGTCTCCAGGTCTCCAGTGCCGGCGGTCACGTTTACAGTTTCACTTGCACCACCGGTCTCCAATGCGATGTTCGCGGCGTTGACTGCTTCAGCGTGCACTTCAATGTTGGGGGTGGAGCTCTTCTTGAAGCCGGTCTCTTCCACGACCACCTTGTATCTACCCGGGGGAAGTCCGGCAATCCGGTAAGTGCCCGACTGGCCGCTGACCGTGTTGCGGCTAACGCCAGTCGCCTGGTTGGTGATGGTGACGGTGGCACCGGCGACGACGGCGCCGCTCTTGTCGGTCACGGTGCCCTCTAAGCTCGCCCCATACTGGGCCAGGGCGGATGAGGTCAGGAAGAAGAGAATGGTCGAGAGCAGGAGAGCACGGACGGGAGTCGAGTGGGACATGACTTGCCTCCAAGGCACGGAAGTCGAGCTGGTCTTGATGCGATCTTTTTCAAGCAACCCAGACTCAAGCAACCCAGGAACTGACCACACCCGTTTTGGTCAGCCATCGGAGCAGAAGCGGAAACACGATTAAATCGCACCCCTGTCGCACGGGGCGCTGTCCCTCTTTTAGCGAGCGCGCTTTCAGCAACCTCGTACGGTAATCTTCCCAGCATCGTTTGGCTGTTCAAAATTGCTCACTTCCCCAGATTGTTTTGAGAAGCTCAGCGTCCAACCGGAAGGCTCGTGCCCGCGGAGGTTCCGTACGCCTGGACGTGGCAGGGACATCCACTGGCGCGTTGGAATTTTTGCAAGCGAGCCTGCAAACCGCTCCACCTGTCAAGTAGTTTGCTGCGATACAGTCGCTTATGCACGCGGTCACTCGATGCGATATCTTTTGGTTTGTCTGGAGTCGGTCCTGAGGTCCACGTGAGTCGGCAAACTACAAGAACACATTGGTAAGGACCTCATCCGACGGTGGCGGGCTCTCTCACGGGAGCCTTGACCACTAAAGACTCGGCTCTCACCAGCGTACAAAAAACCACGCTGGCGGGCAGCGGACGTAGCAGGCCTCAACGGGAACGGTTGCGGGACAGTCCGGCACAAAATCCGTGAATCTGAAAGAACGCCTCATTCTGCAATCGATGCCGGCGTGCTGGTGGATGCTCCTGTTCGTTTCACCTGGTGCCAGCTCAAATCGCCGCGCAGATACTCCCAGAGTCCTCGCAATCGCCAGAACATGGTTAGCTGGCGGTAAGGAACGTGCTCAAAGAAACAGTAAATCAGCAACCATGCCACCTCTCGCCAGCTACCGTAACGCCGGTAGGTCATCTCCTCGAGCAGCACGGAACCGACTGATATTAACGTAGCAAATGCGTACCCGAATAAGAGGAATGCCAGGAAGAACTGCTGACTCAGACAACCTAAGACCGCAGCCAGCACGATCGTGGTATACCCGAGCAGTTCGAGCAACGGGGCGAGGCACTCGAAAAGCCACATGTACGGCAGGATAACCCAACCGACTCGCCCGTAACGTTTGCGGAAAAGCATGTTGCGCGCGGACCAGAGCGTATCCAGCAGGCCTTTGTGCCAACGTGCCCTTTGGCGAGCCAATGACCTGTAATCCGATGGAGCCTCCGTCCAACAGGTCGGGTCAGCAACGAAATTGATGTGGTAGTCGATGTCGTGGTCATGCAGATAGCGGTGGAGACGAACGATCAGGTCGAAGTCTTCGCCGACGGCATCGGCCCGAAAGCCCCCGATCTTCAACAGTAGATCGCGGCGGAAAATACCAAAAGCCCCCGAAATGATGGGCAGCAGATTAAATGCCGCCCATGCCTCCCGGCCCACCAGGAACGCGCGCAGGTACTCCACGACCTGCAGTATTTCGATATGAGTTCGGGGCAGGCGAACTTCCTTGAGCTCCGCTCCCTCGACTTTCGATCCATTCAATATGCGAACAATCCCCCCTACGGCGACTACACGTTCCGGCTCTGAGATGATGCCGGCCATAATGCGGGACAGAGAATCTTTTTCGAGAATCGAATCAGCGTCCACCACACAGACATAGGGGCTGCTAGCCGCGTTAATGCCAGCGTTGATGGCGTCGGCCTTGCATCCTGCCGATTGCTTATCTAATACCAATAATTGAGGGTGCGCCAGGCTCCGGTAGATCGCGGTCACCGGTGCGGTCGGAATTTCGGCCACATAGAGGATGGGGGCGCGATGGAGACCGAAGCTTTTACGCAGGGCGGGCAGGGTTTGATCGCTGGATGCGTCGTTAACGACGATTACTTCCAGCTCCGGGTAATCCAGCCGGAGCAATGAGCCCACATTGGCTACAATGCACAGCTCCTCATTGCGAGCTGGCACCAGGAGACTGATGGGTGGAGTGAAAGGGGACGATTTAAGACCGAGCGGTCGACGACTGGCCAGCCGATGACGATGGAGAGAGTTTTGGTAAATGGCCACGACGAGCAAAGCCAGATTGAACAGATTCGAGATCAGATAATAGACGAACAAGCTGTCGTTCGAGATTTCGAGAAAGCGCAACATCACCGTTTTCCCACCGTCGCGGCCGTAGCCTTGCCAGGCGCAGCGAAATGTTCTCGTACGATTGCCGCGACAGCTTCAACATCAGCGGCGCCTGGAACGCGGGCGACAATATTTCCCAGCCCATCCAATGCCGCGTCCAACGAATCGCAGCGCTCCAGTTCCGAGAGGAAGGCCTGCAAAGCGTAGTTGTCCTGTGTGGCCACGACCCTCTCCAGGATTTCTTCCTTTCCTTGGCGCATGCGGGCCAGCGTCCAAGCTGCCCTCTGTCTCACGTGGCGATTCTGATCGCACAACGCGCGCAGCAATACATAGATTCTTCCGGTGTGATCGAGTGAACTAAGGGCGATCACCGCTCGCAGGCGAACGAACCACTCCTTATCCATAGCCAAAGTCGAGAGCACGGGGAAGGAGATTTCCGGCTGAGCTTTCGCGAGGGCACGAGCCGCTGATGCGCGAACCTCAGGAAGAGGATCTGCTGCCAGGATGAGCAACTCTTCGCCCAGGCCAGGACTGGCGAGCTCTCCGAGGATGCGCGCAATCACCTCTCGCGTCCGTCCCTTCGTACGATTCAGGTAAGGGACGAGAATCTCTGGCGCTTCGCGGCAGCAGTTCAACAGGGCGTCTTTCAGGGTATGTTCAGAAACATGCAGTTCCTCATGGACTAAGAAATCAAGGAGGGGAACTGCGGCTTGGGGTGACGAAATGCGGCCGAGTCCGCGAACGGCGGCCGCCCGGGTTTCTTCCGAAGGAGACTCCAGTGCTTCAACCAGTGCAGGTACGGCTTCAGGTGCGCGGGTACGGCCCAGCGCGAGCAGTGCCAGACGCCTCTTCCAACCGTCGGCGGAACGCGCCTCGCGGATGCGCAGGTCCAACAATCCACTATTGCGCAGGCAGGCGAGAAACGCTGGCAGCTGATCTCGATCGGAAACTTCGATGTTGTCTAGCAGTATGTCTTCAACGATCTGGCAATCGAGGGCGTTCAACCGCCAAGCCGACCCCGGAATCTTCCCCGATAGAATGTCCGGCCATTGTTCGCGAAGAGCTACAGTGCGCCGGCTTAACCGAGTGAAATAGCGTCCCCGGTACCAGCGGCGAAACACGATAAAGCCGACCAGGAGCAAAATTCCCAGCAGCGAAAACAGGATTGCCCTGGCCATCAGCCAGGCCAGCCCGACATCCCGAAGCCAGCTAGAATCGGATGCCATAGCTCAATCCCAGGCTCGTCTGTTTCTGGCCGTATTCGCGATCTTGCCGGGCGACGAAGCCGGTCACGTCCTGACTTTCGGCAAAGCGATAGCGCAAGCCGCCACCATAGGTGCGAGCCGACAAGCGCCCTATCTGATCCACCTCAGCGAAGTTTTCAGCGCCAACCGCAAATAGCGCATTGCCTGAAAGTCTTCGAGAAAGTGGTACCCCGATCTTGGTGGAACCAGAAGGAACCCAATCCGATCCGGTCCCGTGAAAGCGAGTGCGGGCCCCAGTGACGGATACCGTCCACGTCCACTCCTTGGGCAGGTAAAGGATTTGAGTCGTATTTATCGTGAGAACCTGAGCCCCGCGATACCAAAGAGAGTGTTCCTGATAGGAACTTTCCAAGCCCTGGAACCATGGATGGGTGAATCGAAAGCCGTGCCCATACTCGAGCAGGGCCTCGCTCTCAGGAACGACATCCTGTGGATTTGCCCCTGCGCCCAGAACGCGCACCCAGTTGTTTCGGTGGAAGCGATACGCAGCGTCAGCCCAGATCTTCACTGCGTTCTCGCCAAACAGGTGGTAGGGGCTGACGCCAACCGCGGTGGTCCACGTCCCATTCCAATGCGCCGTAAGAGTCACAGCTAACGCTTGCGCATTTTCGGTGTAGTTGAAGAAGTCTAATTCCTCGCCGATTCGAAGCTTGTACCTGGAGACGCCTGTTAGATCCGCCAAACCGCTGATCGCGGCACGGTTTGCGGGATCATAGGTCAGCACTGCCTGAAACTGGGACCGAGCCTCGGAGGTACGCTGCAACAGAGAAAGCACCCTGGCACGACGGACGAGGACTTCCGGGTCCTGCGGGGCGACCCTTCGAGCTTCTTCCAGCACTGCCAGCGCTTCCGAATATTTCCGCTGCCAAAGAAGAAGATCGGCGAGGCCGGTAAGCACGTCCAAATCGTTCGGGAACTTGTCGAGCACGAAGCGGTACTCGGTCTCAGCTTCTTGCCACTGGTTCGTCCAGGCGAGTAGCCGTCCTCGCCAGGTGTGGGCCTCCATATCACCTGGCGTCTCTGCCAGACGGTGATTGACGACGGCCAGCGCCGCGGGAATCTGGTGCTGGTCCACGGCCGTACGCACCGGCTGCTGCCAGTCGTCCTCCGCGAGCAGGAAGGCGGAGAGCAGCAGCCAAGCCACGGCCACGAAGACGGCTTGCCGATGATGGAGAAACGATCTGTAAAACAGACTCAAGATCCTCCGCTGCCCCAGTTTCCGTGTTGAATGCCTGTTGCACCGGGCTGCAGGGCGTGTCGGGGAGTCCAAGGCGAGATCTGCCGGCGACACCACCTCCTGGGGACTAAACCGCATTCAATTCATCGGTCGGAGCGGCTGATGCGAACAGATGACTGAGGTAACTTAAGCGGGCCGTCGCGGCTTCCGAATTTGGTCGACGTCGGGACGGTTGGAAGGCGTTATCGAGGCGATAAGGCCGGGTGCTCCTGGTTTTTGGAGTATTTGATATTTACGAGGATCCTCGACTTGCCAGCGAGATTGGGGAGAATCACGGCATGATCGGTCCATTGAATTCCCGGCAGCCCCGAGGCATTTTGAATCCGTCGGGGTGAAACCAGAGTGAGTCCGGTTATGGGAAGCTCGGGATCGATCTCAATCTGTTCTCCACCTGGGACCGGCCGCGGAAACCAGTGTATTTGGTTGCGAGCCTTCCAGAAGCGGGCGTATTTCGTCATGTTCTCAACCAAAACGTCCTTGGGAAGGCGAGAGAGAATCCCGCGCTCTGCCTCCAACTTGTCTTGCGAGTTGTTGCTATGAATCAAGATCACGGAAGGTGCGCCATTCTCCGCATTGGCTTCGATTGTGTCCAACACTCCGGGAATGCGGTCGACTAGCGGGGGAAGTTGTTCGTCTTCGAAGGTTACGGGAAATTCGAATATTGTGGACGGTTCGGTGAGCCCCAAATCAAAGTCCAATTCATAAGGAAAGTCGGTGAGCACATCTCCAGCCGTGAACGACGAATCGAACTCATATCCGCAGCGCGCCAGCGCCTCGGGGAGAAACGGGGGCACGCGCAAATGGCCGGCGCGAAAAAAGATGGTTTCATGTCCCGGCAACTCGCCGTCCAGCAGACTCTTGCTCACGCAGACTTCTCCGAGCGCGGTCGCATCTTGCGCCGGATTGCTCCGTGTGGCGCGAGCGCGATAGCTCGGATATTGTTCCGTTCCCGTTCCCAATGGCACCTTGTTGAACAGCTTGGTATGGATTACGGTGTGGCTTTCGATGTCGCCTTCGTGAGCCGACAACTCCCGTAAGACATCCAGCGCAGGCCCCCCAAAGAAGGCATGGCTCGTGGCATCGTCCATATACTTGGTTTGAACAAAAAACGTGCTGGAAACGCCGGCGCTTCTTTCGAAGTCGGCAAAGGCGAGCATCGGCCTAAATGAGTATTCCCAATCGACGTCGTGCGAGAGCATCAGGACCGACCTCTTGCCTTCTGGAATCGTGCCCAGACGAATGCCGCTATCCGAGTAGGTTTCGTACCAGGCGCGCAAGATCAGGAACCAGACGTCTGTTCCGGGTTCGAAGCCATTGACATAAATCCGCTGGGCTTCATAATCGCGATTCTGCTGATTGCGTAGCACCACGTCATTCAGCGCAAGGCCGATCAGGTAGGCATGACCCCGTCCCACGTCATGCCTGAGAACTGCCGCGGAGCCATCGTCGAATCGGCCCAAGACTTGCGTTCCTGGCGCTGCCTGGTAGCCATTTGTCCAGATGACTTCCTTGATCTGCGGCGAGCCGAGCGGGACTTCCTTTTCTTCAGGACGGTTCAGATACTGGAACAGAGGACTTGTCGCATTTGGATTGGTCGTATCGAACACGATCTTGTGACGAGTGCGGAGAGGAATGACATCCTCAAAACCGAACAGCGGTTTGAAACCGCCCCAGAAGACATCCTGTGCGAACAGAACGCCACCTTGGGCCACGAAATCGGTAATCGCCCGAGCCTGAGCCGCATCGAAACTCGTTCCATCGACGTCGGGATATAGAAGAATCAGCTTGTGACGCATGGCCGCGCGCAGGTCGCGCGTCACGAAGAACGGAATCCCCATTGCTTTCAGACATCGCACTGGCGATTCTGCGCTTTGGTCGGATTTTGTGAGAAGAATTGCAACCTGAGATAGCGCCTTTTCGGGGAAGAGTTGAACCGGGTCGCTTGGAGCGGCCTGCGGTCTGTTCCTGATATGCAACGAGGCGGGATGCAGACCGCCTTGCGAGGGTCGGTTCTGGCGGACTTGCCGGTAGATCGCGTAGGCCACCAGGCATGTCATCGCGAGAAGGAGTATTAGGCGCGACGTCCTCACGAATTCATGTACCCGCAGGCCGAGCTTAGCATGGGGAAACTCTTCTAAGAATCGAAAATAGCGCGCGTCACCTATTCTTGTAATCCATGATAATCGAAAAGAGGGAACTAGCGTCGAGCCGTCTGCGGCCAGTTTTCTTAGGTCATTGAGAGCGATGGAGTCGGGATTGGACCGACTCCGTCAACTCTGCAAAATGCAGATTGCGTCCTATTACCTTCTAATGCGCTTCTCCATTTGTGGTCGCTGCCGGTGTCTCGTCTTCGCTAGACGCTACATTCAGAACCACAGGAATGGTCATCGTCTCCGCAGGGTCAGTAGTTTCGTAAACATTGATTTCTGCGAAGTAGGTTCCCACCGCCAGCGCGCTCGCATTCACGCTGACCGTGAGGTTGGTTGGCGTGTTACAGCCATAGGGATTGCACGGAGAAACCGACAGCCAGTCGCCGCCCTTGCCGGTGGGTGCCGTTTGAACGAATTGCATGGTTGTGCCCGTGCTGTCAACGGCTATCGTCTGCGGCGCGGGATTTACGCCTTGGGTGGTGTTGAAGGTGACAGTCGGCAGCTGAACGAAGACTGGATTGCCGACCGTAACCACTACGGGAATCGTGACGTCGCCAGTGGCCGCCTTGAGCACTTGCTGTCCGAGGTATGTGCCCGCAACCTTCCCCTCGTTGGGCAAGCTCTTGATGGTGACCGAAACAGCGTAGCTTCCAGCATTCGCGCCCTTCGTCGGAGTTACCTTGAGCCACTTACCCGTGTCCGCAGTGCTGGTTGAAACGCTCCAGTCCAGCGTGCCCGCTCCGCCATTACCGATCTGAATGGTTTGGGACGGAGTCGTCTTGCTGTCCGGCGCGAACGAGAAGCTCGTCTCCCCGGGCAGGTTGTCGAAAAACGCCTTGGTGGTGGAGACGATGCTTAGAGTCACCGGGACCGTCATCGACATACTGGGACTGCCGGTTTGAATGATGGTGACCTCTCCGGTGTAGGTTCCAGCCGGCAGCGAACTGGCATTGTCAACAGTAACCGTGAGCGGATAGGTCGTGTCGCAGCCATAGGGGTTGCACGGAGAAACCGAAAGCCAGTTGCCGTCCGTGGCAGTGTACGTTGCTTGCAGGTATTCGACGGTCGCGCCATTGATACTGGCGACGGTCAGGATTTGCGGCAGTGGATTGGCTCCGCCGACTGGCATGACGAAGTTCAGGGGATTTAGTTGGGTGAACGCTCCCGCTCCTACCGTTACGGTTACCGGTATCGTAGTTGTGTCTTCCCCAGCTTCCAACAGGAGCTGACCGACAAAGGTCCCGGCCACGGCGCCCGCATCCGGCAAGTTTGCCGGTACGATCGACACGGTGACGGATTTGGGAGCGGTGCTGCTGGCGGGTGAGACTGTCAGCCAGGCGCCGCCATCGGCGGTGCTCGGCGTGATCGCAAACTTCAGCTTCGCGCTTCCCGCGTCGCCGACCTGAAGCGTCTGCGCCGTCACCGCCTTCGCACCCGGCGGCATGGAGAAGCTCATCGCGCCGGGCAGATTCGCGAAGAACGCGCCCGATGGCTCAATAGTCAGCGTGACGGGCACCGTCAGCGACAGGGCAGGAGTGCCGGTTTGCGTGACGACGACTTCTCCCATATACGTTCCTGCGGGCAATAAACTGGCATGGTTGATGCTGACCGTAATCGGTTGGGGCGTGTCGCACCCGTAGGGGTTGCACGGAGAAACCGAAAGCCAGTTGCCGCCATTAGAGGTGTACGCGGCTTGCAGAAATTCGATGCGAGAATTATAGGTGCTGTTCCCGATGGTCAGGATCTGAGGCAGCGGGTTCGCGCCGCCGACCGGCATGGTAAAGCTGATGGGGTTCACCTGGACAAATACGTTGCTCCCGACGGTGACCGCGATCGGAATGCTGGTGACATCCACTCCGGTTTCGAAGAGCAGTTGTCCGACGTAGGTTCCTGCTACCGCGCCCCCGTTTGGCAGCTGGCTGGCATCGACTTTCACCGTAACCAGGGTTGGAGCAGTTCCGCTGGAAGAAGACACGCTCAGCCAGTTGCCGCCGTCGGCGGTAATTGGTAGGACGGTCCAGTCCGGCGTGCCGGAGCCTCCGTTCAAGATCTGTATGACCTGTGAGGTCGCTGTGCCGTTGGTTTCGAGCGAAAAGCTGAGCCCGCCAGGAAGACTATTGAAGAAAGCACCCGATGGCTCAACGATCAGAGTGACGGGCACCGTTAGCGACAAGGCAGGGCTGCCGGTTTGAGTGATGGTGATTTCTCCCGTGTAGGTTCCCGCCGGGAGCGCACTGGCGTTCTGGATGCTGACTGTAATCGGTTGGGGCGTGTCGCAGCCATAGGGGTTGCATGGCGAAACCGACAGCCAGTTGCCGCCATTGGAGGCGTACGTTGCCTGCAGAAATTCAACGGCCGAATTATTGCCGCTCTCGACGGTCAAAATCTGAGGTGCGGGGTTCGTGCCCCCAACTGGCATGGTAAAGGTGATCGGGTTCAGCTGTTCAAAGACAGCGGTTCCCACCGTGACTGCTACCGGGATGGTCACGCTGTCCCCTGAGCTCTGGAGGAGCAGTTGCCCAACGTAGGTTCCCGCCACCGCACCGCCGCTTGGCAGCAGGCTGGCATTGACTTCGACCGTGGCCAGAGATGGAGCGGTTCCGCTCGAAGGAGACAGGGTCAGCCAGTTGCCGCCGTCGGAGGTGGTTGGTAAGACGGTCCAGTCCAACGTGCCGGAACCGCCGTTGCCAATCTGTATAACTTGTGAGGTCGCCGTGCCGTTGGTCTTGAGCGAGAAGCTAAGCCCGCCGGGGAGACTGTTAAAGAACGCTCCCGAGGGCAGTATGTTGAGCGTGACGGGCACGGTGAGCGACAGGGCAGGACTGCCGGTTTGTGTGACGACGACTTCTCCCATGTACGTTCCTGCCGGCAGAGAGCTGGCATTCTTGATGCTGACCGTAATCGGATAAGGCGTGTCACAGCCGTAGGGATTGCACGGCGAAACCGAAAGCCAATTGCCGCCGTTCGCGGTGTACGCTGCCTGCAGAAATTCAACCGCTGAGTTATTGCTGCTCTCGACGGTCAGAATCTGGGCCAGCGCGTTCGCGCCTCCGACCGGCAAGGTAAAGCTGATCGGGTTCAACTGTTCAAAGACAGGGATTCCCACGGTGACCGTGATGGGGATGGTCACGCTATCCCCGGAGGTCTGAAGGATCAGTCCTCCGACGAAGGTACCAGCCGTCGCACCGCCCCCGGGAAGACTGCCTGGCGTGATGCTGATGGAAACGGTGGAGGGAGCGGTGCCACTGGAGGCGGAAGCTTTCAACCAACCGCTCCCGATACCAGTGCTGGCCGTCAGGGTCCAGCTCAAAGTTCCCGATCCGGCGCCGCGGATTTGAATGGGTTCCGCGGTCGTCGCAGTGGGATTGGTCTGGAAGGAGAAACTCAACGCGCCGGGAAGATTGTCGAAGAAAGCCACGGTTGACGTCGCGACGGTAAGAGTGACGGGCACGGTCAATGTAATTGCGCCGTTTTGGGCGTCGGTAAAGACGATTTGCCCCTGATAGGTTCCGGCCGCCAATCCTGCGCCCGACACGCTGACCATAACCGGATAAGGCGTGTTGCAGCCATAGGGATTGCAGGGAGAAGCCGACAGCCAATTCCCGCCACTGCTGGTGGTCACCGCTTGAGTAAATTCGATGGCAGAGCTGGTGCTGGCGATGGTCACGACTTGCGGCAACGGGTTCGCGCCGCCGAATGGCATCGTAAAGTCGAGAGCCGGTATGCTTTGGAAGCTCTGGGCGTGGAGTGGCGCGGCTAGCGTGACAACGGATGCCAACACGAGAATGGCGAAGACGACATGCAGTTGATTGAGTTGGGAGACCTGATTCCTCATTTTAAAGCTCCATTTCCTGGCGATTCGGCTTGGCGAGCGGCGCGAAGCGGAGCCGGGATGATTCTTTTGCGACTCCGCCCTTCCCACGCGCCGGTTGTACTCACCTTGCATTGCGTAAATCGGCCCGCAAAACCGTCATGGAATTCTTAAAATTATTCGGGAGAGGTGGATAGCCGACCGTGCACGGCTTCCGGTTCGATCGGGAGACGCGGCTAAGCGCCGCGTCTCTACTGGGCTGTTTTGGGGGGATGTGCGGCGGCGTTCGCCAACTCAGCGCGGAATCGAGCCGCCTTTTCGGGCTGATGCAAAGCGTCGTAGTCGGCCACGAGATCGGTTCGCGCTGCACGAATGAAACTTGTCGACGGGCTGCTTTGCTTGATCAAGATTTCGTAGCCTGCCAGGGTCTCGCCTTCTGCGTCTTTATAACGATTCTCGCGGAGCAGGGTCCGCCCCAGCTTGAGGTACGCAATGCCGAGGTTTACGTTGTCGGCCCCGAGAGTTTCTTTAAAGCGACGGATCACATCGCGAAAAAGTTGTTCCGCGCGAGCGTAGTCTTTCTGGTGCATATAGGTGTCGGCCACGTTAGACAGGGCGATCGCGACCAGATAGTGATGGTCGCCATAAACGGCGCGATAGATGTCAGCCGCACGCTGGAACCGTGCCCTCGCTTCGTCGTATTGGTCGCGCATGGAAGCCACGTTCCCCAACTCGTTGAGTGTCTCAGCCACCGACGGATGCATCGGACCATAAACACGTTCCTGAATGGCAAGCGCCTGATTCAGAGCGGCGACGCCCTCGTCAAACTTATTCTGATAGGTGAGGGATTGGCCGAGAGCGGTCAAGAATCCGGCCGTCTTGGGATGTTCGTTGCCGTAATACGACTGAGCGACGTCGAGGGCTTGCCGGTCCAGTCCTTCCGCTTCACTGTAATAACCCAAATCACGTTCGGCGGCGGCTATACTTCCGAGGTCATCGGCGACCAGAGGGTGACGTTCACCGTAAATTTGGCGGTGCATCTGCAGCACCCGAGCATACAAGGACTTGCAGAGATCGTAATGACCGGCGGAATAGTGTGCGTCGGCCAGCGCGGAGAGACTGGTGGCCAGGTCGGCCGTCGCCACGCCGGGAGCCGACTGCAGACGGACGGCCTCATTCAGTTCAGCGACGGCTTGATCGTAGGAACCGCGCTGCGCCAACACCTTTCCGAAAGCTAGAGTGGCCTGTGCAATAGCCGGATGGTTTGGCGGCAAGTGACGCTTGGCCATGACCAAGCCCTGATCAGCCAATTGCTGAGCCTCCTCCAAACGTGCCTGATCGGAGCGCAGTAAACCTAGAGCTGTGAGGCTCTCGGCTACTTCCTGGCTATCCGCTCCGAAAAGCGACTTACGTTGCTCCAGCGCCGAACTGAGTAACGAATCCGCCTGTTCAAACTTACCCAGTTTCTGGTAAATGCCTCCCAGGTTTTGATAAAGCTCAGCTTGCACCTTGGGGTCACTATTAAGGGTTTTTGCTTCCTGTACGCCGCGGTCAACGATGGTGATTACGCGCAAAGAGTCGGAGGGTCCCACCGCCGCATCTCCCCCCTGAAAAAGGTTGGACATGAACTGCTGAATGCGCTCGGTTCGGGCCGCTTCCGCAAGCGCGGCATCGCGCGCCTTGGCTAGCCGCACGGTGAAGAACGCGACCAATCCGATAATCACGGCGATGATCGCTGCGGTTACTGCAACCGAGCGTCGATTCCGCCGGACAAACTTGCCAATCCGGTACTGCCACGCGTCGGGCCGTGATTCCAGAGGCTCGCCGTTCAGGTAATGGTCAACGTCGCGGATCAAAGCTTCCACCGACCGGTACCGGCGCAGGGGATCCTTGTGCATGGCGCTGAGACAAAGCACATCGAGATCAGCCCAGGCGGTCTTGCTCACGGACACCGCATAGGAGTTTGCCACAGAATCAGTCCGGTTCACTGCTGCAGACGGCTTGCCCGGCTCATGTTCCGTGATGATGGTGGCGGCTTCCGCAGGTGTCAGCCCAGAAAAGTCGAAGGGAAGCTGTCCGGTCAACAGCTCGTAAAGAATGACTCCGAGAGAATAAACGTCGGTGCTGATTCCGACTCGATCGCCGCGAACCTGCTCCGGCGACGCATAGGCTGGCGTCATCAGTCTGAGCCCAGTCATGGTCTGATCCACTTGCTGGTCCAGGCTCTCCAGTTGCTTGGCGATACCGAAATCAAGCAGGCGGACCGATCCATCGAACTTGCCATCGCTCTTGACCAGGATGTTGGACGGCTTAAGGTCACGATGGATGACGGCGTTACCGTGCGCGTGCTGCACCGCCTCACACACCGACCGAAACAGTTGCAGACGTTGCTCAAGAGAGCACTCGTGCTCTCGGCAATAGCGAGTGAGGGGAATGCCGTCAACGTACTCCATCACAAACCACGGAGTTCCGTCGTCCAGTGTGTCCGCGTCGTAGAGCCGGGCGATCGAGGGATGATTCAGCTGCGCCAGGGTTCGCTGTTCGCTGGCAAAGCGTTCGCGTCGCGCCGGGGAAAGCCAGGCGTCACGTAGGACCTTGACCGCGACTTGAGTACCGAGGTCAGTACGTTCAGCGAGATAAACGACTCCCATTCCCCCTTCACCCAGCAACTTCAAGATTCGATAGGGACCGAATTCTTTGAAGATCAGGGAAGCAGGAACGGCGTTGGCAAGGGTTTCCTGGGCAATGTCAGCCAGGTTGCGATCAAGCAGAGAGTGGCTGCTCGCGTCCTGATCGAGCATGGCCAGAACCGCGACGATAAGTTCCTCGTCGTCGCACACCGCCTCCAGGAACGCTTTCTGCCTGGCCTGGGGCACGTCTGCCGCATCGTGAAACAACCTCTGGATTCGGTGCCAGCGTGCAGCGTCCATAGCACGTTCCTGCCGAAGTTCAGTTCCTGCGCACGGTTGCGGAATACAAACTCACTGCGCCCGATGAAGCGCTTGCCCCAGCCATACCTTGGCCGCTCGCCAGTCGCGCAAGATCGTGGCCTCCGACACGCCGATCAGGCTGGAGATTTCGCTGACTTCAAGTCCTCCGAAAAATCGGCTCTCCACGATCAGGGCCTGGCGCGGTTCCAGGCGCGCAAGTTCGGTCAAGGCCGTGTCCAGCGCCAACAGGTTTTCCTGTGGGGCCATTGCCCCATCGAGGGAATCGTCAAAAGCAACGAAGATGGCTTCCCCGTCCCCGCCCCGCTTATGCGCGTTGCGGTGCCGTGCGGCCTCGACCAGCAGTTGGCGCATAGCGCGGGCCGCGATGCGCTTGAAGTGCATTTGGGAGGTGTCCGCGACACTGGGCGACTTCGCCAGTTTCAGCCACGCCTCATTGACCAAAGCCGTGGGACTCAGCGTGTTACTCGGATCTCCACGCTTGACGCTCGAAGCCAGCCGACGCAACTCCTCGTACGCCAAGCTGAAGAGTTGGTCGAGAGCTTGCCTTTCCTTCGCGGTCTGTCCCGTTGCGTCCTGCCCAAGCGCAGGCGCAGGCAGAGAATTTCGAAGCGGCATGACGGTTTTTCCTCACCCTTTGCGCAATGCGAATTAAGACCCCGAGAAGCCAGCGTGAGGAAGGGCCGAGGAAGGCACGGTTTCTAATGCGGAAGAGCTTAGCACATCTGGGGTGCATTGGTGCAACGGCTTCCGTCTTTGCTGATTTGCCGGAAAGAGGAAGAATGAAGAAGCGAGGCAGAGTCTTGCGTGATCCCCGCACTGGGCTTGGTCTGCTGATGATCGAAGGTCGTCAGTACCGGTTTTGCCTCGAAGGCGTCTGGAAGTCTGAGGCACCTCCCACGCCGGGACTGGCGGTGGACGTGAAGTTAGATCACGCCGGGCAAATCCTCGCCATAACTGTCGTGTCCGAATCCCGACTGACCGAAGAAGCGGAACGATCCCTGGGCACGGTGAGAGCAGCGGGGGCGAAGATGCTTCGTAGGATCGCCGCCAAGTGTGGCATGTCTAGTCTGTTGCGGCGTTGAAGCTTGACGATTCCGAACACTTACCCAACAGTTGCCATGCCAGCGTCGCTTCGCTCCGGGTGCTGTTTACCTTCGCCTCGGAAGATTCGCGCCGCTAGCATCTTGATCCGAGCCCACACTCATTTGGGACCAGAACACTCTGTGTTCGCGCGATGCTGGCCCTCCCGACAGGCTTGTAGCCACATTGTCAAAAACTTCCGTAAACCTTCTGGCGGCCTGATCCACAGGGCGGCCGCAGTTTCGCGCCATTCGGGGCGAACCAGCACGCTTAGGCCCAGGGTACCAAGAGCGAGGAAAGCCCGCTCGTCGGTCAAGTCATCTCCCAGGTAGGCGACTGGAACCTCCGGGCCGATTTCATCCAGGATGGTGCGGACTGCATCCCCTTTATCCCTACCCGGCATGCGCATTTCAATACCGCCATCAAACTCGAGCAATTCCATGGGCGTACTTTGAGCAATGGGGAACCAGCCCAGCAAAACCTGGCTGCGGGTTTCCGCCGCGGCCGCTTCGTCCAGCCCGCGCCAATGGACGGCGACGGCACCGGTCTTGAACTCAGCCCGATTGTGCAGCCCCTGATGCCTTAACCAACGATCAGCCTCAGCCAGTGCGCGCAGCACAGGCTCTTCCACGGGGGGTGCCTCGCGGGTTCCATCCGGCTTCAACCGCTCCAACCCATGGCATCCCCAGACCTCGAGACTGCGGTGCATCGCGAGCAGCGGGATCACTTCCTGGGCGTTCCGTCCGGTGATGATGACCACACGGGTGCAGCCACAGGCGATAATCTCTTGCAGGAGCGCGGTTATTCCCGGATAGGGCAGAGCCTGATCGCGATTGAGGCAGAAGGGCGCGAGAGTACCGTCGTAGTCGAGCAGAAGCGCCGAAACCGGCGACTGTGCCACCGCGTTCATGAATTGCTCGACTTCGACTGGATTGACCGTGCGGACAACCACGTGCTCCTCATTCCCAGGCAGCAGAACTCGCCCTGAGTTTCTCCTTGCCTTCGTCCGACGCGTCCATGCGTAGCTCACAGAGTTCGGCGATGAGGGTTCCTGCCCAGCGATAAACGTTGTGTTCCCTGACCGTCTTCCGCATGCGCTGCATGCGCAATTCCTTTTCCTCCGGTTCCATCTCCAGGGCGGTGCGAATCGCCTCCGCGGTCTGGTCGACGTCGTAGGGATTGATCTGCAAAGCGTCGTGCAGTTCGTGGGCGGCGCCGGTAAAGCAACTCAGGATCAAAACACCCATTTCGTCGTGCCGGGCGGCCACGAATTCTTTCGCCACCAGATTCATGCCATCATGCAACGACGTTACCAGGCACAAGTCTGCGGCGCGGTAGTAGCTTTGAATCTCGTGGTGATTGTGCTGCCGGTTCAGGAAGACGATTGGCTTCCACTTCGCCGTCTGGAACCGCCCGTTGATGCGGATGGCCTCGGCTTCCACCTCCGCCATCAGATCGTGATAGCGTTTGAGGTGGCTG
>Ga0116134_1000196_pt1 | contig 32245 bp, 15 predicted proteins | sample June2015DPH_19_5_FD_89737 | JGI IMG/M metagenome (GOLD analysis project Ga0116134, IMG submission 89737) | Peatland microbial communities from SPRUCE experiment site at the Marcell Experimental Forest, Minnesota, USA - June2015DPH_19_40 | ecosystem: Environmental > Terrestrial > Soil > Wetlands... | reverse complement strand
CGGCCTGGTCGAGGTCACGGAAGCCGATTTTATTCAGCCAGGGGATGGTTTTTTGGAGGATATAATCGTTCTTGAAGATGGCGTAGGTTGAATCCACCGCGAGGAGCGCGAAGGAAAACGCGGCGATGCCGATGATATTGTCCGAGACGTCGCCGTTGGCTTTGCCGAGCGCGAGCAGCACGAGGGAAAGCTCGCTCATCTGGCAAAGATAGATGGCGGGCAAGAGGCTGACGCGATAACCCTGCCGCATGCGATACAACGTTGGAAAAACCGTGGCCAGCCGGCTGCCGACCAGGAACAGACAAAAGAAAACCGTCCACAGCACGTAACTCCATGTCGGCACCGGAATTTTCATGCCAAGGCCGACGAAGAACAGGGTCACAAAAAAATCGCGGATGCTGGTGACCTTGGCGACGACGTCGAGCGTGTAGGGAAACGTGGACACCATGACGCCGGCGATGAGTGCGCCCATCGCGGTGGACAGGCCGAGCCAGCCGGCGAACCCTGCCAGGGCCAGGCACCAGGCCAGCGCGCCGACCAGAACCAGTTCCGGCAGGCGCGCGACGGCCCGGAACACCGGCGGCAGCACGTACCGGCTGGCCAGGAACGCCACCGACAGGAGCAGGATGACATTGCCGAAAGCATGCATCAGGGTGCCGATGGCGGGATTTTTCAAGTTCGGCTGGATGGCAAGGAACAGGATGACAAACACGTCCTGCAAGACCAACACGCCCAGCGTGATGCGGCCGGCGAGCGTTTCGAGTTCGCGCTTGTCGTAAAGGATTTTGACGATGATGACCGTGCTGCTCATGGCCGCGGCCACGCCGAGGTAGAGCGCTTCCAGCCGGTTTTCCGCCGGACCGATCAAATCGAACACCAGCCAGCCGAGCAACATGCAGCCGAGGATTTGGGCGGCGGCGGTGAGGGTGATGACCTTGCCGGCGCTCAACATTTTTTTCAGGTCAATCTCCAGCCCGATCATGAACAACAGCAGCGACAGGCCGATCCCGGAAATGGTTTCAATGTTCTGGGCGTTGGTGATCCATTGGAAACCGTGCGGGCCGATGATGAACCCGGCGACGAGATAGGCGAGCAACACCGGCTGGCGCAGGACCTGCGACAACACCGCCAGAATCCAGGCGGCGATGATGCTGATGGCGATGTCGTTGACGAGTCCTTGCTCCATGCGGGCGTGAGGTTAAAGGGAACGTGCAATATGAGTCGAGGCAGGAATTGCTGCATCCGAAAACCGAAACCCGAGAGCCGAAATCCCGCAATGCGGGACGAAGCCAGAAATCCGAACCGTCTCGCGTCGTGGAATGTTACTCCTTCGGAATTTGGGCTTCTTTCGGGTTTCGGGATTCGGCCTTCGGATTTTCTGTCAACTTTGCAACGCGGCCAGCGCAGTCTTGATGTGGTCGCGTTTGCCGTGCAAGTCGGCGAGGCGCTGCTGGTGCTCCTGCAACACGTTCGCCGGGACCTTTTGCGTGAAGTTCGGGTTGGCCAGCTTCTGTTCGACCTTGGCGGCTTCGGCCTCGATTTTTTCCAGCTCTTTTTTCAGCCGCGCCGTCTCGGCTTCCTTGTCAATCAACCCTTCCAGCGGCAGGAACAAGTCGCCCAGTTCGGTGCGCACCGTCATCGTGTTCTTCGCCGGCTGATAATTCGCGTTGACCTCGACCGCCTCGGCGTTGAGCAGCAGCCTGAGCACTTCGACGTCGTGCGCCGCCAGTTCGCGCGCCGGCTTGAGGATGAACTTGATTTTCTTGTTCGCGGCGATGTTCGCCGTGCGGCGCAGATTGCGGCCCTCGGTGACCACTTCGTTTCGCGCCTCGATGTGCTTCTCGTCGCGTTCGGTCAGGCCGTAGTGCGATTTGAAATCGTCGTCGAGCGGCTTGGGCCACGGTGCGAACATGATGGTCTGGCCGCCCTGATTTTCCGGCATGTCCTCGGCGTAACCCATTCCGTGCCACAATTCCTCCGTGATGAACGGCAGGAACGGATGAAACAACCGCAACGTGTGCGAGAGAACAAAATCAATCACCGCCAAAGTGTTGGCACGATGCTTCGCATCGCGCGGGTCTTGGGTCTCGGATTTGGCGTCCCGGGAAGTCAGCACCGCCTTGCTCGCTTCGACATACCAGTCGCAATACTCGCTCCAGAAAAAGCGATACAACGTCGCCGTGGCCTCGCTGAATTTGTATTCGGCGAACGCATTGGTAATTTCACGAATGGCCTGGTCGAGCTTCAGCAAAATCCATTTGTCATCCGACGTCAGCAATTGCGGATTGATTTCGCCCTGCACCTCAAACGTAGCGCAGGCGTCCCGCCTGCTCTCTGTGGCTTTTCCTTCCAAGCCCGGTGCAGCCGGGACGGCTGCGCTACTCATCATTTGCCGGAAGCGGCAGGCGTTCCAGAGCTTGTTGCAGAAGTTGCGGCCCAGCTCGACGTTTTGTTCGTCGAACAAAATGTCCTGGCCAAGCGGCGCACTGCGCATCGTGCCGAACCGGAGCGCGTCGGCGCCGAACTTGCCGATGAGGTCGAGCGGGTCGGGCGAATTGCCGAGGCTCTTGGACATCTTGCGGCCCTGCTTGTCGCGGATGATGCCGGTGAAATAGACGTTCCGGAACGGCAAATCCCCCATGAACTCGTAACCCGCCATGATCATGCGCGCAACCCAGAAGAAAATAATGTCCGGCCCGGTGACGAGATCGGTGGTTGGATAGAAAGCCTGGAGTGTTGGATTGTTGGAGTCTTGGGACTTGTCGCCGGTCCAACCCATCGTCGCAAACGGCCAGAGCCAGGAGCTGAACCACGTGTCGAGCACGTCGGGGTCCTGTTCCCAATTTTCAGGATCGGAAGGCGGCTCGACGCCGACATGAATTTCGGACTTCGGACTTCGGACTTCGGACTTTCCCGGTTTGGGATACCAAACCGGGATGCGGTGTCCCCACCAAAGCTGGCGGCTGATGCACCAGTCCTGGATGTTGCCCATCCAGTGGTCATAAACCTTCGCCCAGCGCTGTGGATGGAAGCGCATTTTATCGGAGCGCCGAGCACCGTCTCGGCGTGTTTCGTCATCTGTGTTCGTGCCGAGGCGGTGCTCGGCGCTCCCATCAGCCGGCTCCACGCACGCGCGGGATTTTTCCACACTCGGGTATTTCAAAAACCATTGCTCGCTCAAACGCGGTTCAATCGGTACGTCGGCACGTTCGCTGAAACCGACGTTGTTCGTGTAAGGCTCCTCTTTTTCCAGGGCGCCAAGTTCCGCAAGTTTCTCCACAGCAACCTTGCGCGCTTTGAAACGGTCAAGTCCTTTCAAATTCACACCGGCGAGGTCATTCATGTGGCCGTTGGGATGCATGATGTCAATTTGCGCGAGCTTGTGGCGCTGGCCGATTTCAAAGTCCGCCTTGTCGTGCGCGGGCGTCACCTTGAGCACGCCGGTGCCAAACTCAAAGTCCACATGCTCGTCGCCGATGATGGGGATGAGCTTCTGCTCGCGCGGAAATTCGGAGGGCAGGGGACGGATGACATGTTTACCAATGTATTTCGCGTAACGCGGGTCCTTCGGATTCACGGCCACGGCGGTGTCGCCGGGAATTGTCTCCGGCCGCGTTGTGGCGATGGTTAAAAAAGTTCCCGGCGCTTCGGCAATTTCGACTTTGAAATAATAGAGCGAACCTTTCTGCTCTTTCATCACCACTTCTTCGTCGGACAATGCGGTCTGCGTCGCGGGGCACCAGTTCACCATGCGTTTGCCGCGATAAATGAGGCCCTTTTTGTAAAGCTCCACGAACACTTTCTGGACGCAGCGCGAATACTCCGGGTCCATCGTGAACCGCTCTCGTGTCCAATCGCATGACGCGCCGAGCTTCTTAAGCTGCTGGATGATGATGCCGCCGTGTTTTTCCTTCCAGGCCCAGACGCGTTCGAGGAATTTTTCGCGGCCCAAGTCGTCGCGATGCCGGATTTCGCCGGATTTCTTGAGTGTTTTCTCGACGACGGTTTGCGTGGCGATGCCGGCATGGTCGGTGCCGGGCAGCCAGAGGACTTCCCGGCCGTCCATGCGCGCCTTGCGGGCGAGGATGTCCTGGATGGTGTTGTTGAGAACATGCCCCATGGTGAGCATGCCGGTGACGTTTGGCGGCGGGATGACAATGGAATAGGCGGGGCGCTTGGGCGACACGCGCGCGGGATCGGCGGTGAAGCAGTTCTGCTTCAGCCAGAAGTCATACCACTTGTCCTCGACGGACTGCGGTTCATAGGCTTTTGAAATCTCACTCATGTTCGGAAAACGGAATCAGCCACAGATTTTCACGGATGAAACACAGATTTATTCAGCGGAGAAAAGCATCTGTGTTCAATCTGTGTTTCATCTGTGGCTCGAAAATTACTTCTTCAACAGCGCGTATTCCATGCTGTCCACGAGGGCCTGCAAGCTGGCTTCGATGATGTTCTCGCTCACGCCGACGGTGCCCCATTCGCGCTTGCCGTCGGTGGATTCGATGAGCACACGGGTCTTGGCCGCCGTGCCGGTGTCGCTGTCGAGGATGCGGACCTTGTAATCGGTGAGCGTCACGCGTTTGAGCTGCGGATAAAACTTTACCAGCGCCGTGCGCAACGCGCCGTCCAGCGCGTTCACCGGGCCGTCGCCCTCGGCCACCGTCTGCGCGCGCCTGGCGCCGACGCGGACCTTGACCGTTGCTTCACAGACGGATTCCCTGGCGTCGCGCCTCATGGAAACGTGGTAGGCGTCCACGTGAAACAGCGGGTCGCGATGCTTGAGCGTCTTGCTGATCAGCAGCGCGAGCGAGCCTTCGGCGGCCTCGAACTCGTAACCCTGGTTTTCCAGCTCCTTGACGCGCTGCGTGATGGTTTTCACTTCCGGCATGTCCGGCTTGAGCTTGAAGCCGAGCTCCGCGCCCTTCATCAAAATGTTCGACCGGCCGGACATGTCGCTGATGAGTACGCGGCGATAATTCCCGACGGATTCCGGCTGGATGTGTTCGTAGCTGCGCGCGAGACGGTCAATCGCATGGGCGTGCATGCCGCCCTTGTGCGCGAACGCCGTCTGCCCCACCCACGGCTGGCGCGGGTCGTGCCGGACATTGGCGATTTCATCCACAAACTCGGAAAGCTCCTTCAGCTTGGCCAGCGAGGCCGCGGGCACGCCGGTCTTTTTCAATTTGAAATGCACCAGCGGAATGACGCTGGTCAGATTGCAATTGCCGGTGCGTTCGCCGTAACCGTTGATGGTGCCCTGCACCTGGGTGGCGCCGGCTTCGATGCCGGCCAGGGCATTGGCCACACCCACGCCGCAATCGTTGTGCGTGTGGATGCCGAGGCGGGCCGTGAGTTTGCCCTTCGCCACCGTGGTGATGCGCGCGATTTCCTCCGGCAGGCAGCCGCCGTTCGTGTCGCACAACACGATGCACTGCGCACCGGCTTTCTCCGCGGCCTGCCACGTGGCCAGCGCGTATTCCGGTTCGTCCTTGAAACCATCGAAGCTGTGTTCGGCGTCGTAGATGACCGTTTTGCCGTGGTCCTTCAAAAAGCGGATGGTGTCGCCGATCATCGCCAGGTTTTCGTCCGGCCTGGCGCGCAACACCTCGGTGACGTGCAACAACCACGTTTTGCCGACGATGGTGACGACCGGTGTTTTCGCGTCGAGAATCTGCCGCATCAACTCGTCCTTCTCGACGGCGACGCCCTTGCGGCGCGTCATGCTGAACGCGGCGATTTTGGCGTTCTTCCACTTGTGCCGGCTGGCCTGCGCAAAAAATTCCATGTCCTTGGGGTTCGAGCCGGGCCAGCCGCCTTCGATATAATGCACCCCGAACGCATCGAGCTTCTCGGCGATGCGGAGCTTGTCCGCGACCGAGAAATTGATGCCTTCGCCCTGCGAACCGTCGCGCAGGGTCGTGTCATAGATTTCGACCTGGGGTTTCATAAATGGCCCGTGAAAAAACGGCGGATAATATCCCTGAATTTGGAAGAACTGGCAAATCCCAAAACGGGAAATTAACGCAAAGACGCCAAGATGCGAAGTCGCAAAGAAAAATCCCAAAGGGATTCTCGAATGATACCTTGCCGGTGTTGGTGTATTGAACTCAGGCCAGCTCGCCAACAGATGAAAGGCTCCAACGGATAGTTTTTGCTTTATCAGCTGGCACTCTTCATCCGTTGGCAACAAGGAGGTCTGCTGATTGAGGGCGTTGCGATCCGTCGCTTTGCGCCCCGACATGCTGCGGCTGCGGACAGCCGCGCTCCGGTTCAAATCACTTCGCGGTAAACGTCCGGGTGCGGGCGGGAGATGACGATGGCGTTCACCAGCACGCCGGCTTCGGCGATGACCTGCCTGCCCGCCGCGACGGCGGCTTGCACCGAACCGACGTCGCCCGTCAGCGTGACAAACGCTTTTCCGCCCAGCGCCATCGCGAGGCGGATTTCCATCAGCGTTACATTCGCGGCCTTGGCGCAGGCGTCGGCGGCCTGCAACAGCTTGGCCACGTTGAACGATTCGAGGATGCCCAGCGCGCCGGTCGGTTCCACGGGCGAGGTGCGGCCGAGCGCAGCAATCACGTCGGGATGGACGTTGGCGATGACGAATTGGTCAATGAGGCAGCCGTTGGCGGCTTCCGCGCCGGCGGCCACGGCGGATTCGACGCCGGCGGTCTCGCCGCCGATGAGCACCATATATTTGCCGGAGCAAATCGAGCGGGACAGGATCAGCCGCACGTTGCCGGCCTTGAGCATCGTGTCGGCCACGAGGAACCCGGCCGCGATGCTGGACAGTTCAATCAAGCCAATGGATTTCTCAGCCATGTTATCTCTCCAAAATGATTTGTTGTTCGGTGACTTCGCGAATCCTGCCCGCGAGCGGCGCGTGCAGGATTGCTCCCATCGCATTCGGCGCGGGTTCGCCGATGATCTGGCCGGCGGACACGCGGTCACCAGCCTTCACCTTCGCCAGGCACGCGGTGCCGGCGCTTTGCTTGAGCGGCAACACTAGGCGATTCGGTTCAATTTTTCCGGAGTAAAGCGGCGCGGGCAGGTCGTATTGCTGCACGTGCAGTTTGCGGGTGAGGGTCTTGATGGGCACATGGCGGCCGTCGCGCATGCCGTGCGGTTTGACGGTCATCGGGCCGGTCCATTTCATCTGTTGCCGGCGCATTTCGGCCCTGGAATCGTCGCAGGCCTCCTTCGGAAACAATTCCTCCGGGCAGGCGTAGAGCGTGCACAGTCCGCACGAGCAGCAGAGCGCGGCGAACTGGTTCCAATAATCCGCCCCGGTGGCGGTAAAGGCGAGGCTGCGCATGACGGCGTGCGGCTCGACCTGGTAACCGAGCAGGAAACGCGGGCAATACTCGGTGCAGTAACGGCACTGGTCGCACGCGGACTTGCCGATCCTGGCCTGGACCTTGTTCGGCTTGAGCTTGCGTTCCATCACGTGATGGTCGCGCGGCAGAATCACCACGCCCGTGGCCGTCTTGGTGATGGGCGTGTCAAGATTGTCGGTGTGCTGGCCCATCATCAATCCGCCGATGACGAGGACCGGGTCGTTCGTCGTAAGGCCGCCCGCGGCGTCGAGCACGTCGCGGTAGGTGGTGCCGATGGGCACGCGCAGGGTGACGGGTGATTTCACCGCGCCGGCAATGGTGAGCATTTTGTGTGTGACCGGCCGGCCTTCGGCGGCGCGCGCGATGTTGATGAAGGTCTCGATGTTGTTGACGACCACGCCGACTTGAATCGGGATGCCCGCGGGCGAAATCAGGCGGCCAGTGACTTCATAGACCAGATCGTATTCGTCGCCCGCCGGATAATAATCGCCGAGCAGATGGACGCGGACGTTGGTGCCTTTGCAAGCTTCGGTGGCGGCCTCGACGGCGTGTTTTTTCCTGGCCTTGATGCCGACGACGACGTCCTTCGCGCCGATGGCCTCGGCGGCGAGTTGCATGCCCTTCACCAGCGCGGCGGATTCCTCCTCCATGAGCACGGCGTCCTTGTGGAGCAGGGGTTCGCACTCCGCGCCGTTGGCGATGAGGGTGTCGGCCTTGGCGGCGAGCTTGACGTGCGCGGGAAACCCGCCGCCGCCCGCGCCGACCACGCCGGCCTGCCTGACTTTGTCCGCAAGATTCATCAAATGTGGCATCACCGAATCATCCGGTGAATCAACTCATTGTGGCGGTTGGGGACGCGAAATCAATGCGGAAGGTGGCTGCGGGTGGATTGCACTTACCGGGGGGCATTTGCCATCACTGCCAACCACGATTTTCACACGGAACAACCGGATTGCGGGCTCTGGGAGCGCCGACGTCTCGTCGGCAGGTTGGAATTGTCCATCACAACGCAGCGAGCCGGCGTGCCGCCGGCGTTCCCAGGAAATGGAAGCATGAACGGTCGTCATGCCAAGGCGCCTCACCGGATCGTGGGTGCGCTCGCCCCATCGGGAATGCCAACCCACAACCGGTCCGGAGTTCTTAAATAAATCCATCTGGTTTTGATTATTAACATTCAAGCTATCGCTAATAATTGCGTGACAAGTGGTTCGGCGACGGTAATTTGGTGGCAACATCCTTTTGGCATTATGAGCACGAAAATCAGTTTCGCCCTGCGCGAGCAGGACATTCCAACGCAATGGTACAATCTTCTGGCGGACTTTCCCGAGCCGCTGCCGCCGCCGCTGCATCCGGGGACCAAACAACCTGTCACGCCGGATCTGCTGACGGCGATTTTCCCCGAAAATCTTGTCATGCAGGAAATGTGCCCCGACCGCTGGGTGCCAATCCCCGACGAAGTCCGCGAAATCTACACGCTGTGGCGGCCCACGCCGCTGCTGCGCGCGGTGCGCTTCGAGAAAGCGCTCCAGACACCGGCGCACATTTACTACAAATACGAAGGTGCCAGTCCCGCCGGCAGTCACAAGCCCAACACCGCCGTCGCCCAGGCCTACTACAACAAGGTCGCCGGCACCAAACGCCTGGCCACCGAAACCGGCGCGGGCCAGTGGGGTTCGGCCTTGGCGCTGGGATGCAAGCTGTTTGGCCTGGAGTGCAATGTTTACATGGTCAAGGTGAGTTACCAGCAAAAGCCGTATCGCCGCATGCTCATGCACACCTGGGGCGCGACGGTGCATCCCAGCCCCAGCGACCAGACTGAATACGGGCGCAAGGTGCTCCACGACGATCCGAATTGCCCCGGCAGCCTCGGCATCGCCATCAGCGAAGCCATCGAAGACACCGTCAAACATCCGCACACGAAATACTCGCTCGGCAGCGTGCTCAATCACGTTTGCCTGCATCAAACCGTCATCGGCCAGGAATCCATCAAGCAGATGGAAATGGCCGGCGAGGAGCCGGATTCGATCATCGCCTGCTGCGGCGGCGGGAGCAATTTCGCCGGCATCGCGTTCCCGTTCATTCACAGGAAAATCACCGGGAAGAAAAAATATCGCATCGTCGCCGTCGAGCCGTCCGCGTGTCCGTCGCTGACGAAGGGCGAACTGCGCTACGACTTTGGCGACACGGCCATGACCACGCCGCTCCTGATGATGTACACGCTGGGGCACGATTTCATGCCGCCGTCCATCCACGCGGGCGGGCTGCGTTACCACGGCATGTCGCCGATGGTCAGCCACGCGCTCAAGCTCGGGCTCATCGAAGCGGAAGCTTACCATCAGACGAAAGTCTTCGAGGCGGGGACACTCTTTGCGCGCAGCGAAGGGATTGTGCCCGCGCCGGAATCCGCGCACGCCATTGCCGCCGTCGTCAACGAGGCGGCCAAGGCGCGCGAGGCGGGCAAGAAGCGAGTCATTCTTTTCAATCTGTCCGGACACGGGTTGCTTGACTTGAGCGCCTATGAAACTTACCTCACCGGAAAACTGCAGGATGTTTAAACCTCAACTCCAACCTTCAAAAAAACAACTATGAAAACCAGAATACAATTCCTCCTGCTGGCGGCGTCGTTGGTGACATTGCCAGGTATTATGCAAGCCCAACCCTCGGCCCATTACGTGCCAGGCGTGGAAGGCCTCGATGGCGCATCCTTGCCGCCGCCAGGGATTTATTTCCGCGACTACAATTACTTCTACTGGGCCGACCAGTTAAACACCCCCTCCGGCTATAAAAATGGCCCGGCCGACCTTGATACGTTCACCTATGCCAATCTTCCCCGTGTGATTTGGATCACCGACACGAAGTTCCTCGGCGGGTTCGTCGGCGTGGACGCGTTTCTGCCTTTCGTTTACCACCAAGCCAGCGTCAACACGCCAGGCGGGCCGTTCAACGGCAACACGTTTGGCGTCGGTGACTTCTTCGCCGAAGGCACACTTTCGTGGCATCTCAAGCAATTTGACTTTGCGGTCGGCAGCGGCGTTGACGCGCCCACGGGCGACTCCCCAAGCCAACCCGGCCCAACGACGACGCCCGGCTTTGGCTATTGGACGTTCATGCAAACCGCCGGGGCCACCTGGTATATTGATGAGGAAAAGACCTGGTCGGTGTCGGCGTTGAACCGTTACGAGTTCAACACCGAACAACGCGACACGCACATCACCTACGGAGATGCCTACACGCTGGAATGGGGCGTCCGCAAGACGGTGGCGAAGGTCTTTAACCTGGGCCCCGTCGGCTATTACCAGCAGCAGGTGACTGCCAACAGCGGCGCAGCGGCCAGCAGCCGCAACCGCGTGGCCGCCGTCGGCCCGGAAGTCAACGTGGCTTTTCCAAAGCAGATGTTCTTCGTCGCGCTCCGCTACAATTACGAATTCATGGCCGAGAACCGGGCACAAGGCAACGCCGTCACGCTGACGCTCACGAAGCGGTTCTAGCCGGGGGCGGAAAACTTTTTTTGCGATTTGCAGTCACGGGACTAGATTGCCAGATGGAAGTTTCCGGGAAAATCCAGTGCCCGTTCTGCGGGCAGGCGTTCGAACTGGTGGTGGACACGAGCGTGCCCAGCCAGCGGTTCACGACGGATTGCGAGGTGTGCTGCCGTCCCTTCGAGGTGGTGGCCGAGTGCGAGCCGGGTGAAATTCTGAGCTTGGACGTGGCGGGAAATTGAGGCAGCCTGCGCCGGTGCACAATTTTGCCAACACCGTTCTCTGGGTTTACATCGTCCTGCTGCTGGTTGGGGGGCTGATGGGTTTTCTGAAGGCGGGCAGCAAGGTGTCGCTCATCTCATCGTCGGTCTTTGCCGCGTTGCTGGTATTGACGGCGGTGCCGGGAGTGTTTCAACCGGCGTTCGCGCGCGGACTGGCGAACGTCATCCTGGCGGCGCTGCTCGTGGTGTTCGCGGTGCGGCTGGCCAAGACGAAAAAATTCATGCCGAGCGGCTTGATGCTGGTGCTGACGATCCTGGCGCTGGCGTTGCGGAACATTTTCAAGGACTGAATTGCCGGACCGGGTAAAATTCCTTGCACAGACGGTCTCCGATTCGTAATTTAAGTTTCCTTTTTGGTGCACCCATAGCTCAATTGGATAGAGCGGCTGACTACGGATCAGCAGGTTTCAGGTTCAACTCCTGATGGGTGCGCCAGTTATTTTACTCAATGTTATCAGTAGTTTTGTGAGTTCTATTCCGCTGCAATTCTGAATCAAAAAAATCTCACTGAGCCACTTCTGAGCCACTTTTCGGTATCTCAACACCCTTCTGCGCTGGTTTTCTTTAGGGGCAGTGTCTGGCAGGAGAACGTGATCAAACCGGGCCGGGCAAAGCAAATGGCACCCTCCTGCTTGTGCGAGTTCAAGATGGTTCCTGAATCATCCTGGCCGACGACCTGGACGGAGCCAAATGGCAAGCGTCGTGCCTGCCGGCAAATAGCCAACGTCACGGAACAGAGACGCGCTGGCGCGGCGGCCAAGCGTCTGGTGTGTGGACGAGACGGTAAGACGGCGGCTAAGGGAAATCAAAATAACGACGGCGCAAGACACGGCAGGGGGCGGGGGATAGCGACGGGCGGTGGGGCGAATCAGCCCGATGGATTCGTCGAGCGCAGAATTTTTTACAAAAGGGTTATTCTTGCCCTTAAGATTTTCGCGGAATAACTCCCCAAGGGCGATAAGGTAAATGTATTTAGTCGGATTTTACACACCGCATCCATTTCACCTCCAGTACGAATTGCTGACTATAATGAAGTATTATTTGACCATAGTGGAAAAATCACACAGTTTTCATCTAATAAACCACCCGGTCGCGTGTCGTAATAAATGAACACGATGTCTTTCGGGATTGGGAAACCTTGACGCATGGATGATCCCGGCTTGCGTGCGGAGCGCGGCTCAAGATGGCTGTGATGCGACCAGACGAAGTCAGTGCGGAATCACCCGGGTGGGAGACGATCGAAGAGCTGTTCGAGGCTCTGGAGTCGCCGCTTCTGGGTTATGCCCTGCGTTACACCGGCGAGCCGGGACAGGCGGAGGACGTGGTGCAGGAAGCGTTCATGAAACTTCACGCCCAGTTTGAATCGGTTGAAAAGCCGCGCCAGTGGCTTTACCGCACGGTTCGCAATCTGGCGCTGAACCAGCGACGTGACGCGCAAAAGACCGTTCCGCTCGAACCCGCTGTCGAAAATGAAAACTCCTCCGCCACTGAAACCGCCGACCCGGCACTGCTGCCGGACGAGCAAATCATCCGGCTCGAAGGCATCGGCCTGGTTCGCATCAGCCTGGAGGCGCTCGACGAACGCAGCCGCGAATTGGTCCAGCTGAAATTCAACGACGAACTTTCCTACAAGGACATCGCCGCACGCACGGGGCTGACGACCGGCAACGTCGGTTTCATTTTGCATCACGCGCTGAAAACCATCGCCGCCGAACTGGCGAAAACGGGAATTGTGCCATGAACCCGGACCAACCCTCACGCGAACAGATCGAGGCGCGGCTGACCGCGCTGCTGCTCGGCGAACTGCCCGCCGAGGAGGCCGAGCTGTTGCGCTGGACGATTTCGCAGGACGCCGAACTGCAAACCCTGCACAACCGGCTCAAGGTGGCCATCGGTTTGGTGCGCGAAACCATCGCGCATCCGGCGGAATCTTCCGCGGAGAAAACCGTTCCGCGCAAGCTTTCCGACGAGCGCCGCCAAAAACTGCTCGCCCATTTCAAAACGCCGCGACCCAAACCGCCGTTTCTCTTGAAGCGATTTGAAATTCACCCGCTGGTCGCCACGCTTGTGGCGGTGGCCATCATCGCGGTGCTCGCCGCTCTGTTGTTGCCAGCGTTAAGCGCATCCAAACGCAAGTCGCAGCGGTTTTTTGGAGGAGTGAACAGCTTGAGTGGGTGGCGGGCAGAGGAATCGCTTTCTGATAAACGAGACCGTTCGCTCGTCTTAAATAGACTGAAGCCCGTGGGGGTCACGCGGCTGGCCGGGACGCCAGCGCCCGAACCTCCGGCGCCAGCGGTCGCGCCGCCGGTGGCCGAGGTGCCGGTGGGAGGGATTGTTTTGCCCGAAGCAGAATCGCTTTCCACTATAAATGCCGGAGTCATCAACGGAATTGCTGGCGGCAGTAGCGGTGGCGGCGGAGCCGGGGGTACAACAACGGCCAACGGCACGACTTTCGCGTGGAATACTTTCGGCGCAGGTTCGGCGAGCGGAAAATTACCACCGGAAGCATCCGACCATGGAGTTCTTATCGGCGGATTGGCTTCGCCATCGGAGCCGGCAAAAGGATTGGCCGAAAATGGCGCCGAAAATGTCCCGGTTTTGGGAGATATGCCGCTGTCAGGCGGTTTAACTCGCGGCACCTCATTTCAGCAACGGCAGGCGAAGACTGAAAACCGCGCTGCCAATTCAGCCGGAGCGCCAATGGCAACCGCCATGCTGCCTTCAGCTCCCGCAGGAGGCTCTCGCAGGGAATTGTCTGAACCTGACAGCGCGATTCCCGGCGCAATTGCGGCAAATCGCAATGTGGCAAAGGATAAAAGTCGCGAGCAGAAAGTTTTTGCATTTGATTTGGCAAGTGGTGGGTCGCAGCAGCCGGCAAAGGCGACTTTGCAAAATCAAGCACTTCAATCCCGTGAGCAGGCGAAAATCACGCCCAATGGAATTTTCCAAGCCACAAATGCCATCGGGTTGCTTTCCACCGGCTTGACTCGCGATGATGCGAATGGCCTTCGGACTCTTAACAGCACGGTTTCATCTGCTGGTCCCGAGCTGTCAAAATCTCCGGCGCCGCCCGCCGCGCCGCAGGCGGAAGAACCAAACGCGGCGCCTGGGATGACTGCAGCCTTGCCGTCAAAGTCCGTGGCGGTGGACGAAGACAAGTTGCTTCCCGCGACGTCTTTGCCCCCGCCGGTCCCCCAGCCTGAAATCCTGACACGTGACAATGCGTTCTCCACGTTTTCGCTCAACGTCAGCGACGTGTCGTTCAAGCTGGCGGCGGCGAGTTTGGAAAAAGGCCGGATGCCGGATGCCGCGTCCATCCGCAGCGAGGAATTCATCAATGCGTTTGATTACCGCGACCCGGAAGCAGCGGCGGGCCAGCCGCTGGCGTTCACTGCGGAACGCGCCCGTTATCCGTTTGCGCACAACCGCGAGCTGCTCCGTTTCTCCATCAAGACGGCGGCGGCGGGACGGCAGGCGGGTCGCGCGTTGAATCTCGTCCTGCTGCTCGATACTTCCGGTTCGATGGAGCGCGCCGACCGCGTGGTCATCATCCGTGAGGCGTTGCACGTGCTGGCGGCGCAATTGCAGCCGCAGGACACGGTGAGCGTCGTCACGTTCGCGCGCACAGCGCGGCTTTGGGCGGACGGCGTGCCCGGCGACCAGGCCGGTGAGGTGCTGGGAAAAGTCAGCGGCATCACGCCGGAAGGCGGCACAAATCTCGAAGAAGCCATGCGGCTGGCCTATGAGACGGCGCGGCGTCATTACCTCGCCAACGGCATCAACCGCGTGGTGATGCTTACCGACGGCGCGGCGAACCTCGGCAATGTGGATCCCAATGCGTTGAAACAAAAAGTCGAGGCGAACCGCAGGCAGGGCATCGCGCTCGACTGCTTCGGCATCGGCTGGGAAGGGTACAACGACGATTTGCTCGAACAGCTTTCCAGCAACGGCGACGGGCGTTACGCGTTCATGAACTCGCCGGATGAGGCGGCGGGCGAGTTCGCCGCCAAGCTTGCGGGCGCGTTGCAGGTCGCCGCGCAGGACGTGAAGGTGCAGGTGGAATTCAATCCGCAGCGCGTGGTTTCGTATCGCCAGATCGGCTACGCGAAACATCAGCTCACCAAGGAGCAGTTCCGCGACAACTCCGTGGCCGCCGGCGAGATCGCCGCTCAGGAAGCGGGCAACGCGCTTTACACGATTGAGACGAAGCCGGACGGCGCCGGCCCGATCGCGACGGTGCGCGTGCGTTACCGGGTGCCGGGCACGACAGATTATCGCGAGCGCAGTTGGAACGTGGATTACAGGGGCAACGCGCCCACGCTTGAACAATCCAGCGCCGCGATGCGTCTGGCCGCGACCGCGAGCGCGTTTTCCGAATGGCTCGCGTCGAGTCCGTTCGCCGAGGAAGTCACGCCCGATCAACTGCTCGATTACTTGAGCGGCGTGCCGGCAGTTTACGGCGCCGACCCGCGTCCGAACCAATTGGAATGGATGATCCGCCAGGCGAAGAGCGTGTCGGGAAAATGACTGAACCCCAAAACAACGGGTTTACAGACCTTTTACAAACCTTTGACTCATGTCTGACAACCGGTGGTCACCGTGAATGCTAAAAAACCTGCCAAATCATGAAAACGAAAACTTCCCTGTTCATTTGTGGCGTCCTGCTGTCGCTGGCCGCGTCGCGCACGGCGGCGGGTGGAATCACGCTGGAAAACTTCAAGCTGACCGGTGACGTCGGCGGCGACGTGGCGGCGTTCACGCTCACCGCCAATGCGAAGGTCGAAGAATCGCGTGGCGGTTCGCTGGAACTGCTTTCCGGCCCGGTCGCGCTCACCGGCGTGGGTGCCCACCAGAAGTGGAAACTCGGTGTTGACCAAAATGGGTTCATCGCGACATTCGACCGCAGCGGGACTTTTCCAATTGAATTGCATTTCAACGCGGCCGTCCGCGCCAGCAACGACTGGCGCACGGTGGATTTCCACGTCGCGCCGGGCGTCGTGCAGCCGGTCGTGCTGCAAGGGCTGGCGGCGGACACGAAGTTTCAATTCGCCAATGCCGCGCGGCCCGAACGTTCCGGCACCAATTTCGTCAGCTACCTGCCTGTGGACGGCTCGGTGAGTTTCGCGTGGCGGCAGGCCCGTTCGGAGGCAGAAGGAAAATTGTTCTACGCGGCGGAGATGATTTCGCAAATCAGCGTCAGCCCCGGACTGATGCGGCAGGCGGCATTGCTCAACGGTAAAATCATGCAAGGCGAAATGAACCGGTTTGCGCTGCGGCTTCACGGCGCGGGCGAGGTCACGCGCGTGCAGGGCGACGCGGTGCTGGCATGGAACGTCGGGCCGGTCACGAATTCCAACGACCGCGAGCTGGTCGTGCAATTCAACCAGCCGCAAAAGGACGCGTTCGCGATTCTGGTGCAGATGCAGACGCCGCTCGGCGCATTCCCGCAATCGGCGGACGCAATCCAGTTACGGCCCGAAGGCGCGACGCGGTTCGCGGGCAGCTTCCGCATTGTGAACGACGGCGCGGTGCGGCTCGAAGTCACACAGGCGAGCGGTTTGTCGCAGATTTCGCCGGAGCAATTTCCCGAGGCGAACCTGTTCCGCCCGACGGGCAGCCAGCGTTTCGCCTATCGTTTTTCCAGTGCGGATTTTGCCTTGCGCATCCAGGCAGACCAGATTTTGCCGGAGGTCGGCGTGTCGCAGGTCCTTGCCTACAACCTCGGTGAAAACGAATTGTCGGTGGACGCGGAAATCGAACTCGACATCCGCGAGGCGCCATTGCGCGAATTGCTGTTGAACATCCCGAAAGGTTACGCCATCGCCAGGCTCAACGCATCGGGCTTGAGCGATTATTTCACCGGCGAAACGCCCGACCACAACGGCACGGAACTGCGGCTCGTTTATGGCCAGCCCGTTTCCGACCGGCAGGTCATCCAACTCCGCCTCGAACGCAACCAGTCGCTCGGCGAGACGAACTGGACGCTGCCGCGCATCGAAGTGGCGAGGGCCAAGTCCGTGCGCGGCTTCGTCGGCGTGTCGGCGGACAGCGGCTTCCGTCTCACGCCGGAACGCACGCAGGCGTTGACGGAAATTGCCACGGCATTTTTTCCAAGCCAGCTGGCGGGAATCCAATCGGCGTTCCGTTTGAGCGATCCGGACTGGCAGGCGACGATGCGCGTCGAGCGGCTGCCGCAGACCTTGCAGGCGGATGTGTTTCACCTGTTTTCCATCGGCGAAGGCATCGCTTACGGCAGCAGCGTCATGAATTACATCGTGAGCGGCGCGCCGGTGTCGGCATTTCGCGTCGAATTGTCGGACGAATACTTTAACGTCGAATTCACCGGCAAGGACATCCGCAACTGGGAAAAGACGACGAACGGTTACATCGTGCAACTACACACGCCGGTTTCGGGCGCCTACACGCTGCTGGCGACTTACGAAAGGCCGTTCAAACCGCAGGGCGAGACGCTGGCGTTCACCGGCGCGCGCCCGCTCGACGCGCAATCCGAGTCCGGCCACACCATCGTCATCAGCGCGTATCAATTTCAGGTGAAACCGGTGGATGTTTCGCCCGGCCTGCTCGCGCTCGAACCCGGCGAAGTTACGCCGGAATACCGCCTGTTCTTCGACCAGCCCGTGCTCGCGGCGTATCGCTACTCGGCGCGGCCGTTCAATTTGAAGCTCGAGTTAAGCCCACTTGCCCAAGGCGATTCACTGGCGCAGGTGGTGGATCGCGCGTCGCTCACCACGCGGATTTCCAAGGAAGGCCAGGCGCTCACCGACGCGCGTTATTTCGTGAAAAGCCGGGGCAACCCGAACTTCCGCCTGACGCTGCCGGACGGAACGCAACTCTGGTCGGTTGCGGTCAACGGCGCGGCCGTCGTGCCGGTGACGGACGGAAAATCGAACCTCATCCCGCTACCGCAGCACGCCGATCCCGACGCCGTGCTGACGCTCGATTTAAAACTGGCCGCGCGCTCGCCGGACGCGAGCCGGGTGAGCTTGGCCGCGCCAATTGTGGCCGCGCCGGTGATGCTCGCCGAATGGAAACTCGAACCGGATGAAGGACAACGGCTTGATTTTCGCAACGGCACACTCCTCCCCGCCGGAAGACCGGCGGACGCGTCCGGCTTCGCCCAAATCGCCCAGGTGCTGCGCGATAGACGCACCGGCGAGGCATTGGTTCCACTCGTCCTGGCACTGGCATTTCTCATTCTGGCGATTGCCGTATGCCGCTGGGCCACAGGCGAAGGGGTGCATAAATTCAGTCCGCGTCATCTGCTCGGAGGTGTCGTCACGCTCGCGGCAATTTGCGTCGCCGGCGTTTCGCTGGTGCATCTGGCGGGCGTGTTTGAACCCATCGCCAGCGACGCGTCGGGCGGTGTGACCTTTCTTGCGCCGGTGCAGCAAGCCGGCAGCGCGCTGACGGCGGAAGTGGCCAACCTGCGGGCCAATGCCCCGACGTTCGCCTTTGTCAAATCGTTGTTGCTGGTGCTGCTGGCGGCAGCGGTCTGGATTTTCGGTTGGGTGCGCGAAGAAAAATTTTCGTCGCGGATGCTCGCCTGGACACTGCTCGCTTGGGCGGCGCTGCGCTGGCCGAATGGAGCGCCCGCATTTCTTGCCGTCGTCGCCGCGTTCCTGCTTTTCAAGGTCGTGATTCCGTCGCTGAAGCAACTCTGGCGCGTGCCGGCAAAGCCAAAAACCGATTTCCTGCCACCCTCAACCGCCGTGCCGCCGCCGACGGCGGCGATGCTGGTGGGTCTCTGTCTGCTCGGCGGAGTGATGAATGGCCACGCCTCAAATGCGCTCCCTGAATCCGTCACGCAACAAATCCGCTTCGAGGACGGATTCGCGACGGCTACGGCAAAAATTCAGTGGCAGGCGGAGCGGGGGCAGGCGCTGCCGCTGCTGTTCGAGCCGGCGGTACTCACGCATGTCAGTTATCCGAAGTCGCTGAAACTGGAAGCGTCGCCCGCCGGTTCAAGCAGCGCGCAGCAGTTCGTCGCCCAATCCAGCGGTACGTTTGACATCGAAGTGCAATATCAAGTCCAAATTACGAAACGCGACAACGACAGCAGTTTTGTCGTGCCGGTGCAAAGCGGACTCATCAATCGCATCACGCTCTCACTCGTGAACCTAGACGTTGACGTGTTTTCGCCGCAAGCGGTGTCCATTCGACGCGCCACCACCGGCAGCAACACCGTCGCGTCGCTGGTGTTGTCGCCCGGCGGCGCGTGGGTCGGCTGGAAACCGCGCAGCCGCGACGTGAAGACCGAAAAGCCGGTTTTTTACGCGGAACTTTCGCAGCTTTACATTCCCTCGGCGGGCGTTATCGAAGGCGTCCATCAGGTTTCCATCCGGCCGGCGCAGGGCGAACTTGAAGAATTGATCTTCGACGTGCCGGCCGGCGCGACCATTACCGACGTTTTCGACAGCAGGAGCCGGCGTGAGGAGACTCAAGACTCAAATCAAAATTCAAGTCAGAAACCCGTCACCTCGTCTCCTGCAGAAAATGTGGTTTCTCTCTGGCGTTTCGATCCCGACCTGCGGAAATTGCGCGTGACGCTGAATCCGGCACAATCCCGGCCATTCACGCTGGTCATCCGTTCGCAGGTCGCGACGGGGACCCTGCCATTCGAGCAGCGCGTCGGTTTGATTTCCGTCGAGAACGCGGCGGGACAAATCGGTCTGCTCGGCGTGGCCACCGGCAATGAAGTCCAGCTTGATGATGTCGGCGCCGAAAAATTTTCAGCCATCAATCTCGAAGATTTTTCGGGCAATGTGGTACAGCCGCTCGCAGCACAATTTCCGGGGCTGACCGTGCGCCGCGCATTTCGTTATTCCGACCTGGCGGCGTCGGCGCTGCTCAAAGCGTCGCCGGTCGAACCGGACGTGCGTGTCGAAACGCGGGACACGCTGTCACTCAGCGAAGACCGCACCGTGCTGGCGACGACGGCGGACGTGGCCATCACCCGCGCGGGAATCTTCAAATTGAGCTTTGTCATGCCGCCGGGCTTCGACGTGGAATCCATCAGCGGCGTGGCGTTGAGCCACTGGACGGAATTGAAGACGGACGCGGGCCGCGTGATCACGCTGAATCTCAATGGCAAAACGGACGGCCAGCAGCAGTTCATCATCAACCTGTCCGGGCCGGGCGTGAAAACCGCAAGCGCGTGGACCGTGCCGCAAATCCTTTTCCGCGAGGCGGACAAGCAACGCGGGACGCTGCTCGTCGTGCCGGAACAGGGAATGCGTCTGGAGGCTTCCGCACGCGACGGCGTGACACAGCTTGACCCGCAGAAGGCCGGCGTCCAGCAGAAAGGCGTGCTCGCCTTCCGCATTTTGGAGACGCCGTGGAAGCTTGCGCTGGACATCGAGCAGGTGGATCCGTGGATTCAGGTGACCACCCTGCAACACGCGACGGTCAACGAGGCGCAGGTGAAGGTCGCCGCGAATTTGCAGTATCAAATCGAGAACACCGGCCTCAAATCATTCCATGTTCTGATTCCGACCAATGCGGAGGGAGTGACGTTTCAAGGCGATCAGGTCGCCGATTTCCTCGCAGTGGATGGCGCGATCACGAACGGCTTGCAGGCGTGGGAAATCAAATTGCGCCGGCGCGTCATCGGCCAGTATCTGCTGCAGGTGAATTACCAGGCGCCCCTGGCCGGGCGATCGGCGGAAACGGTTTTACGCGGCGTGCTGGCGGCGGACGTGAACCTGCAACGCGGCTTCGTGACCGTGCAATCCGCCGGACGCCTCCAGGTGCGCGTGGACGATTTACCGGCGTCGCTCCAGCCGACCGAGTGGCAGGGCATTCCGCGCACGTTGCAAAAGGATTTGCCCGCGATTGCGGCCAACTTCGCGTATCGCATCGTTGAGCCGGACTTTCAACTGCCGCTGAAATTGGAACGTCACGAGGCCGCGAAATTGCTGCCGGCGCGCGTGAACGACATCACGTTCACGTCGGTGATTTCCGATGCGGGCGTCATGCTCACGCAGGTGCGGCTGGACATTCTGCCTGGCGACAAACGGCTGCTGCATCTCACGCTGCCGCCGGGTGCGAATTTCTGGTTCGCCTTTGTGAACCAGAGCGGCGTGTGGCCGTGGCGCGAGGCGGCCCAGATTTTGATTCCGTTGGAGCAGCAGTCGCGCGGCGACCAGCCGGTGCCGGTGGAAATCTTTTTCAGCAGCGAGGTCGGCAAGCCGGGCCGCAGCGCGTTGGATTTATCCTTGCTCGCGCCGAAATTTGATTTGCCGCTGGAGAATCTGACCTGGCGTGTGTTTCTCAATGATCGGTGGCAGGTGAAAAAGTGGAAGGGCGCATTACAGTTGCAACGGCAGGAAATCGTGGCCGGCGGCGGCGGGCTTGACCTGCAAAGTTATTTGCAGAACGAATCCAGCCTGCAACAGCAAAAAACCAAGGAGGCCGAGCAGATGCTGGCGCTCGGCAATACGGCCTTGCAGAACGGAGATCCCCAGCAGGCGCGGCGCGCATTTGAATCCGCTTACGGATTGTCTGCGCACGACGAGGCGTTCAACGAAGACGCGCGCGTCCAACTCAACAATCTGAAATTACAGCAGGCGCTGGTCGGCTTGAATGTGCGGCAGGCCGCTGTTTCCGGCGGCGGCGGCGCTGTCGGCGGCAAGCTGAACGAACTGCGGAACAACAAAGAGGCGAATTACACGCAGCAGGACGCGCAGCGGATCATTGACAACAACAGCGCGGATGAAAACGCGGCGTTCATGAAGTTGGCCGAGCGGCTCATCCAGCAGCAGGACGCGGCAGTGGCGAACGCCGCCGCCATCCGCGCGAACATTCCGGAACAAGGCCGCTTGCTCACCTTCAAACGCGCCGTGGTGGTGGACACCTGGGCTGACCTCGGCATCAATCTGCAAACTCGCGCCGCCAACGCCGTGTCATGGAACGCGCGCCTGCTGATGCTGGTCCTTACAGGGTTGGTGTTGGGCGGTTTTGGCCTGTTCGCGCGCCGTCTTGCGAAGTAACCCCGACCGGGCTGAACGCATTGGCGCGACGTTGGTGACGTGCGGCCTCGTCGTCGAACAGCGCACAGAGCGTATTCGGAGGCCGGATTAATTTTATCTGGCAACACATTGTACTGACGCTGGCGGACTGGACGGGCATGGTGGAGACGGAACTGTTCGCGCAGACTTACAAGAGCCACGGGCTGGCGACGGTGCGCTATCATCCACCACCAGAAATTGTTTCACGCGCTCCCGTCCGGGCCGGGTGTGTAATTGATGTACGGCGCCTCTGAAGGAGTTTTGTATGTCGGCAATTGACGTGCAACAAAATCGACCCATTTATGCGTTTAATCCTTGGATTTCAAGTATGCCTCAATCGCACGGCGCGCCTGTTCGCGCGTCAGGGCTTTCAACGTGACCACCGCCAAGATTTGCTCTGGTGGAATGGTTGAACAATGCAACATGATGGCGAAGCATTCCTGCCTTTGCGCTTGGTTCAGACCCTCGGATTTGGAAAATTCCGCAAACCTGTCGGCAATTCGACACCAGACGCCGATTTCCTGCCCAGGGTTGGTATCGCGCCTGAAACTGTCCTCCTACTGTGCAAGCGTTTTTGGCCACACCTCTGCCAAGGGCTTTTGAATTTCCCTTTCAATAATGTCTCTCACCCCTGGCTCAAACGGTTGAATTTTTTCAAGCCCAGGCAACCCCCGGCGAGACTTGCCGCTTGTTCCTTGTTGCCCGTTTGACTAACTTTGCCAAAACAGTCTCGGCGAGCGCTTTCATTCATAACAGAGAAACAGCAGAGAAACCGGCATTAAACTAAAAATAATTCCAATCCGCGACTCCACCGGATCGCGGGCATCAACGGGGAGACAACATGAACGCCAAGACAATTCTGGTTCCCGTGGATGGGGCCTCGAACATCAAGCTGGAAACCCTGGATTTCGAGACCCTGGCCACCGTGCATTCCGCAACCACCGAAACTCCGGTCGCGCAAAGTGACGGCCTGGCCTGCAACGCCACCGGCAGGGAATTCGACTGGTTTGATTCAATGATTCAATCATTGCCGGAGAAGCACCGCGCCGCAGCCGTGGTGGCGCCGGTCGCGCGCGGCGCTTCGGGCGGCCTGGTGGGCGCCGACAACACGCTGATGGAAGTGCCCGGCCAGCGGCTGACGCTGGCCTACACGCAGGGGTATCCGGAGGCGGTCAACGAGCAGTTCGCCAAGCTGGCCGGCTCGCGGGAGGAATTCTTTCAGGAGACTGGTTCGATCCGGGATTTTCCGGGTTCGTTGACGTTGTTGAAGCGGTTGTTGTACGAGGAGATGGTCCGACCGCAGTTGCTGGCCGGGGCGGCGGGCTTCGGCCAGTACGGGGCGCTCATGGGCGGACATTTTATCGGCGACGATTACCTTGCCGCCATCAAGCAGGCCGGCAATGAACACAGCTATTGGATGTGTCACACCGGCACGCGCGATGTCCGCGATAAACCCGGCACACCCAGCAAGGCCAGCCGGCAGATCAAAGGCTTTCAGCAACTCGTGCCCGCGCAACGTTCCGTTTGCTACCAATCCATCGGCACCATGCCCGCCGCACAGGCCGGACAGTTGAAACTTTCCACCCAGCCGCTGGTGGTTCCGGGTGGGCATGACACCTGCCTCTCGCATCTTCCCATCCTTTCGACGTTTTATCAGGCCTATCCCGCCGCTGTCGGCAAACCGGTGCTGCAGGTGGAAGCCGGCACCTGGACGATGATCGCCTTGATGGGCGGCGCGGCCAAAGTGCCGGGCGATGGCTACACCCGCGACATCATCATTCAAGGAACCGTGGACGGCGAACCGGTCGTCACCGCCCGATACGGCGGCGGCGCGGATTTCTCGCATTTGAAGAAACTCGCCCAATCCAAGGGGCGCGGGTTCGACAGTTCGGGGGATGCCGGCCGATGGGGCAGGGTGTTGCAGGCCGCCGACTGCTTCGTGCTGCCCAACATCAATTCGTCCAACCACGGCACCGGCCCGTTTCCGCAGGTCAAAGGCCGGATCATCAACGAACCGGCGTTTTTTGGTGACGGGGTTACCGCCTGCTTCGTGAGCAACCTGCTGACGGCAATGACCACGGCCCATCAGGTCGCGGCCATTTCATCCGATGCCAGCGTGCCCATCGTGCTGACCGCCGGTGGCTCAAAAGACCCGTTGTTTGGGTCGTTGCTGGCAACGTTGACCGGCCATCCGGTGTACGCGATGTTTGACCGGAGCGGCCAGGCAGTCACCGAGACGACCACCCTCGGGGCTGCCATTGCCGGCAAAGCGGCGTGCCTGGGCGTCCATCCGTACAAAGTGAACACTGCTTCCTTGGGCGTGAAGTACCGTCAGATTGAACCCCTTCCGGGCAATCTGGCCCAAGCCCTCCAAGCCTACCGCGTGAAGTGGATGCAACAACTCGGCAAGAGTTAAGTTGTGGTACAACCTGGAACCCGCACTGAACTGGCGGCTGGAAGCCGCCATTACTGGCACGCTGGGAAGCGTGCCGCCACTGTGGAGGCAGGCATCTCTGCCTGCCAGTGAACGCGGTTTCCAGCCGCGTGATCCCTTTGTCGTAGCGGCTTTCGGAAGAAAGCCGCCAATATCATCACCAATATTTTACCCTTCAATTCTGTTTGGAAAATGGCGGCGGTCTGCCGACGCGCCGCTACACCGTTGCCCGAAGGTAAAGCGGCGTAAACGCTCCAATGCATTTTATCCCGTTTTTATTTCAAGTCCGTCCTTACTAAAAAATTCGGCCGCCTCCGGTTGGGAGGCGGCCAGATTCGTCCGAGACGGAAGCGTCTATTGAGCCGGGGGCGGCGTGGCTTCTTGAACCGGGGCCGGGGCCGCCGGTTTGGCCGTCTGCTGGCCCAGGTAACCGCCGTAGCCGCTCACCACGGTCGTCAAAATCAACAGCGACAGGCCGATGGCCAGCAGCGACTTGGTCCGGCCGCTGGTGCCTTTCCATTCACGGATGAAGACCACGCCAATCAGGGAGCTGAACAGAATCTGGCAGGCCATCAGCAATGCCCAGCCCACGTAGGCGGTCTTGCCCATCGCCGGCTCGCCGGTCTTGAAGCAGATGAACTGCGAACACCAGATGGCGCCCGCGATGCCGGCGAAAATAAAGTTGCCGATGAGCGGGGTGGCCGACTTGACATAATCGCCCGTGGTCTTGTTCTTTACGTTGAGGAACAGGCACCAGACGGCGTTGACCACAAATCCCCCCAACAACACGACCACCAGCACCGGCATGCCGCTCCACGTGGGAGACGTGACGGGGCCCGTGGTCTCGGCCAGTTTCTGAATGTTGGGGCCGCCCACCAACCCCCAGCCCATGCCCGAACTCATCAGGCCCGAGAAAGCCGCCGCCAGGAGGCCCTTCTTGAAATTGAATTCCGCCACGGCCTTTTTCTTCTCCGCCTCCGGCAATTCCTTTTCCTTCGACATGCCCGCCAGGCCGACCATGACAATGCCGGCGAGCGAAATCAGGACGCCGACGAAGGACACGATGCCCGACTTCGAGTCGAAGAGCTGTCCGAATTCACCCCGCAGGATTTTGGGGACCAGCGTCCCGGCAGCCGAGCAAATGCCGCAGCCCAGAGCCAGGCCGAGACCGACGCCGAGGAAACGGATCATCAATCCCCACGTCAGCCCGCCCACGCCCCACATCGCGCCGCAAAGGAAACAATATTTCAGTTCATTGCCGGGCGCGTTCTTGAGCACGGTCAGCAGGTTCGGCGAGGTGGCGAACGCCAGGATCCACGGCACGAGCACCAACCCGAAGACGGCGTAAATGAACCAGTAACTTTCCCACGCCCAGTTCTTGACCTTCTTGAATGGCAGGTAAAACACCGCGCCCGCCAACCCTCCCAGCGCAAAAATCAACACGCCCAGCGCCGGATTTGTCGTTGCTTGAGCAGCTTCATTCATAGGTTTTTCCTTTCAAAGGCCACGAACAACTCCGGACCAACGGCGTTCGTGCCGCCGTCTGGTTTCATTCGTGGCCGGTTTTCGCTGCGCTATTTGCGTTTGGACAGCACGCTTTTCTCGTACTGCTTCACTTCCGCGAGCCAGGCCTCGCCGACGGGCGCGCCGTGCTTGAGACAGTGATAATCCCACACCGCCGCGAACGGCAGGGACTTGGTTTCCTCCATCAGCGCGAGGCGCGAGGTGTAGTCGCCAGCAAGTTCGAGCTTCTTGAGCTTGTCAATCGGATCGAGCATGGCGATGCACAGGGCGCGGAGCATGTTGCGCCCGCCGATGGTCCACGCGGCAATGCGGTTGATGCTGGCGTCAAAATAATCCAGCCCGATATGCGTGCGACTCAGATAATCGCCGCGCACCAGTTCCTGCGCGATGGCCATCAGGGGGTCGTCCAGAATGACCACATGGTCGCTGTCCCAGCGGACGCCGCGGCTGACGTGCAGCAGGATTTCCGGCACGAAACAGAGCACGGACGAAATCTTGTCCGACATGTTTTCCGTCGGGTGAAAATGGCCGGCGTCGAGGCAGACGAGCTTCTGGTTCTTGACCGCGTAACCGAGATAAAACTCGTGCATGCCCACGGTGTAACTTTCCGCGCCGATGCCAAACAGCTTGCCTTCGATGGCGTCGAGGTTGTGTTTGGGATCCAGTGGCTTCTGGAACACTTCATCCAGCGCCGCGGCGAGCCGCTCGCGCGGACCGCGCCGGTCGGCGGGCGTGTCCTTCATGCCGTCGGGAACCCAAATGTTGGTGACGGTGGGGGACTCGATCGCCTTGCCCATGACGGCGCCGATTTCGCGGCAGAGGATGCAGTGCTCGATCCAGAACTTGCGGATGGCCTTGTCCGGGTGCGACAGCGTGAAACCGCTGGCGGCCTTGGGATGCGAGAAGCAGGTGGGATTGAAATCCATGCCGATGCCGATGGACTTGGCCCAGTCAATCCAGCTCTGGAAATGTTCGGGCCGGATTTGGTTGCGGTCCACCTTCTTGCCGCCGAAATCGCCGTAAAACGCGTGCAAATTGAAGCGGTGTTTGCCGGGGATGAGCGACAGCGCCTTCTCGGCGTCGGCACGGAGTTCCTGCGGAGTGCGGGCCTTGCCGGGATAATTGCCGGTGGCGACGAGTCCGCCGCCGAGCGTCCCCCCGAAATTTTCAAAGCCGCCCACGTCGTCGCCCTGCCAGCAATGGAGGGACACGGGGACTTTCTCCAGGTTTTTCAACACGCGATCCACGTCCACGCCGATTTCAGCGTAACGTTCTTTCGCCAGGGTGAAGGATTTTTCGATTGAATTCTGCGAGCTCATGGTTGATGGGGGTTAAAGTGGAATTTTTATTTGGTCGGGGGACTATCGCAAAAACGCGCCGACGAAGGCAATCACCATTTTTGGTTATGCCACAGGTGGCAACTCGTTGCCGGGCGGGGGATGAATTGGGCACAATTCATCAGTCTTTTCCCTGCTAGGAGCGCCGGCGTCCACCCTCCGTCCCGCTTTGCGGGACTACGGTGGACGGGTCCCGCCGGCTCGTTGCTTGATGACGGACTGAATCGAACTCGCCGGCGAGACCCCAGCGCTCCCAGGACCTGGAGTCCTTACAGACACAATTCGTGGCAAGATGTTCCTGGGCGAATCTGCCCCCAAGGGAATTGCCTTGTCGGCGGGTTTGCTGCAAAGTCGCACGCATCATCCGGGCAAACATGAAAGCCGCTTCCATCCTGATCGCGCTGCTGCTGCTGGCGCTTGGGGCCGCGTCACCGGGGCGTGCCGCCGATACCAACCCGCCGGAATGGATTTACCGGCCCAAAGGCAATTATGAGGGCCAGACCGACCGGCCGTTGCGCTATCACCCGGACGGAACGGATTTTGTCATCACCAACGGCACTGAGTTTTTCAACCGTCCACTCTACTGCCTGAACAGCGCGTTCCGGGTGGACGGCGGCGACAAACCGGAATTTTCAATCTACCTGCCCGGCCGCGGCGGCAACCTGCGTTTCGGCATCAAGACCGCCGCCGGCGTGAAATGGTTGAACGACGCGGACCAAATCGTGGCGCGCTACCGGCCCGGTTCGATGCTTTATGACCTCCACGACCCGCTGCTCGGCAACCGGGAGCTGCACTTGGCCGTAATTCCATTGAGCGCAACGAAGGGTATCGTTGTCCGCGCGGAAGTTGATGGGGCAGGGACGCCGCTGGAACTGGTCTGGGCGTTTGGCGGCGCCAATGGCATGAGAGGCCGGCGCGGCGGCGACATCGGTTGCGAGCGCGAGCCAGTCAGCCAATTTTTTCAACTCAAACCGGAGCAATGCCAGGGCAACGAAATTACCATCGAGTCGAACACATTTATTCTCCACAGCAAGCCCGCGACGATTGCCGGGGTCGCGCCTATTGGAGCGAAGCTTGCGCTGGCCGACGCGAACAAGTGGGGAAAGTTGAGTGACCTGCTTGCCTCCGCCGGCAAAACGAATGAGTTCCCCGTCATCATCGGACAAATTGGACTTGCGTCCGGATCGGGTGATTGGGTTCGGAGTCCCGCCTTTAGGCGGCCGGTGGAGAGCTTGGTTCTGCCGCCTGAAGGCGGGACACCGAACGTAGCGCAGCCGATTTATATTGTGTTGCAACAAACCGACGCGGACGTGCCTGCCATCGCCGCAGACGACTTGCCGAAAACTTTTGCCGCGGCTGAAAGCCGTCGCCGCACCATCGCGGAGCAGGTCGTTGTGGACACGCCTGACCCGTTCATCAATGCCGCCGCATCCGCGTTGTGCGTGGCCGGCGACGCGATTTGGGACCAGCAGCAACAGTCGTTCATGCATGGCGCGGTCGCGTGGCGCGTCCGGCTGCTCGGCTGGCGCGGGCCGTACGCGGGCGACGCACTCGGCTGGCACGAACGGACGGCCGCGCACTTCGCCGGTTTTGCAAAAGAACAGAACACGGACGCCATCCCGGAAAAAATTCCACCCGCCGACACCGACTCAAATCTCGCGCGCAGCGAAACCGCGCTGCATTCCAACGGCGACCTGACGAAATCGCACTATGACATGAATCTCGTGGGTGTGGATGCGTTCTTCCGTCATCTGCTCTGGACGGGTGATTTGGATTATGCCCGGCGGATGTGGCCGGTGATTGAGCGTCACCTCGCTTGGGAACACCGGTTGTTTCGCCGCGAGTTCGGCCCGGACAAGCTGCCGCTGTACGAAGCTTACGCCGCCATTTGGGCGAGCGACAACCTGCAGTACAACGGCGGCGGCGTGACGCACGCGTCCGCTTACAATTACTGGCACAACAAAATGGCCGCGCGCGTCGCAAAGTTGATCGGCAAAGACCCGGCACCTTATGAACAGGAGGCCGAATTGATTCAACGAGCGATGCAAAAATATCTCTGGCTCGCCGACGAGGGCACTTTCGCCGAATCCAAAGATTATCTTGGGTTGCAACTCGCGCATCCCAACGCCGGCCTGTGGACGTTTTATCACACGATGGATTCCGAGGTGCCGACGCCGTTCGAGGCTTGGCAGATGTCGCGCTGGGTGGACACGAACATCGCGCATATTCCGGTTTGTTGTCCCGCCTTCAGGCGGCCGGAAAGCGTCACCGGATCAGACCGCCTGAAGGCGGGACAACAAACAGTACCGGAAGAAAAATTATTCACACTGCCGGAGACGAGCTGGATGCCCTACATGTGGTCGCTCAACAATGTCGTCATGGCCGAAGCCGCACACACATCGCTGGCGTTCTGGCAGGCCAATCGGCCGGACGCGGCGTTTTCGTTGTTCAAAGGCTGTTTGCTCGACAGCATGTATCTGGGTTTGTGTCCCGGCAATCTGGGCATGACGACCGGGTTCGACATGGCGCGCGGCGAGGCGCAACGCGACTTCGGTGATTCCATCGGCATCACCTCGCGCGCTTTGGTCGAGGGACTTTTCGGCGTGCGACCGGACGCGCTGGCCGGTGAATTGAAAATTTGCCCCGGCTTTCCGGCCCAATGGGATCACGCAGGCATCCGGCATCCGGATTTTAATTTTTCCTTCCGCCGCGACGGATTGACCGAAACCTTCGCGATTGAGCCGAAATTTTCCAAGCCAATGGCGCTGCGCCTGCAAATCCCGGCGTTGCGCGACGGTGTCGCGAGCGTGACGGTCAACGGCCAACCGATGAAATGGAACTGGATGGAAGGCACGGTTGGTTTGCCGCGCGTGCAAATCCAGGGCGAAGCTGCGGGCAAATATGAGATTGTAATCGCCTGGCGTGGTGGAGCGCCGGTCTCCGACCCGGCGCGTTTCGTGACCGTCGGCCAACACGCCGGGTCGGAGACCGGCGCTCCGGTTGCGATGGACTGGAAGAAAAAACTTCCGGCCGGCGTGAAGCTGGAGGCCGTGGATCTCGCTTCCGTTTTCAATGACCGGGTCACGCAAATTTTCCGCAACGAATATCTCTCGCCGCGTTCGCCGTTTTGTTCGCTGGCGATGCCGAAACAGAGCTTTGGCGGCTGGTGCGATTACCAGCTGGTGCCGGGCGTGGACGATTCCGGCCTGCGCGCGGCGGCGAAGTCCGGCGGCAAATTTGTTTTGCCGAATGGCGTCCGGTTTGAAACTCCGACGAATGCTGACGCGAAGAACATCGTGTTTACGTCGCAGTGGGACAATTACCCGCGCGAGGTGTTCGTGTCGCTGACGGGAAAATCTTCGCACGTGTACTTGCTCATGGCGGGCTCGACCGGTCCGATGCAAAGCCGGTTCGACAACGGCGAGGTGATTGTGACTTACACCGATGGCGCGACCGAACGATTGGCGCTGTGCAATCCGGTGAACTGGTGGCCGATTGACCAGGATTATTTCATTGACGATTACGCGTTCCGGCGGCCGGGGCCGCTTCCGCTGCGCGTGGATCTGGAGACCGGGAAAGTGCGCATTCTCGACGTGAACGAATTCAAGGGCAAGGGCGGCAAAGTTCCCGGCGGCGCAGCGACGGTTTTGGATCTGCCGTTGAAGCCCGACAAGGAACTCAAGTCACTCACCGTGCGCACTCTGGCCAATGAAGTCGTCATCGGTTTGATGGCGGTGACCTTGACACGATGAACGAACCGGCCGGGTGGCGGGGTTGTTTCTTTGTCTTGAGTTCAAAATCCGTGGACAGGTATGATGTTTTGCACATGACTCGTGCATCCTTGCTGGTGGCGCTGCTGGTCTCCTCTCATTCAATCGTTTTCGGCGACGCTTTGCCCAAGCCCGACATCGTTGTTGCCGCTGACGGCAGCGGTGATTTCAAGACGATTCAAGCCGCCGTCGCGTCCATCCCAAAAACGAACACCGAGCGCGTCGTCGTGTTCATCAAGGACGGCACCTACAAGGAAAAAATCCGCGTGGACGCCTCATTCGTCACGCTGCGCGGCCAGAGCCGCAGCGGCACGCGCATCGAATTTCCGCAGTTGGACGAGGACTTCACCAAAAATCCCGACCCGATTGGCCGGGCGGTCATCAACTTGAACCAGGCCGATGATTTTGTCCTGGAGAACCTCACCGCGGAGAACACCGCCGGGGTCATCGGGCCGCACGCCTTCACCATTCTCGGCACCGGCGACCGGGCGGTGGTGGTGAATTGCGACGTGTTGAGCCACGGGGCGGACACGGTCTCGTTCTGGCGGGGCGACCGGGGCCGGTGCTATCAGGCGAACTGCCGGCTGGAAGGCTCGGTGGATTTCGTCTGTCCGCGCGGCTGGTGTTACGTGACCCATTGCTCGTTTTACGAAATAAAGGACACCGCCGCCGTTTGGCACGACGGCTCCAAGGACAAAGACATGAAATTCGTCCTGCGCGGCTGCCGGTTCGACGGCACCAACGGCTGGAACCTCGCGCGCCACCACCACGACGCCCAGTTCTATTTCCTCGATTGCAAATTTTCGAAGACGATGATTGACCAGCCACCGTTTCGCGTCATCTACCCGCTCGACAACAAGACACCCAGCGCGAGTGACATCCAGAGAAACAAGGATTTGGACAAATCAAATCTCTGGGGCGAGCGCTCTTACTTCTACAACTGCCACCGCGAGGGTGGCGACTACGGCTGGTTCACCAACAATCTCTCTGCCGCGCCCGGCGCGCCCAAGCCCGAACAAATCACCGCCGCGTGGACGTTTGCCGGCAAGTGGG
>Ga0116134_1000194_pt1 | contig 32488 bp, 28 predicted proteins | sample June2015DPH_19_5_FD_89737 | JGI IMG/M metagenome (GOLD analysis project Ga0116134, IMG submission 89737) | Peatland microbial communities from SPRUCE experiment site at the Marcell Experimental Forest, Minnesota, USA - June2015DPH_19_40 | ecosystem: Environmental > Terrestrial > Soil > Wetlands... | reverse complement strand
TGACCGATTTCGACCTGTGCTCTCTGGTGCAGGCGCACCGGGAGCAAGGCGGGGTCGCGACGTTGACGGTGTTCCATTCCGATCGGCCGTCGGCTGGTGGCGTGGTAGAGCTTGACGCGGCGGGCACGGTTGTCGGGTTCACCGAGAAGCCGAGCAATCCGGTTTCTGATTTGGTGAATGCCGGGATGTATGCCTTTCATCCGGGGGTGCTGGATGAGATTGGTGGCGCGCCGCCGTGTGACATTGGCTATGACCTGCTGCCGCGGCTGGTGGGCCGGGCGCGGGCGGTGCCGGTGGAGGGCTTCTTCCGCGATGTCGGTACGGTCGGTGCGTATCAGCGGGCGCAGCGGGAGTGGCCAGTACGGGTGGCGGGATGATTATCACGCAGACGCCTTTGCGTATTGGCTTGCTGGGCGGGGGCACGGATCTGCCTGATTATTACCGCGAGCATGGCGGCCGGGTGCTGAACTGCGCGATCGACAAGTATCTTTACGTGATTGTCAAGCAGCGGTTCGACAATGACATTTATGTTAATTATTCGAAGAAGGAGATCGTCTCCCGGGTCGAGGATCTGGAGCATGAGCTGGTCCGGGAGGCGATGTGGATGACCGGCGTGACGAGCGGGGTGGAGATCACCACGCTGGCCGACATCCCGTCCGCGGGTTCGGGTCTTGGTTCCTCTTCTTCGGTGACGGTTGGCTTGCTGCATGCCTTGTTCGCGTACCGGGGACGGCAGGTGACGGCGGAGGAGCTGGCTGATCGTGCCTGCACGATTGAGATTGACCGGTGCGGGAAGCCGATCGGCAAGCAGGATCAGTACATTGCCGCCTACGGCGGTATCCGGGATATCCGCTTCGGGCCCGGTGATCAGGTGATGGCCGAGGAACTGGAGCTTTCTGCGGCCGGGCGCCGGGACCTGCAGCGGAACATCATGCTGTTCTACACGGGTGTCACCCGGAGCGCGAACTCGATCCTGGCTGAGCAGACCGCCAACATCAAGGCCAGCCGTGATCAGTTTGACCTCCTGCGTGATCTGGCGGGCCTGGCCGCCGACCGGCTGCGCTGCGGGGATGTGGACGCGGTCGGCGAGGCGATGCGCAAGGGCTGGGAGGCTAAGCGGCAGCTCGCGGCGGGCATATCCAATGCCGAGGTGGACACGGCGGTGGAGCGGGCGCTGGCGGCCGGGGCGTCGGGCGCCAAGCTGACCGGCGCGGGCGGTGGCGGCTTTCTGCTGGTCATCTGTCCCATGGAACGCCAGCGCGCCGTCCGCGAGAGCCTGGACGGCATGCAGGAATTGCCGGTGGGCCTGGATCGCCTCGGCTCCCGCATCGTTCTCAACGTCCAGCGCGACATTTGGGGCTGACCGCGAAATGGGATGCCCCGGCAAACAACACGACAATCCCCGGCATTCGTTGTATCAGAGCTATCCGCTCGGGGGTCATATGACCATGGTCGGGCAGGACTTTCGGATCTGCGCAGAAGGCCGGGAGATGAGGTGGCGGTGACTTTGCTTCGCCGGGCCAAGAGACGCACCCGCGCGATGACCGTTGCGCCCAGGGTCGGCATTGTCGGTCTCTTGGGCTCAGGGAATCTCGGTAACGACGGCTCGCTGGAAGCCGTGCTTGCGTACCTTGGTGCAGAGCATTCCGACGCGATCTTGGATTTCCTGTGCTCAGGAACGGGTCAAATGACGGCGCGATATGGCGTGCCCGCGACCCGCCTGCGCTGGTACAGCACGGAGACTAAGGGAGCGCCCGGCATCACGGCGCTCGCCGCGAAGAGCCTGAAGGTACCTCTGGGCATGGTTATCGACGCGTTTCGTACGGCCTCTTGGGTCCGTCGCCACGATGTCGTGATCGTGCCCGGCATGGGAGTGCTTGAGGCGACTCTTCCCCTGCGACCATGGCACACGCCATACTCAATGTTCCTCGTCTGCGCATTCGGCAGACTGTTCGGGACGAAGGTCGCGTTCGTGAGCGTAGGAGCGAATGACATTCGTCAGCGGCTTACGCGACGGCTGATCACCGCGGCTGCCCGGCTCGCATATTACCGATCCTACCGGGACACTTTCTCGAGGGACGCGATGCGGCGAATGGGTCTCGACACCTCGGGAGACGCCGTCTATCCCGATCTTGCATTCGCTCTTCCGGCACCTCGCGGTGCCCCGGTCGTCGCAGGGACCGTCGGCGTCGGTGTTATGGACTACCACGGCGGCAATGACGACCGTCAGGAGGCGGATCAGCTTCATGCTTCCTACGTCGAGAAGATGAAGAGTTTTGTCCTGTGGCTGGTGGACAACGGCCGCCCGGTACGGCTGTTCACGACTGACGTACATGACGAGCGCATCATGCATGAGGTCATCGCTGACCTGCGTGCACACCGGCCCGCACTCGGGCCGTCGCAGGTCACCGCCGAGCCAGTGTCCTCTCTTGATGAACTGATGCGGCAGATAGCGTGCGTTGACACCGTCGTTGCCTCCCGCTATCACAACGTGCTGTGTGCGCTGAAGCTGGCGAAGCCCACCCTGTCGGTCGGCTACGCCGCGAAGTTCGGTGCGCTCATGACGGAGATGGGCCTGGCTGAGTTCTGCCAATCCGCCCATTCGCTGGATGTTGGCCGACTGATCGAGCAGTTCACGCAACTCGAAAGCCGGTCAGCGCAGCTGCGGCAGACGATGACGGAGCGCACCGCGGTGAATGCGCGGCTTCTCGACCACCAATTCGCTACGTTGTCCGCCTTGCTCTTCAGGGCAACCGAGCCGCCGGGGACCGCAGCCGAGTACGAGCGTGCTCGCACAGATGTTCTTCAAGAGGAGCTGTTATGAACGACCCGGCAGGCCGCGAAGGGTCCGCTGCCGCGGGCAACATGCTCCATAAGAGGGATTTTTGGAGCAAGGAGAACCTAAAATACAGTCGGCCGCACTATCGCCTCGAAAAGTCCGCACGAATTATAAACAGGCTCGCGCGAGGCAAAAAATGCACGCTTCTCGATGTTGGTTGCGGCCCCGCGGCCCTGAGGCCTCTCCTTCGGCCAAATATTCAGTACTACGGTATCGATATAGCCATACATGACCCGGCGCCAAATCTGATCGAAGCCGACTTCCTCGAGACGCCAATCCGGTTTGATGATAAGCGCTTTGATATCGTCCTTGCCCAGGGTGTCTTTGAATATATGGGAAACTTTCAGACCCAGAAATTCACTGAAATAGCGAGGCTCTTGAACGACGGCGGTATATTTATCGTGTCGTACGTTAACTTCGGCCATCGTGACAGGGATATATACTGGCCTTACAGTAATGTGCAAACTTTCAATGATTTTCGCCAGAGCCTCGGGCAGCACTTCAAGATTCATAGGTTCTTTCCGACTTCGCATAATTGGAATCACTCCGAGCCTGGCCGGAAACTCATCAAGGCTGCTAATATGCATATCAACATGAACGTTCCATTCATTAGCCGAGTACTGGCCGTAGAGTACTTTTTCATCTGTTCTTCACGCGTAGCTTAGGATTTAATGGCCGTCATGGCAGGAGAATGGATGACGTGATGTTGCGACTGTTCGAGCGGTCGTCACGTAAAGATCGTGTCCTCACTCAGTATGGCAATTCACAGGCGGTAGCTAGCTACGCGCGTGGCTACGAAGGATCGCGGCCAGGGGCGCGTTTCTTCAGGTCAAGGCTGAAACTTGTCCTGGACATTCTGGCCTCCTGCCCTGGGGGTGATCTGCTGGATGCCGGATGCGGCCCAGGGTTAATGGTGCTTGAGTTGCTCAAGTCCCGCCCGCATGACTTCCGTATCGCGGCGCTTGATCAGTCTGCGGCGATGATCGAGTATTGCGCAGCGAGAGTGGGTGATACCGGTCAGGTACATCTGGCCATCGGCGAGCTCGAAGCGATGCCTTTCGCCGACACCACTTTCGATGTCATCCTCGTCATGGGCGCGCTGGAATATACCGATGCGCGGCTGGCGATCCGCGAGGTATCACGCCTGGCCCGGCCAGGTGCCCTCATCATTGTGACTATGCTCAACCCGCTAAGCGTGTACAGACTAACCGAATGGTTCATTTTCTGGCCCCTGAAACGGTTGCTCGGAGCGAGCGAGAAACTCCGTGGCGTCCTCGCTGAGCTACGGCACAGGGCACCTCTCAGCGGTATCCATGCGTTCCCAGCATCCGTCCTCCGGCGCTGGATGAGGCAAAGCAGCCTGCGCCCCGTCGACACGGTCTACTTTGATGTCACGCCGGCCGTGCCGCCCTTCCATCGCCTCCCGCGATTTATCCGCAGAGGCCAGGGAGCTGCTTACGAGCGCACCATAACTCGCGGGTGGCGACGCTGGCTGGGCTCCGCATACCTCATTGCCGCAAGGCGGGATCCGGTATCATCGTCATCATCGCCACAGCCAGCCCAATCGCGACACTTTGTCTAATACGGAACGCAGCGATGGGCTGGCTGCCGTGCGCGGGCCCGGCTCCGCCGATGCTGCCCGGCTAGAGTGAGGCCTTGTGAACGTCGACCCGGTTCTGCGCATCGCCGGCGCCCTGCTTTTTCGTCCCGCACCCCATGTGGACGAGCGCGGCTTCTTCTGCCGGACGTTCGATGCCGATGTGGTGCGCGCGGCGGGGATAGACCCCGCCGCCTTCTTGCAGGACAGCCTCTCCCGCTCGTCTCGCGGCGTGGTGCGCGGCCTGCATGTGCGTCGCGGGGATGGTGAGGCGAAACTCGTCCGGTGTTCCTACGGCGCAATCTTCGACGTCATCGTGGACCTGCGGCCAGCTTCGCCGACCTACCGGAACTGGGAGAGCTTCGAGCTTCGTGATGGCGAGCAGGTCTCGCTTTACGTTCCGGCCGGCTGCGCACACGGATTTCAGGCCCTCACCGACCCGGCGGACGTGTCTTATCGCATTGACCGGGCGCACGACCCTGCCGAGGACGTGTCGATCGCATTCGATGATCCTGAGCTAGCCATCCCGTGGCCCCTCCCCGTGGCCACCGTGTCTCAGCGAGACCGGCAGGCACCGTCGCTCGCGGCCGCGGCGCGGTTGCTTACGTGAGCAGCTACCGGAAGGTTGCGGACGGTGATCGGGAGCTTGGATTCCGCCTCTGAAGGCGGCATGACGAGTGAACGTGGGAGCTGAACACCTTTGTGCCTCTTGATTCTGGTCTTATAGAAGGTTTGTACGAGGAGGTATCAGGAGCGGGTCGGCGCAGGTCTTGTAGGTCATGGGATGCTGTTCTCGCTTGGGTCCGGCTCATGTCCCGCACCGGGGGAGAGCGATTGAGGGTCCTCGTAGCGGGTGATCGGGCCGGCTGCGTGCCCGGCGTGACCGTAACCCCTCTGGGCGGTGCGTATGGCAGCTGAGGCAGACGCCAGCGCGGGGACGGCGGGGCCGGGGGTGCCGAGATCACCCACGGCGCTTTTGCGGCGGCTGCGGAGTAACGCGGCCCGCCGTATCGGCTGGGGTCTGGCGGACCAGGTGGTTTCTAGCCTGACCAACTTCGCGGTGAGCATTTACGTGGTCCATGCGCTGGGAGCCGTGCAGTTCGGTGCGTTCAGCCTCGCCTACGTGACCTACGGGTTCACGCTCAACGCGTCACGCGGCCTCGCTACCGACCCGCTGATGGTCAGGTTCAGCGGCACGGACCTCCCGACCTGGCGGCGTGCCGTCGCCGGCTGTACGGGGACCGCCGCAGTTATGGGCCTGGCCGCCGGCGCCTGCGTGCTCGCGGCGGCCGCAGTGTTCAGCGGCTCGGCCCGGGGCGCCTTTCTCGCCCTGGGACTGACACTGCCAGGATTGCTCCTGCAGGACAGCTGGCGATATTCGTTCTTTGCGCTTGGCCGCGGTAGCCAGGCATTCCTCAACGACACCATCTGGGCGCTGACGCTGCTTCCCGCCTTGGTGGTGCTGCGCGTGACCGGTCACGCGGACGTGTTCTGGTTCGTTTTCGCGTGGGGTATCACGGCGGCAATCGCCGCGGCCGTCGGGCCATGGCAGGCGCGGGTCATCCCCAGACTGGCCGGCGCATGGGGATGGGTGTCGCAGCAACGCGATCTCGGCCCCGCTTACCTTGCGCAGGGCACCTCGCAAAGCGCCGCAGTCCAGCTCCGTACCTACAGCATCGGCCTTGTTCTGGGCCTAGCCGCTCTGGGCTCCGTGCAGGCCGCGGCCACGCTGTTCGGCCCGATGACGATCCTGTTCCTCGGGATGTCTCTGGTTACCATTCCGGAGGCTGCCCGGGTCCTGCGCCGCTCGCCACGGCATTTGCCGCTGTTCTGCCTGGTCATCACCGGTGGGATTAGCATGGCGGGGCTGGCCTGGGGAATCGTACTGCTGATAGCGGTGCCCAGGGGGTTCGGTAGCTGGCTGCTGGGCCCGATCTGGCGGTCAACATATCCGCTGGTGCTGCCGCAGATGCTTTTCGTCATAGGCCAGGGCATTGGCTTGGGCGTCGGCACGGGCTTGGGCGCTCTTGGGGCCGCGCGGCGCAGTCTGCGCATGACAGTTCTCGGGTCGGTTCTTTTCGTCGTCGGCTCCCTGGTGGGCGCTATTGCGGGAGGAGCCGCTGGGACGTTGTGGGGCGCCGCATTTACCCCATGGGTGAGCGCGTTGTACGGGTGGTCGCAGCTGCGCGCAGCGCAGCGGCAAGCCGGCCACCTCCCTGGCAGTCGCCGGTTCCGGTCGGTTCGCCCGAAGTGGCGGCGCCGCAGTAGCCCGGCCCTGGCCGCCGCGCCATGGCCTGATCTCACGGTGCCGGGCGACACGGTACGGCGCGATTCGGCTCCACTAGCGGGCGCGTCCTCTTCAGCAACCCCCGCGCCCCCGTTGCCGTCTAGCCCGGGGACACCAGAGACAGGCTGGCGCCTCGAGGACCTCATCGAGACCAGACCACTGATGGTGCTGCCGATGCCGGCACAGCCACGCCATGCTGATGATGACGGGCACCAGCCGGTTCGACGAGGAAAGATGCCCGCAGCTGCGGCCAGGGTCCTCTTCGCCATAGGCGGCATAGCGCTGCTGGGGGGAGTGGCGGCTACCGGCTGGACGCTGGCGCACGGCTTGGCCGGAATCCATCCGGCCGCCGGCGCACACGCCCGGACCACCGGGGCACCGTCCCGGGCCAGCGCCACCGGGCATGCGCCGGTTACCACGCATGCTCCTGCAGACATGCAGGTACTTAAACCGGTCAGCGCAGTGTCGTTCGATCCGTACGGGGACGGTCAGGGCGAGAACAACCAGCTCGCCCATCTCGTCATTGACGGCAATCCCGCCACGGCCTGGCACACGGAATGGTACGCCAGCGCGTCCTTCGGGGGCCTGAAGCCGGGCACGGGCCTGCTCCTTGACATGGGCAAAACGGTGACCATCAGCACCGTCCGGCTCTTGCTCGGCAGCCCGCCGGGTGCAGATTTCCAGGTGCGTGCCGGGGCCATGGCGTCGTCGCTGACGGACCTGAGTTCCGTCGTGCACGCATCTGACGCTGGCGGGCAGGTGTCCCTGCACCTCACCAGGCCAGCGCGCGGCCGCTACGTGCTTATCTGGTTCACCCAGCTGCCACCAGCGACGTCCGGCACCTTCCAGGCGAGTGTCTACAACGTCAGCCTGGAAGGCTACCCGTGAGGTCTGGCCAGCTCCCCTGGCCGGGATGCGCCGAAGGTCCGCCCGGCCTATTCGGCCGATAGCCGGGCGACGATCGGGGCGATCGCAGCTACGTTGCCGCCCAGATTCCAGTAGGAGATCCCGAGTTCCTCCCGCCACCGCTGCAGGTCGTCCACACACTTGCCAATCTCGCCGCGCAGTGAGGCAGGCGAGTCGGCAAAGCTGGCCGGATGGGCATCAATGAAATCGCTGAACGACGGGCGGATCGGCGTGACCTGCACGCCTGCAATGTTCACGTCGTAGCAAGTGAACTGGACCGCAGGCACGGCCCGCCCGGCTTCGGACGCCGCCGCGGCAATGAGGTTGATCTTCTTGTCGATGCTCGCCCTGGAAAGTCCCTCCGCCGCCCCCGCGTCGAAGCCTCCCGGCCCGAGCCGGGCATGCACCCCTACGATGTCCGCGAGCGAGGCGGCCAAGGCGAGCATCCGCGGACCGCCGCCGCCTACCAGGACCGGCGGTCGAGGATCCTGGACGGAGCGAGGCAGCGCTTCGAGGCCGTCCAGCCGGTAGTAACGGCCGCCGAAAGTCACTGGCAGTCCGGTGAAAAACAGGGTGATAATCCGCAATGCCTCTGTTAGCCGGTCAATCCGGATTGAGGCAGTGTCGTAGCTGGCACCGAGCGCCTTGTAGTCATCCACGAGCCAGCCGGCGCCGATCCCGACGGCGGCCCTGCCGCCCGAGAGCACGTCAGCGGTGGCGATTGCCTTGGCGAGGATGGCCGGGTGGTGCAGGTCGTTGTTCAGGACGAGCGGTATAGCGCGCAGGCGCGTGGTACTGGCGAGAGCGAAGTTCATGGCGGTGAGGGCATCCATCGTCCAACCGCGGCTGTAATGCTCGGAGACGGCGACGGCGTGGAATCCCAGATCCTCGATACGGCGCAACTCCGCCGCCCACCGCGCAGCGTCATTGCCAGTCTGGGGCTCGCTGCCGAGACGGGGCATCGGCGCGAGGAAGCGGAACGTAGGGGTGGCAGTCATGGGAATGCCCCTTTCGGCTGACCCGGTCTGGGAGCGACCTTCGTGGAGCTGAATGCCTCGGCGTAGGGCATGCATATGAACACCGGCGGTGTGGCCGTGATACGACAAGTGCCCCAGCCGGGTGACACGCAGCTGAACCGCGGCTTGCTTTACTCTCAACACGCCGAACCGCCCACGGGGCCATCAATCGGTCATTACACCACTATGCCGGGCCATGGTGGGTTCCAGGGTTGACCGACGTGAACAGATCGGGCCTTGCATGTATCAGGGCCTGGCCATCACGGGTCTATTGAGTCGTGTGGCTTTCTTCCGCCGGTCCATCCAGCTCATCGCGGTCTACCGCCGAGCAACTCGGTGCGACATCAGCGACGAGCTCAGCCTGGTCAGCCGGTCGGCTACGACATGGTGATCTGCCTCGCGGCAGTGTCAAGCGACCCGCCCCCCACTCAGCCATCCTCAGCAGAAACCCGAGGGACTAGCTCGATCCTGCTGCCGGAAGCTAACGATTCGACAGCGCCCGAAAGGACTCCGGTGCGACAGACAATACGCAATAAAGTTGCCGCCAGCCTGCCCCCGGCACTGGCGACCACGGTTAAAAATTCATGGCGGATCATACGGCACCCAATCATTCTGACTACCGTTGATGAAGTTGTTCGTCAGAGCACAGCGGAAGAACTTGAGACGCCGTGGTGGAATAGGCGGGCGATCCGGTACTTGAGTGGGCACCTGCGGCCAGGCGCCCGAGCCTTTGAATGGGGATCGGGCGGCTCCACCGTATGGCTGGCCCGGCGGGGCGTTTCCGTGACGTCGATCGAGCATGATCCCGAATGGGTGGAGAAGGTGATCGACCGTTGTCCGACAGCAGATGTTAGGTGTGTCCCCGGCACAACGCAGGGTAAACTTAGGGCCGAGCCACAGCATCGCAACGCGTTCAAGCTAGAGGATAAGGGCCAGTATTTCTTTGATGATTATGTCGCTGCGATAGATTCATTTGGCGAAGACAGCCTCGACATCGTGATTGTTGATGGTATGTGCCGCATAGAATGTGTGCGTCAGGGCACGCCGAAGGTTAAGCCCGGTGGCGTGCTAGTCGTGGACGACACCGATTACCGGTTTGTCGATCCCGAAAAGCTTCTTCCTGGATGGCAGGCTGTCAGCCTTTGGGGGTATAAAAAGACGCAGGATTTGAGAGAAACAACCTTCTTTCATAGACCGAAGTGAATCAAGCTTCGCCATATCATGCGGGTCTCAGCAGTGCGAGCGCCGCCATGATAACATTCAGAGTATTCTGCAGCATCGCACCACTGAACCGGGCAGGCCTGGAATATGCGTAGTAGTCGATCAGGGTATACGAGAGCCCGCGAGCGGCTCGCTAACACGAGGAATACGTTGCATGGGAGCGCCCGGGCCAGGCTTTCCGGAGCCGAACGGTTTGGGAAACGTCCGGTGATACTCGGGAAAGCTTTTTTCCGACTGGACGGGCAGGCCTTTTTCGGAGATTGGTTTATGGCCGAGGGTCTAGCAGTGGGGATAAAGATATCCGTAGGCAAAACCGCCACACTGTCAATCGGCGACTATGTATACATGAATGCAGGTACATTCATTGAAGCGTGGCACGACGTGCGGATCGGGGACCACGTCTTTATGGCACCGTTCGTATCGATAATAGACGATGACCGACATGAGGTTGAGCCCGGTGCAGCGCTGTACAAGGGCCCAACGATCGTGGGAAATAACGTATGGCTGGGTCGCAATGTTGCCGTCATGCCCGGGGTGACTGTCGGCGACGGATCCGTGATCGGTGTGAACTCGGTGGTGACGAGGGACATCCCGCCGAACTCATTCGCAGCGGGCTCGCCAGCGCGGGTCATCCGGAAACTCGAGATACCCAGCGGGTGGGTGCGCGGATAATAGCCGGAGCGGAGCGCGGGTCCTGAGCCATCTTCGTGCCGCAGTCGCGCCTGCTTCCCAGCCAAGAGCAGGGCTTCATGGCACCGGTTGGAGTGCCTGGGTGATTACTTGGCTCACCTCCAGCCCAGTGCGCTCCCATGAGAAGTATTCGGCCATGTCAGGTGCGCGCTCGTAACAGCGCTCATACAGTGCATCATCCGCGAGGGTCGCTGCGATAGCGGCGGCGAGTTCGTTCTCGTCGTCCCTGGTAATGAGAGCTCCAGAGACGCCGGGAGTTATGATCTCCGGCATCGCGAAGGAGTCGCGGGCTACACACGGCAGTCCTCGCGCGAGCGCCTCGGCGAAGACGACACCGAAAGGTTCCATCCTCGACGGCATGACAAACAGGTCATGATGGTCATACAGCGGTGCAACCTCGTGACGAGGCAGGGACCCGAGGAACCGAACGCCGTCCGGCGGGGCACCGCGCAGGGGCCACGTCTCCGGCCCGACAACGGTCAGTGTGATCCGCGGGTCGTGGTCACGGCGCAGGATAGCCAGTGCAGCGACGACGAGGTCGCCGCCCTTGCGGTAGAAATCCCGCCGCCCAACGAAGAGCAGCCGACGACGGGGCGCGGCGCGTTCTCGTAGCGGAGGGCGTCGTTGGTGTTCGCCCTGCCCACTGGATGGGCTGGCGGGGAGATTGCCGTTCCGGGGCACCCACCCGGCTTGGATCCCTGGAGGGACTACGTGGACCTTTCCGGGCGGCACACCGGTCTGCTCAACCAGGGTGCGGGCCAACCAGCGGCTCTCCACGATGACTCCGGTCGCGCGCTCGTAGATGACCCGTTGGCGCTCGCGACGACGCGCAAGGGACGACGGTGTCATCGACAGCAGCGCGGCGGACGCGTCGGTACCGCCGGTCATTTCCGCGAACGCGTCCCAGCTTATGTCCGAATACGTGAAGAATGGGATAGGCAGGGCGGCGAGGTCGTGGATCGTCAGCACGGCGTCACAACGACGTGCTGCGGGGTTCCGTGAGAGTTCGCGGCGGAGAGCGTGCTCGATATAAGCATCGGTGAGCCGCGAGAATTCCCAGGTGGTGGTCAGCCGACCGGCACGGTGACGGGCATGGACAGCCCTGAGGATAGTGCGCGGCAGGCGCGGAATCTGCACGCCGATGTCGGTCGTGTCAGCTGCGAGCCGCAACGCTGCGCGCAAATTCCAGGCCGAGTAGGACCAGGTGCGTTCCGGGACCCTCTCCCACATGCAGGCGTAGCCGATACGCGGCTGCGGCGAGCCCGCGGCCATCTCCTTCATCCGGGCGCGCGTGGCGCGGAACTCTTTAAGTGACGCCAATGGATCTTGGGGGTCAAGGAGACGAGCCGGGTGGTCTCTGGAAACACCCGGCCGGGGACGGCTCGCGGCCATTAGTTTCTCCTCATTTGCTTGCTAGCGTGCCTGGTGCGGGTCATGCCCCAACTACCTGCCGACATGGAACGGCCGCCGCAACCTTCACCGTCCCAGTCCACAGGGTTCACCCTCCCGGACCCGATGCGCACATTGAGTGCCGATGTACATCGGAGCACTGAGCGGGCGGCCGTGATACGGCAAACGCACCTGACCCTGATCTTTCGGCGCCCGGCAGAGCAGGGGAGAACACCGCGGCGTAATGCCATGCTGGCTCTTCGTGTTCGTAGGCCCAGCCATGACCCACCGAGGCTGCACCTTTGCGCGGTTCGTCGTATCACAGCCATCGGCTGGACGCTCTTATGCCCGGGGAAGATCCCCTGCGCGAGCGAACCAGGTGAGGTGACGTGTGAAGGCTCCAGTGGCCGGTCTTGGCGAGGTGGGCCCGGCGGCTGCGGCGCGCCCTGGCGATGAGGTTCACGCCGGCACGTTGCCCGCCGGATCGAGCAGATCGATGTGCGCACGACCGAGCACGCATGTGCGGCCCGGCATCCTTCTTGATCGCGACGGCACGATTATCGTCGACCACGGATACGTCGGCTCGGTCGACCGGGTCGAGTTCATCGACGGGGCGCCGCAGGCGATTGCCAGGTTCAATCGGGCCGGCATCCCAGTCGCAGTGGTGACCAACCAGGCCGGGGTCGCACGGGGCCTGTACGGGATCGACGAAGTTGCTCGTGTGCACCGGCACATCCAAGCGCGTCTGGCAGGGTACGGGGCGCGCATCGATCTGTTTCTGTATTGCCCGTACCATCCCGCGGGAATCGTCGAGGCCTTCGCTCGCACCAGCGAGGACCGTAAGCCGGGACCCGGCATGGCGAACGCAGCGGCTAGCGCGCTCAGCCTCGACCTGACCGCGTCGTGGGTCGTGGGCGACCGACCTGAGGACATCGGCCTGGCCAAAGCGGTCGGGGCATGTGCGGTCTACCTGGGAACTGACGACCGCCAGGGCCCAGGTGTCTGGTCGTTCCCGAGCCTGGCCGCCGCGGCCCCATTCATCTTGGAGCGTGTCGCCGCATGAGTTCTGCCTACGATCTTCAGGCCTTCGCGTCGGTTGCCGGCGGCCCGGTTAAGTTCCCGATCGGGCCGTACGCGAGCGCGGCATCGTACTTCGACGCCTACGCCGAAGAGATGTCCCGGGCCGCGAAGTCCATCGAGCCCGCCGTGCTTGAGCGTGCGGCGGCGATCCTGGTCGAGGCTTACCTGCGCGGTGCCCGCGCCTTCTCCTGCGGTAACGGCGGCTCGGCGTCGATCGCCAACCACATGCAGTGTGACCACGTGAAGGGCATTCGGACAGCGACCGACCTCAGCCCCCATGTGCTGAGCCTCAGCACCAACGTGGAGCTCCTTACCGCGATAGCAAACGACACCTCCTACGAGAACATCTTCGTTTACCAGCTTCAATCCCAGTCAGGGCCGGGCGACGTGCTCCTCGCAGTCTCCTCGTCAGGTCGTTCGCCCAATATCGTCCGCGCGCTCACCTGGGCCCGCGACCAAGGGCTCCGTACCATAGCCATCACCGGCTTCGACGGAGGCGCCGCCAGGGCCGTGTCCGAGGTCAGCATCCATGTCGACTGCACGAACTACGGCATCGTCGAGGACCTGCACCAGGCCATCATGCATGCCCTGGCTCAGTACATCCGCCAGTCCCGAATGAGCGCCGAGGCGGTCTCAACGACTGTGTTCTGAATCATGGCAGCGGCTGGAAGCCCCGGCACCACGCGAACGCCGGGTGCCCGGCCCCGCAGAACGGAGCCGGCAGGTACGAATGCGCCGGTTCACCTGGGGAGCGAACGCCGCGTCCACCTTCGACGTGTACCGCGAGGCAGCCAAGCGCAAGGAGCATCCACGCACATGAAGATCCTCGTCACCGGCGGCGCCGGGTTCATCGGCTCGCACACGTGTGACCGGCTGCTGTCGCTGGGGCACGAGGTCATGGTGCTCGACGCACTCACCCCGCCGGTCCACCGGAACGGGGAGCCGGAGTACCTGAGTGCTGAAGTCGACTTCTACTACGGTGACGTCCGCAACCGGGAGCTGGTCACCAACCTCCTGCGTCGCGTCGATGCGGTCTACCACTTCGCGGCCTACCAGGACTACCTGCCCGACTTCTCGCGGTTCTCTGATGTGAACGTGGTCTCCACCGCTCTGCTCTATGAGATCATCGTGGCCGAGCGTCTCGACCTCGCCCGGGTCGTGGTGGCCTCGTCGCAGTCAGCGATGGGCGAGGGACTCTACTGGTGCGCGGTCGACGGCGAGCAGACGCCGGGGATGCGGCCGGAAAGCGCGCTGGCGGCGAGCCAGTGGGATATCCCCTGCCCGCGGTGCGGCGGTCCGCTCGAGATGCGGGCCACGCCGGAACGGGTCTCCAATCCCCAGAACGCCTACGGCATGTCCAAGCTCGCCGAGGAGATGGTCGCCATCAACTTGGGGCGCCGGTACGGCATCCCGACCGTCGCGCTCAGGTACAGCATCGTCCAGGGCCCCCGGCAGTCGGTGTACAACGCCTACTCGGGCGCGTGCCGTATCTTCTGCCTGAGCTATCTGCTCGGCAAGGCACCGGTCCTCTACGAGGACGGCAGCGCGATCCGGGATTTCGTCAACGTGGAGGACGTGGTGGACGCCAACGTGCTGGTGCTCTCGGATCACCGTGCCGCCGGGCGGGTCTTCAACGTCGGGGGCGGCCAGGCGGTTACCACCGGCGAATTTGCGGACATCGTCATGCGGCAGTACGGGTCCAGCCAGCCAGGAGTGGTGACCGGGGAGTACCGCTTCGGCGACACGCGGCACATCCTGTCCGATATCAGCGCACTGCGGGCGCTGGGCTGGGAGCCCCGGCGTACGCCGGCCCAGTCCGTGGCGGCGTATGCCGCGTGGCTGGAGGGGATGGATGGCCTGGACGGGGTGCTGGCCGAGGCTGACGCGCGCATGCGTGCGCTCGGGGTGGTCAGGAAGGCGGGAACATGAAGGCCTTTCTGCTCGCCCACGGCAGGGTTGCGGCGTTTAAGAGCGTAAATACAGCTACGAAGCGTAAATACAGCGGGTTGGAGCTTTCATGAGGGTCTTGCTTTCCGCCTTCGCGTGCCGCCCAGATTATGGCAGCGAGCCGGGGACCGGGTGGCACTGGGTCGGGGCCCTCGCGGATCTTGGGCACGAAGTAACGGTCCTAACGATGTCGAACCATCGGGACGAAATACTCGCAAGATGCCCGCCAGGTGTACATTTTCGTTTCATAGATATTCCTCCGTCGCCAGTGCCCCGCTCCTCGAAGCTTTTGTATTCATATGACGTTTATGGACGCTGGCAGGATGCGGCCGCAAGACATGTCGAGGCGGAGGCGCACAAATACGATGTGGCGCACCACGTGACGTATGGAGGGCTCCACCTGGGCAGCATGCTCTGGCGGCTGCCGATTCCGCTCGTGTACGGCCCGGTCGGTGGCGGCCAAACTGCTCCCGCGGACTACTGGCGCTACTTCGGGCGCGAGTGGCCATCTGAGATACTCAGGACTGCATCGGCAGGACCGCTGCTAAAACTGAACAGACGGTGCGGACAGACGATCAAGAACTCCGCTGTAACGCTCATAAACAATTCAGCAACGGCTGCCGCGTGTCGACGTCTCGGGGGTACCGACATTCGGTACATGCTAGCCGATGGCCTGTCATGCGACTGGATCGCCGACGCCCGGCCGCAACCATCTGGCACTCCTGTGGTGCTCTGGGTGGGAACACTGCTGCCGCGGAAGGCGCCCACACTTGCTGTTCAAGCATTTGCCGACCTTCGCCGGGCCATGTCGGCGCGCCTGATCATCGCCGGCGACGGGCCGCTTCGCGCGCAGGTGCGCGCAACGATCGAGCGCCTCGGGCTTACCGAAGACGTGCAAATGCTCGGCAGGGTTTCCCTGGAGGACATCAGGTCCTTGTACGATTCAGCAAGCGTCCTTCTGTTCACCTCGTTGCGTGAGTCCTTTGGTGCACCGTTTATTGAGGCCCTCGGCCGGGGCCTGCCGGCCGTTGCCTTGGACCTTGCCGGAATTGCCGACGCGGATGTCGGCGCCGCAGCTCTGAAGGTCGCACTTCCGCCAAAGCCCGGTGATCTCCCTGGCCGCCTTGCTTCCGCTCTGCAGACCGCCCTGAGCGACCACGAATGGGAGTCGCGTAGTGCGGCGGGCGTCAAGTGGGCAGCCGACTGGACCTGGCCGGTGAAGGCAGCCGCCGCCACTCAGATATACAAAGAGGTCGCGGGAAACCGGGGGTGACCCTAATCAGCCTGGTTCGCCGGGCGTAACTGGCGTTGAACATCATCACCACCGAGCCGCCGATCTGGACCTCGGTATGTGCTGCGGGAGCGCACCAAGACGGAATTACAAGCCCCGTCAACCTATCCAGTTACCGTCGGGCAAGTTCCTATGACGGGTGGCAGTTGCCGCCTACCGTAAACGTTCCCGCCTTTTCCAGCCAGGTAGTCTGCCACCCGGAGAAGTCCAGCCAGCCGTTCATCCATCCGAACCAGCCATAAGTGTAGCCGTCATTTGGCGGGGGATCGGAGACCACGCAGTAGTGGTTACCCCGGAAGATATTGTTCTGACTGGTGAAGATACCGTTTCCCTCGCCGTCCTGGAAGGCGCCAATCGCGCCCTGGGTCATGGTGATCCAATTGTTTTCAACCAGCACATTCTGGACCTTGCACGGACCGTACCAGGGTACGGTTGGATCGGTGCAGCCGGTGCGCGGGGACTCGATCAGTGATATGGCGTTGTAGTTATTTGCTACGGTGTTACCAGAGATGACCACTGGCCGGGAGGCGTTTAGCGATCCCGACCGGCGAAGCTGGATACCGGCATCCCAGGCCCAGCCCTGCCGATTGCCCCCGCCTGGCGACGATGGCATTCCATTATCAGTGACCGTGTTGTTGATGATGGTAGCGCTGTAGGAGATCTCGTCGTAGATCCCTGATCCCCAGTTATTGCTGACCCTATTGCCCTCGAACGTAGTGTTGATGTTATTGGTGTCAGCCCACAGGCCTGGGCCGCCGTTATCATGTACATAGTTGGACTTAAAGGTCAGGTTCCTGGTTTCAAAGGCTTTCCCGCCGCCGGCCTCCCAGCCTGGATTGACCACCAGCTTGTAATTATTATAGGCGATCTCATTATCCTGATACAGGCCGCCATCACCGTGCGCCGAGAACCCTTCCTGGCCGTTGTGGTCGATCAGGTTGCCGAGCACCCGGACGTTGTCGCCGGTTGCTACCCCGGCAGCAGTATTCTTGGTGATGTGGTTGTTCTGGATGATCCAGCCGGGGCCGTTATAGTCCTGGATTGCTCCAGCCTGCAGCGGCGTATTGAAATCCTGGATGACAAACCCCCGGACTGTGACATCCGACGGACCATGCGAGCTTGAATCGCCGTAAACCGCGTATTGCGCCGAGTTGCCGCCGGTAAGGATAGCTGCCCGATCGCTGCCGTCCAGCACGTCGCGCGACTTGGGTATGAGGGACGATACCTGGTAGCTGCCGCGGCTAAAGCAAAAGGTGGTGCCGGGCGGGGCCTGATTGATGGCAGCCTGCACATTACTGGCCGGCGTCAAGGTGGTACCAGTACACACCAGAGCCGGACTGACCCGCGGGCTCGCCGACGGCAAGCTGCCACTCGTGCGGTGCTGGTGCTGACTGTTGCCCAGCGCCCAGACGGCGCCAAGAACCAGCAGTACGAGGACCGCTGATATCGCAAGCACAAACAGTCCCACAGATTTGGATAGCTTATGCCAGATATCATGCACCGGTATACTCCGGAAGTTTGAAGTCCTTGCTTGCGGATATGGTCAGGGTTACCGGGGGCCAGAGCGTCGGCGTTCTCACCGTCTGGCGTGATCCGGTCACCCAATGGTCGGTTCGGACTGGCTGTCGTGCAGCGACTGAATGGGCGCCTGCCGTAGTGGTGCTCCGACCGAGCCGGGTCCCGGCTCCCCGGCCCGCCGGGTGCGCCCGGGCAGAGCCCGGCTAGACGCCCACCGCGCGAGGTGGCGATAGCACTCTTGCCGATCCGCGGGCGACAGTGGGGCACGTCGGATCGCCGCGACGTATCCCCACAGGTATTCGGCATAAAGCCGGATGGCCGGGTGCCGCCACGGGTCGGCCCGGCGTGGGTCCAGGTTTGCGCACCGGGCGCGCACGGTGGGACGCGCCCGCTCGGCCCGGTCGGGATGATCACGCCGGCAGTACAGCCAATCCGGGACTTGATAGAACGCCCCGTGCAGGACGAATTCGGTCGTGATCGTCCGGTCCGCATGGTGGTAACTATCGTGCAGTGACGTGCGCCGGAGGACCTCAGTCCTGATTACCCCATAGCTGTCGTCGCCTGCTTTGCCGTAAAGCATGCTCTGAAAGCGCTCTGGCGCCCGCAGGGAGGCTGTGGCCAGCGGGTACTCGATCGCCTCCGTCACCTGGCCCGCGCTGTCGATCAATGCGGTCCAAGAGTGCGCGAGCACGACGTGCGGATACTCGTCAAGCGCATCGACACAGCATTTCAGCAGGTCACGGGCATAGAGATCGTCGCTGGCCGCCCACTTGAACAGTTCGCCCCTAGCCTGCCCGACGACGAAGTTGTGGTTAGGGGCGGCGCCGATGTTGCGCGGCTGGCAGATGTAGCGGATCCGGGAGTCCTGCTTCCTGTAGCGGCGGCAGATTCCGGCCGTGCCGTCGGTCGAGGCATTGTCCGAAATAATCAGCTCGAAATCCTCGAAACTCTGACCGAGCAATGTATCGAGCGACTCTGCGAGATATTTCTCGCCGTTGTAGACGGGGAGTCCGATGCTTAGCCGGGGTGCGGCCCTCATCTTCCTGATCTCCTAACTCACGTCGTATCCGGGCGCAACAGCCACCAGGCCGACGCGACAGCCACTACACTGAAGACCCGCGACGGCTCCGCCCTGATACATCCGGGCCGATCTTATTCAGTTGCCCCGGATGGGATAGTGACGCTCGGGGAGCAACTCATAACTGCCGATAAGGCCCTGCAGGCCTTCCAGGGGTGTGTGCCGTTTCAGGTATATGTCCCTCGCGGCACGCGACTTCGTATCAATGTCGGTGTTATTACCAAGATCCTGCAGAGACCTTCGCCACGCATCGACGTCGCCCGCCTTCGTAAGCCAGCCGGCCGAGCCATAACCCAACAATTCCGATATGCCGCCGACATCGGAGGCGAGGACCGGCGTGCCCGTCGCCAGTGCTTCGACAACGATCATCGGCTCACCTTCAAACCACAGCGACGGGAAGACGAGGCACCGGACCGAACGAAGAGTCTCGAGCACTGCCCCGTGCTCCATTGGGCCGGTGAACCGGACGCCCGGCACGCGCATCGCTTCCAGCGCTTCACGTTCAGGACCGTCGCCCACGACAAGGAGCTCGAAGTCCTCCACCCGGGCGAGCCGCCAGGCCTCCAGGAGCCCGCGAACGCCTTTTTCGCCTGCCAGCCGCCCAATGTAAGCGAGCTGATGCGACTTTGCTGCGGGCATTGTCCGCTCGCCAGGATCCACGACGCAGTTGTGGCGTACGCACAGCTTGTCTTCTGGTATTCCCGCTTCGATAAAACGGGCCTTCGCGAACTCTGTGAGGCATAGGAAGAGGTCTACGTTCTTCGTCCATGTGCCCAGCTGCCGGTGAATCCCGGTGTTGGCTGCGGCAAAGGCAGATGCGGCGAAGGAGTCCTGGTAGCAGCGGTGTAGCAAGCCGTTGAACGCTGATCCGTTAAGACATTCTGTGCATTGGCCGCCGTCCCGGAAGAACTGGCCATTCGCGCAGCTAAGCCTGTAGTTATGCAGCGTCATCACGACCGGGACCCTTGCTCGTCTCGCTTCATGCGCTGCCGATGGCGTTATGGCGAACCAGGTGTTGTGGATGTGCACCACGTCAGGCTTTGCGACGTCAAGCTGCCTGCGGAAGCGTCGCCCAGCTGCCGGATTCCACAGTGAAAGCCCCAGCCGCATGCCCGTTTCAACGCCCCGGACAGGGTTTGGCACGATGTACTGCGTCACAGCGTGACCCGCGGACCGCAGGAGCCGGGCATCTGCGGCCACAACCGTGTCCTCGCCACCTCTTTGCCGGTAGGAGTTGTGAACCTGGAGGATGTGCATGGCCGCGAACCTCAGGTGCTCGTACTCGGCACGGCGGGGGCGTCAGTTCCGGCACTCTTGGCCAGAAACAACGGCCCCGGACGTCTGTCCAGGAAATTTATCCGCGTGGCGAAGGCGGCATGTGGCGCTGAACGGCCGCGGCCAATGAGCGTGCCGGAGGGAGTGAGCTGTCCCAGGCCGGAGGAATACCAGCCGAGGATGGGGTCAGTCTCACCTCGGTGCAGGCTCCACTGTAGCTGGCGGGGCAGCTCCAGCCTCGCCGTCCCGGACGTGGCTGCGCCCGGCCAGCACAGGAATGCATCAGATCCCGTCAGCTCGGCCTGAATGTCGGGGCCGAGGTGGAACGCAAGGCGGAGGTCATGGCCGCCGCCATCGATCTCATCGACGATGTCGACACTGCGCGACGCCCGGTCGAGCCGTACCGAGCGACGGTGCTGCACGGGTGGCTGGAGCGACCCGTAGCCGTCGTGCTCGGCGGTCCACGACGCGACCTTGCCGGTGTCGGTGACGTCGATCTCCCGGGCATTCGCATGACGCGCCCACAGGAACGGGCCGCCGTCGCCGGACTGGTTCCGGCCATCGAGCTCGAGGGTGTTGTGGGCCGCCGTGGACCGGAAGTACGAGCGCCATTCGGGCTGGCCGTGGTAGCAGTAAGTGCCCGGGTCAGCGAGGATCTCCACACCGCCGTACCGGAGCTCGACGGACAGGGCATCGGCATGGGCGTGCGCGGCGATACTGAGGTAGCCGTGCGGGCCGCCGTCGCAACGGCACCAGATCTCCGGGATCCCGTCTCCAGCCGCCCGCAGCAGCGTTATCCCGGCATCGGCGAACCGCGACGGCTTCGCCCTGGGTCTGCGCTGGATGTCACGACTGGTACCGGCGAGCCTGCTGATGATCGTGCTGGCCGCGTCGGCCGCCACCGGCGGCCACCAATCGAGGCGGCCGAAGAGCCCTTCCCCGAGCGCCAGCAGCGACGCCCAGCTATCCGGTGCCGGTGCATCGAGGAGCACGGCACGGCCGTCGTCGCCGTCACCCTGACGGGGCGGCCGCAAGCGCTGGTCGACCAGGGCAGCGGCGCTGTCAATCATCGCGCAAAGCCGCTGCCAGACGGCCGTGCTCAGGGGGCGGCCGGCGGCCTCGGCCTCTACCGCGGCCAAGAGCCCGAGTTCTGCGACGAAGCGCTGGTAGTCCGAGGCGAGCTCACGGCCGATGCCCGAGGGGAATGTGTTGCGTAGCAGCTCACGCTCGAGGACACGCGCCGAATTTCGGAGCCAGCGTTCGCTCTGCGGGAACCATGGGAAGGCGCAGCAGGCCACGAGCTGTCCGGCCGCCTCGGCGATCACGTGGTTGTTGGCTGATGAGCCCCGGCTCCTGAACGCGGCCAGATACTGCTGATGCCAGCGGATCTGCCGCACCGCTAGCGTGTCGTCCTCGAACAGGCCGGCGGCGCCTGGCCAATCATGGAGGAGACGCCGGATCCAGGCGAGGCTGATCAGGCGGATGCCGAGCTCGATCCCGTTCGTCCAGTGAATGCCGGAGAGAAAGGGATTTTCCCGCCACCAAGAGCGCAGCTGCTCTGCCACCCGGCATGCGTACGCCTCGTCGCCGGTGACAAACCAGGCGGTGGCGAGGAGCGTGAGGTGCTGCAGGCGGGAAACCTCCCACACCTGCTTGACGTTGCCAGTCTGTTCTTCCGAGCGATGGTTGATCTGGAAGGCGTAGCGGTCCGGTGATGAGTGGCGGCCGGTCACGGGATCGTAGAACCAATCGGGCATCACCAGGTCGGTCCGGACGACGCCCAGCACCTCCCATTCACCTTTCATGAGCCGATCCGCAGCCGCCAGGACGGCCGTTTTGGCGCTCTCGGTTACCCGCTCCGCCGTATCAGGCGGCAGGACAGCGGTGAACCGCCGCGTGCCGCCTGGCCGCGGCAAGATCGCCGGAATTTCCTCGCGCCGCACCTGCCGGCGTGACCAGGCCGCGCGGAGCGCCTGGTCATGCGCGCGCCAAGCCATTTCGGCCGGCGACATTCTGGTGACCCTGCGCGCGTACCAGCCGATCCGGGCGGGGGAAAGCGCGCTCACACCCGCTCCGGCCGGCCGCTCGCGAGGCTGTCGGCCACCGCAATGGTGGCGCTGGTGGTGGCCACCAGGGACTCGAACGCGATGGGCATCGCGGCACCGGTGCGGACGGCCTCGGCAAAGAGCTCGAGCTCACGCCGCTGGCCCTTGTCCTGGCCGCCGCGGGACCGCATGGTGCTGCGGCGCCGCCCGGTCCACACGGTGGCCTTCAGGAAGTTGTCGAGCCGCGCGCTCCGGCCGTCGGCGGCGGCGTCGAGGGTCTCCTTCGGATACCGGGGGTTGCCGACCGTGACGTAGCTGATGGTAGCGATCGAGCCGTTCCGGAACCGCATCGTGGCCTGCACGTCGTCGTGGTCGGCGCCCCGGGCGGCGGAGACCTCCTCGGGGAGGCTGTCTGCCCACCAGCTGAGGGTGTCGATGAAGTGGCCGCCCTCCCCGGTAAACCGCGATCCTTCCAGCTCCTCGTGGCGGTACCAGCTGTCGGCCTCCAGCCGTCCCGCGTTGACCAGGTATCGGGTCACCGAGCCGCCGGCGAGCGGGCCGAACCGTGACTTCATCTGCACGAGGAGGGGGGCGAAACGCCGGTTGAACCCCACCATAAGCCGGCCATTGCCCGTCTTCTCCACCACGTCGACAATCCGTTCGAGCTCCTCCTTGGTAAGCGCGAGCGGCTTTTCGGCGAAGACGGCCTTCCCGGTCTCCAGCGCGCGGCAGACCAGGTCCGCATGGGTGTGATGGCGCGTCACGATGAAGATCGCGTCCAGCGACTCGTCACCCAGCACGGCGTCGGTATCGGTGGAGGCGGTGGTGAAGCCGAAGCGACGCTGGGCATTGGCTGCCGAAAGCGACCGCGTGGTGGCGACGTGCGCTAGGCGGACATCCGCCATCCGTGTCAGCTGCGGCAGCAGCATCGAAGACGCATAGTTACCGGCGCCGATGAACCCGGCCGCCAGCTGCCCCGTACTGGTGCCGCGTGGCGAGGCCTTCCGCTCTGCCGGGACCACCCGGCTGATGGAGCGTACCGGGTTGTCCGCCGTGGGAGCGGGGTAGGAGAGCAGCACTCCGACGGCGGGCACGGCACCGGAGGCCAGGTCGGCATAGACGGTGGTCGCCTGTTCCACCGGGAACACCCCGGTGACCAGGGCGTCGACCTCGATGTTCTTGTGCGCCAGAAGGTCGAGGAAGCACTCGATGTTGCGCCGCTCAGTCCAGCGGACATAGCCCGGCGGGTAGTCAATACCCTCCAGCTCGTACCGGTCGTCGTACCGCCCCGGGCCGTAGGAACGGGAGAAACGGACGTCCAGTTCCTTGTCGTAGTAGGCGTTCCACGGCAGGTCCAGCCGGGTCTTGCCAATGTCGACGACCCGCGCCCGGTCCCGGGCTAGCTTCACCGCGGTCTCGACCGGCCCGTTCGACGCCCCTCCGGCGGCCAGGAACACGTGGTCGGCCCCGCGCGCGCTGGTGAGCTCCGCCAGCGTCTGCTGGACGGCCGCTATGCCCTCGTCAGTAGGCGCCGCGCAGAACGCCGCGCCGGCCTGCTCGGCCCGCTTGCCGCGGTCCTCGATCACGTCGAGCCCGACCACGCGGACCCCGGCGGCCACGAGGAGACGGACTACCAGCTGGCCGACGAGGCCCAGGCCGATCACACACGCGGTCTCGCCCAGCTGGACCTCGCCCTGGCGCACGCCGTGCATGGCGATGGCCCCGACGGTCGAGAACGCGGCGTGTTCTGCCGAGACGCCGGGAGGAACGGGGACGCACATGTTGACGGGGACCCAGTTGTACTCCGCGTGCAGCGCGTACTCGTTGCCGGCCGCGGCCACCAGCTGGCCGACGCGGAAATCCCCGGCCCCCCGTCCTACCTCGGTTACCACGCCGCAGAGCGAGTAGCCGAGCGGGGTGTAGGAATCAAGCCGGTTCATGACCTTCTTGTAGGTGGCCACCGGACCCTGCTGCGTGACGGTGTCGAGGACCTTGCGCACCTGGTCGGGCCGTGCCCGCGCCTTGCCGACCATGGACAGCTTGGCCTCGGTCACCTTCATCATCTCGGTGCCGGTGGAGATCAGCGAGAACAGCGACCGCACGAGGACGCCGCCCGGCCGGCACGCCGGAACCGGGACGTCGAGGACGGTCAGTTCCCCGGTCTTGTAGTTCTGCGCTATCTGTTTCATCGCTTCCTCTGATCGACCGTGCGGCACGTACCGGGTGTCCTTTTCGTCAGTCCGCCACGCCCATGGACCGGACAGGGCGTTACTGGACGATGACGAGGGCGCGTCACCGGCCGTGTGCTAGCTCGCCTGGTCTAGTCGCAGATGGATCGTGCATACGAGCGCCGAGCAGGCCGCCGTGATACGGCAGGCGCACCTCAACATCCGAGATCCTCGTCATAGACGCGAAGGTTTAACTCGAGTAATAGAGTTAGATGCGCAAAGTGACGAGCTCACCGTGAGTGTCATGCCTCACGGCTCAGCAGGTGTGGCGCGGGGGAACTCCGCCGGAACCAAGGCCGGTGTTTGCCGGCCGAACCATCCTCGGAAGCTGGTCACTGCCACTCCGATCCCGAAGGCGGTCCACATCAGCGCCGCTATTTGCGCCCCCTCCAGTTGGGGCGAGAAGAATGAGGTCACCAGGATCGCCGTAACGACCATCAGGCAGAGCACCCCCACCCGCCGACGGGCGTGCAGCCCGCGCCGCGCCAGGCGCCGGCAGCCCATGACCAGACGCCAGTACCAGCCCAGCAACAGCGCGATCCACAGGGAAATACCTATCAGTCCCATGCGGGACAGCACGTCGTCGCTTGAGTTGTGCGGGCTCCGCAATGGGTCAGCCCCACTGGTCACCTGGGTGTCGTTCACGAGATAGGGGAGGTTCAGACCGAATCCGAACCCGTCGGCGAGCTTGCCGTCGGCCACCTGCTGGTGGAAAATCAGTGTCCATAGCAGGTCGCGAGCGCCCACCGTACCACCGAGGTTGTTGGTCCCTGCGCCTCCTTTGATGCTCAGCACGTTGTCGACGAGCTGCGACGCCGAGAACTCCCGGCCCTGAGCTTGGTTCGTGCTCGGAATCTTGAGCGACAACTGAACGGCGAGGGCCAATCCTATGGTGATGACCGCGACGGCTCTCACGATCAACCGCAGCCGGTCCCTGGCGGGAAGGAATGCGAGCCCGATCACTGCGCCCGCCGTCACGCCGAGCAGACCGGCGCGGTTCTGGGTAGCTGCGAGGGCAATTGTGATGAGGGCCGCAATGCTCAGCAGCGCCCGGCTCCGGCCGCTGCGCGTGCCGGGAAACAGCCATATGGACCCGAGGCCGAGGAGCGCGGCGATGCCGGCGTTCCCCGCTTCGTGCGTGAGAAGCGAGACCCCGCCGCTGAACGGCACGCTGGGCGCGTGCAGCTTCGGCGCGAGTATCAGGCCGAACGGGAGCCAGATGAGCAGCCATGGTGTCAACCGGGAGAGCTGGGTGATCCACCGGTCAAGGAGGTCCGGGGCTCTCGCCAGCGCCGCGACGGTAAAGAACGCGAAGAGGCAGTAGTAGCACAGGGCGAAATCGCGCACCGCCACGATCCCGTAGGTGTGAAATCCGGGCACGAACCGGATGAATCCCCAGAGGAAGAACGCAGCGAGTAGCGCCAGGATCGGTTCGTCCCTGACCGGGATCCGGAGGTACCCGGTGGCGGCAAGGACCCCCAGGCCGCCAATGGCGAGAGTCAGCTCGCCGACGTACAACGGCGTGCCAGGGACGTGGATATATGCGAACGCCTTGTCCAGGAGCAGATAGCCGCCGAGGAGCGAGCCGAGCATCCGGCCATAGAAGATAAGCAGCTGCCCTGAGGCACCCCGCGCCCGCCCGGGCACGTCCACGAGGACGTCCCCGGCGATTGGCCCCCGGCTCAGCAACGATGCCGGCACGGCGCCCTACCCATGCGGCGATTCAGCGGACGGACCGCTTCCGCCGCCCGATGGCCGACCGTTGGAGAAGCTGGAAAAATTTGCGGTTTGGCGGGCTATGGGGCGAGCCGATGACCCGTTGCGCTGGTAACGGGCAAGCTGCGGTGGCATCGGCGCCCGGTTGCAGATGTAGCCGACGACGTCGGACCCAAAGAGCTTGAGCCGGTCTACCATCTCGACGTGGTCCCGGATCAGCTCGTCGGGGCTCAGGACGATGATCGCGGCGTCGGAGGCGTCGACCAGCTCAGTGGCCTCGGCTACCTGCAGAAAGGCCGGGCTGTCGATCAGCACGACGTCGAAGATGGACTTCGCCGTAGCGAGCAGCTCAGACGCCGCTTTCGAGCGGGCCGCGCCCGTTACCCGCCGCTGTAGCTCCGGACCCGACGCGAGGACGGCGACCGCGCCGTTCAGCGGGCTGGGCAGCATGCAGCGCCCCAGTGGTTGCTCTCCGGCCAGCACTTGCTCCAGGCCGCCGTGCGCCGGGGTCTCGGGCAGGAGCCGGGCGGCCAGGTCCCCGTCGCCCGCACCGGCGTCCACCGCGAGCACACGGGTACCGCCTTCGGCCAGGGCAAGAGCCAAGTTGGCTATGACCATGCTCTTGCCGACGCCCGCGAGGGGCGACACGAAAACCAGCGACAGTTTCGGGCCCCGTTCGGCGCGGATTCGTTCGACGGATCCGGCCGCGAAACGGAACGCTTCGGCGACGGCGGAGTGCGGATCGGCGCTCATCGGCAGACCGCCGGCGACCGCCCCATTCGACCGCAACGCCTTCTCCGCCTCGAACGCCGGAATCTCGCCGATCAGCGGCACCCCGTAGAGCGCAGCGGGATCCTGCCCGTCAATGAAGCCGCGACGGCGGCTGGCCCGCACGTAGGCGAGAGCGGCACCGAGCACGAGCCCGATAACCAGCCCGTAGGCGGCGGACCGTTTCCAGCTGCCGCCGGCCGGGCTCGTGGGCGTGGGGGCCAGCGCCATGGTAGGCTGCTGCGCCAGGTCTAGCTGCTCATTGACCAGCTGCTGCGTCCGTTCGGTCTCGAGGGACGTTCGAAGGCTTGGGCTGAGCGTGCCGCCAAGAGTGCTATCGATACCCGCGATGGCGTTGCGGTACTGGGCCGCGATGCTGGCGGACCGTGCGGTGTCGAAGGCCTGGAGCAGGGCGTTGGCGCCAGCCTGAGCGACCGTTGGACTCGAGGCGGTGAACGCCACACCGATAATGCTGGCCCCGTAGGAGCCCGCGGCGGCGCCGGCCGGCGGAGTGATGCTTACCGAGCCGCCCGAGGAGAAGCTGGCGGCCGACAGGCTCTTGCTTTGCAATTTAGCGTTGGCGATGGTGGCCGCTTGCTGGGCGACGGCTGACGACTCCATGAGCAGCACCTGGCTGTCGAGATACTGTGCGGGCTGCAGGTTCTGAGCTGGGGGTACAGGCACCGTGATATTGGCCTGGGCCCGGTAGGTCTTCCCCCCGTACATCGTGTACCCAGCGGCTATCACCAGGCCCAGAAGCGCAAACGCGATAACCATGATGCGGTAGCGGCGCATGGCCCCGAACACGGTCGGCTCGACCCGGGCCGATTCGACGCTGGCGTCCTTCATCGACTCACCTTTACTTTTCCGCTGCAACGGGTTCGCCCGCGAGGGACCATAAGCTCCCCATGCACAGGAACACCGAACGGGTGGCCGTGATACGGCGAACACCCCCGGGTTCCGATCGGCCGCAGCCGGCAGGCGGCGGAAAAACGATCACCAGCGTCGTGGGATCGAACCAGCGCGCTCCTCGTGCGGAGCTCAGGCCCGATGGGCCGATGAGTAGGCCGGCGTGCCCGTACCGCATCGTTCCGGGTCCCAGATCATCCACGGGCAGTTGCCCCGCTGGTACATCTGCTCCAGGCCGGCACGTTCTTTGACGGTGTCGGCAGGCGACCAATATCCCTTGTACGGGTAGGCGAGAACTCGCCGTTGCGGGACCAGTCGCCGCATGAGCGCGTCTTCAACGAGATCTTCGCCTTCGTGCAGGTGGTCGAAGATCTCGGGGCGGAGCACAAAGTAACCGCCGTTTTCCCACTGACGCAGGTCCTGCATGGGTGTCACCTGGGTGATAAGCCCATCGTCGCCGATGTCCACCACGTGGTGCGACGATTGAGGCGGCACCGCCAGCAGGCCGGCTATGGCGTCGCTGGCCTGGAATCGCTCGACGATGTCGGGCAGCGGCGCCGTCGTGAGCACGTCCGCATAGTTGGCCATGAACATTTCTTCATCGGCGACGAAGCGGCGGACCCGGCGCAGTCGCTCGCCGATGGCCGAGTGCAGGCCGGTGTCCACGAGGGTGATCCGCCAGTCGGAAATGTCGGTGCTGAACAGCTTGACGTCGCGGGCACCGTTCTCGATGACGAAATCGTTGGATCGCGTCTCGTCGTAGTTCAGGAAGAAGTCTTTGACGGCCGAGGCCCCATAACCGAGGCAGAGTACGAAATCGGTGTGCCCGTAGTGGGCGTAGTAGCGCATCACATGCCAGAGCAGCGGACGCTCTCCGACCATCGCCATCGGCTTGGGAGCGGTGCTGGCGCCATCGCGCATCCGCATCCCGAGGCCACCGCAGAAGAGGACAACCTTCATTGTTCATACCCTCACTTCAGGCAATTTCGAGCTGCGGAATCGGGAAGACCAGTTGGCCGCCCCACGACCGCACGTAGTCGAGCTGCCGGCTGATCTCTTCGCGGAGGTTCCACGGCAGGACGAGAACGTAATCGGGGCGGGTCTCGGCGAGGCGTTCCGGTGCGTGGATCGGAATATGCGTGCCGGGGAGGAACTTTCCTTGCTTCCATGGGCTCCGGTCGACGGTGTAGGCAAGCAGATCGGACCGGATACCGCAGTGGTTGAGCAGCGTGTTTCCCTTGCCGGGGGCGCCGTAGCCAGCGACCGACCGGCCATCGGCCGCCGCTGTCAGCAGGAAGTTCAGCAGATCGCTCTTGATCCGCAGGACTTCGCGCGCGAAACCTTCGTGGCCGGATACGGTATGCAGCCCGCCGGCTTCTTCTTCTGCCAGTACCGCCTTGACCTGGGCCGTCGGTTCACCGGCCGCTTCCGCGGGACGGGCGTAGACCCGGAGCGAGCCGCCGTGCGTGCTCAGTTGGTCGACGTCGACGACGCGCAATCCGGCTGTGGCCAGCGCCTGAGAAGAGGTGAGCAGGGAAAGATAGGAGAAATGCTCGTGATAGATCGTGTCGTATTGCCGCCGCTCGATGAGCCGGAGCAGATGCGGGAACTCCAGCGTGACCAGGCCCGTGTCCTTGACCAGGGCCCGCAGGCCGGCCGCGAACCCGCGGATGTCAGGCACGTGAGCGAAGACGTTGTTCCCCGCCACCAGGTCGGCCGGCCCGTACTGGTCTGCGATGTCCCGGCCGGTTTCGGCGCCCAGGAACTGGACGACGGTCCGGATTCCCCGCTCACGGGCCGCCTCGGCGACGTTCGCCGCCGGTTCCACGCCAAGCACCGGGATGTCCCGGGCGAGAAAATGCTGCAGCAGATAACCGTCGTTGCTCGCCACCTCGGTGACCAGGCTGCCGGGATCAAGGCCGAGCCGGGAGATCATCGCCTCGGCGTACCGTTCAGCGTGCGCCACCCATGAGTCTGAGTAGGAAGAGAAATACGCGTAGTCCGAGAAAATGTCTTCGCCGGCCACGTAGGCGGGAAGCTGAACGAGCAGACACGATTCGCACAGTCGTACATGGAGCGGATAGAAGCTCTCCGCATCATCGAGTTTCTCGGCGGGGACATAACTTTCACAGAGCGGGGACATTCCCAGGTCCGCGAAAGTATGGGTAAGGTCTGCGCCGCACAGGCGACATTTCGGCAGCAAAAATATCTCCCCCTGGAACTGTCCGTATCGAGGACGCGGGTAATCTTTTTCAGGCGATAAATCAGTCGTTTTTAGATGAGCGCGATAAGATCTTTCTGTGCGGCCTTCGTCGGTTCCGCTGGCCGGCGGAGCAAGTGCCGGGTTGGCGCGATGCTGTGCACTTGCACACCAAAAGATCACCGAGGCGGCCGGTTTGATACATGCGCCGGCCCGGCGGGGAAGGAAGGTATGAGATGGGGGGACCCGTGTGCCGGGCCTGCCGGGGGCAGGCGGGCGAACTGGTGCTCGATCTGGGCCAGCAGCCGGCCTGTGACTACTTTCCGCGGGCCGCCGATCCAGGACCTGATCCCGCGTACCCCCTGCAGATGTGGCTTTGCTCGTCGTGCGGCCTGGCTCAGCTGGTGGCCGACCCGACGGTCCCGGAGGAGCCGCGGGGGACTGAGCCGGCTGCTCTGGTCGCCCAGGCCGCCGACGCCGTGGACCGCGTCGCCCGGGCCGGGCTGCTGGCTGACGGCCACCGGGTGGCCGAGTATGGCAGTCCGCACGGCGGCTCGTGGCTCGGGCTTCTCACTGACCGCGGCCTGACGCCGGTGCCTCAGGAGGAACCAGCCGACGCGGTGCTCGACTGTTTCGGGCTGATGCACGCCGCGGATCAATCCGCCGCCATGGCCGAGCGGGTATCCCGGGTGGCCCCCGGTGGAGTGCTGCTGCTGCAGTACCACTCGCTGGATGCGATCATCCGGGGCGGCCAGTGGAACGCACTCCGGCACGGGCACTATGCCTACTACTCGGCCGCCGCCCTCACGGTCATGCTGGCCGCGCAGGGATTCAGTGCCCGCCGGGCCTGGCAGTTCGATCTGTACGGCGGCACCGTGCTGCTGGCTGCCAGCCGCGATGCCGGCTCCCGGCTGCCTGCTGATGATTCGGTGCCGGCGCTGCTCCGCCAGGAGGCGGGTGCCGGTGTCCGCGACCCGGGTGCGCTCGGGGCTCTGCAACGCGACGCCTCGGCCCGGGCGCGGGGACTGCACGACTGGCTCGTCGCGGAGCGGTCCGCAGGCAACGTGGTGCTCGGATACGGTGCTGCGTCCCGCGCGGTTGCCCTGCTGTGCCGGGCGGAAGCGGATCAGAGCCTCGTCCGCGCGGTCGTCGATGCCTCACCAGCCAAGCAGGGCCTGAGAATGCCGGGTACCGACATTCCCATCGTGAACCCTTCCCGGCTCGCCGACTACCGGCCCGATGCGATCGCCCTCTTCGTGGCCGACCTGCTGCCTGAGGTCCGGGCGGCGTTTCCTGAAGTCGAGGCCACGGGCGGCCGCTGGGTAAACGCCGAGATGCTCAGCGCGTCGGCCGCCCGGGGCTGACCGTGCGAGCCGGGTTCGGCCGCTAGCCGGCGTCACCGAGTTCCGGTGTCACCGAGTTGTGCAAGAGCACCCGGAGACGCGCCAGGCATCGGCTGCGGGTGGGGCCGATGCTCCCGATCGGCAGTCCGAGCTGCTCGGATATCTCGGCGTAGGAAGCTGGCGGATCGGCCATGAGCAGCTCGAGCATCCGCTGCCACCGCCAGGGCAGACGGGACAGGGCTTCGCGAACTATCTGTGAACGCTCGGCGAGAAGCAGGCGCTCGTCGACCTCCGGCTCAGGCGTGCCCCCTCCCTCGAGGACGATATCGTCCTCAGCCAGCACCACCCTCTTCCGGGCCGCGAGGCAGCGCAGGCATTCGTTCCGCGCCGTGGCCGCAAGCCAGGAACCCACGCGATCCGGGTTCTGGATCTTGTGCATGTTTTCCAGCAGCCGCAGCCACGTCACCTGAGAAACGTCAGCCGCATCGCTCTCTCCGAGCTTGAAATCCCGGGTGATGGCCCAGATCAGCCGCGCGTACTGATCGACCAGACGCTCCCAGGCCCAGCGATCCCCTTCAGCAGCGCGTCGCACGAGTCGTGCGACGTCGAGGGCTCCGGTGTCTTCCGCCTGCCTCGTTGTCATCCCGTCTCCGGTGAGTAGCCGCCGTCACCCGTCAAACGGGTCTGGAGGTTATACGGAACTAGGACATATGAAGGGGCGAATGATGGGAGATTTGGTGCCGCGCCCAGCTGATCCGAGACGCTTAAGGCACGCGTGTACGTTCGGTCGGGCCGTCTCCTGATCTTGCCCGGAACGAGTGACATCATGACGATCCCCCCAGCCCATGCAACTACCGTGCGAAACCACCCATGTCGGCAAGGTGCGTGCCCACGATAGAGAGACGCGCATCTCTACGCGTAGGTTGGCGGGGTTCCGCTACTATTTGCCCCCCATTTCCGGCTGACACCATAGGGGCTGGATGTTCCTGTAGTGACAAAAGTTCGTCATGTCGGTTTTGTGAGCAGGGTGCCTGGTACCTACTGGTGTGCCGCGGCCGTTAATTGGTCAAGTCCCGTGGCGTGGTGTTTCGTGCGACCGAGAAACTCAAGACCGGCTCACTAGCCCTGCCTTTTCACGGTGGTTG
>Ga0116134_1000192_pt1 | contig 32787 bp, 25 predicted proteins | sample June2015DPH_19_5_FD_89737 | JGI IMG/M metagenome (GOLD analysis project Ga0116134, IMG submission 89737) | Peatland microbial communities from SPRUCE experiment site at the Marcell Experimental Forest, Minnesota, USA - June2015DPH_19_40 | ecosystem: Environmental > Terrestrial > Soil > Wetlands... | reverse complement strand
TTCGCGCGGCGGGCGGCACGCCGATGGAGTTCAACACCATCGCCATTTCCGACGGCGAGACCATGGGCACCGAAGGCATGAAGGCGTCGCTGGTGAGCCGCGAGGTGATTGCCGATTCCATCGAACTGGTTTGCCGGGGGCAGCTTTTTGACGCCGCGGTTTGCATTGTCGGTTGCGACAAGACGATCCCGGCGGCGGCCATGGCGCTGGCGCGGATGAACCTGCCCGGCCTGGTGCTCTATGGCGGAACGATCATGCCCGGAAAGTTTCGCGGCAAAGACGTTACCGTTCAGGATGTATTCGAGGCCGTGGGCGCCAATGCGGCGGGCAAGATGAGCGACGCCGATCTGCTGGCGCTGGAGAATGTGGCGTGTCCGGGAGCGGGCGCATGTGGCGGGCAGTACACGGCGAACACGATGAGCACGGTGATGGAATTGATCGGACTTTCGCCCATGGGATTTAACGGCATTCCGGCCATGGACCCGCGCAAGGACGAAGTCGCGTTCCGCTGCGGCGAAGTGGTGATGAATCTTCTGAAGCAAGGGATTCGTCCGAGCGATATCCTGACGCACGCGGCGTTCGAGAACGCGATCGCGGGCGTGGCCACGACGGGAGGCTCGACTAACGCCGTGCTCCATCTGCTGGCGATTTCGCGCGAAATGGGGCTGCCGCTCGAGATCGACGATTTTCAGCGCGTCAGTGAACGTACTCCTCTGCTGGCCGATCTGAAGCCCGCGGGAAAATTCGTGGCGGCCGATGTGGACGCGGCCGGCGGCATTCCGGTGATCGCCAAGAGGCTGCTCGACGGCAAGTATGCGGATGGTTCGGCGATGACGGTGACCGGAAAGACATTTGCCGAAGAGGCGAACGCTGGGAAAGAAACTGCTGGACAGACGGTGATCGCTCCCTTGAGTAAGCCGCTGAAGGCGACTGGCGGTCTGGTGATATTGAAAGGAAACCTGGCTCCGGGTGGCGGAGTGGTGAAGATGAGCGGGCACGAACGGGCGTCGCAGACCGGGCCGGCGCGCGTGTTCGATTCCGAAGAAGCCGCGATGCAGGCGGTGACCAGCAAGCAGATCAAAGGTGGAGACGTGGTGGTGATCCGCTACGAAGGGCCCAAGGGCGGACCCGGCATGCGCGAAATGCTGAGCGTGACCGCGGCGATTGTGGGCGAAGGTTTGGGCGAGAGCGTAGCGCTGATCACGGACGGCCGCTTCAGCGGCGCGACTCGCGGTCTGATGGTTGGCCATGTAGCGCCAGAAGCGGCGCTGGGCGGCCCGATTGCGGCGATTCGCGAAGGCGACCGCATCACCATCGACACCAAGATCCGGCGGCTGGAACTGGAAATTTCCGACGCCGAGATTGCCCGGCGCATGGCGGAATGGAAGGCTCCGGCACCACGCTACAAGACTGGTGTGTTCGCGAAATACGCGGCGCTGGTGAGTTCGGCGGCGGAGGGCGCGATTACTACGCCCCACCTTGGCCACTCCAAGTCCTGACTTCAGTTGGTAACTTCGGGTCGTAACTTCAATTCGTAACTTCAATTCGTAACTTCAGACTCTAACTTCGGGCTAGCCGAGGGGCGGATGTAAGTACAACGTTCCACGTGGAACACTTTCCTACTTTGTTCGCTTTATTGTATGTACATGTTTATACATACATTGACGGCTGGATGAACAAGGTAATAAATTCCTGCCGCGCGCGACGGGTCTTAAGTTATTGATAATGCTCAGGGGTTGGGTGTGGTCAAACGGCCACAGGAGACTATTTCTTACGCTGTAATTATTACGTACTTATATAAACTTTCACAAATACCGATTCAAAATCGCTCTGCTGCGGGCAACAAAAAGTGTGCGATATTGCTCAGTCAGCATACCCTTCGGCTCCTTATACTTTGCGCTCAAGTAGTTCGCGGAAACTCGTATTGAAACCAATCCTTCAACCCGAGGCCGCCATGGCGGACGGACCCTACGGCAGTGTCCAATTCTCGTATAGCGGGGGTAATCACGCGTTTTTCGATACCCGCAGTGGCGACGTTTGGGAATATGGCGACATTGGCCGCTTTAAACGGCACTACAGAGTCCATGAACTAGGAAAGGATCACGATCGATAGCCATGTTTTCGGAATGAAGGTTCTCTAGTCGTGAGAGAACAACGTTCAGAAGTGAGCTGTCGCTTTGCCCTGGCTGATCTCGGGAACTAATAGTCTCGGGTGCCCCTTGTTGCTTGCCGATATGGGCGAGCAGCAAGAGAATCCGGGCGAACGCTGGAGAAAATATGTTTCACCTAGTCTGGTATATTCTCATTGGGCTAATCTCGGGGATTATCGCAAAATCGGTGATGCACGTGCACATGACGATCTTCTGGACGATCGTGCTCGGCATCATCGGCTCGATCCTGGGCGGCGCCGTTACGCATATGTTTTCGCCTCCGAGAAATGAACGATATCATCCCGCCGGCCTCATTTTTTCCACCGTCGGCGCGATCCTCATTCTCTTCATTTGCTATAAGCTGAAGATTCATTTTCCCCAGGTCAACCCGTTCTAGGCCATCGACGACTAACCTCGTATTCCGATAGGACGGTAACGTCTCGGGCTCATGGAGCCACGATAGTACTCATTGGGCCCGGTTGTGAGCGCTATGACTTTACTTGCACGCCTCGGGTATCACGCCGTTCCTGGCCTTAAGGTTGATCTTGAGAGCCTGGTAACAGACCTGGTTATCTTGACGAGGCCTGGTTATCCAAACGCCGAGGATGCGGTTTGGTTCCTTAAGATTGGCCTGGTTGCGACAGTTACCGCTCCCACCTTCCGCGTGATGCAAAAGAAAATGGTATTAAGTCCTTCATATCAATTCAGACGGCTTCAGGCTGTCTCAATGGACGGTTTCTCGAACCTCAGGCAAGATGGCAATCACTTCCCCGCTGAGCTGACTAGCTCTCGGAGGCAATTTATGAAGCGCGCAAATTGGTTAGTCGTTGCGACATTAGTGGTGCTCTCGGGCATGGCGGCTGCGCAATTGAACAGCCGCTCCAAGATCGTGACCCAGGTGCCATTCGAGTTCATGGTTGCAAACAAGGTCGTTCCTGCCGGCGAATGGGTCGTCCGGATTATCACCGTGGACGGCAACATTTTGGATATTAGCAACGCGAAGACAAATTCGGGCGTGTTTTCGCCGTCGTCCCAGACCGAGGCCAAGCAAACCGCCTCTCACTGCGCACTGGTCTTCAACCAATACGGAGACCGTTACTTCCTATCCGGAATCAAGCTTCAGGGCAGCAAGATTGCATACCGTCTGCCGGAAAGCAAAGCGGAGGCTGAACTGCGCGCCCAGAACGTGTCACCCATAGTAGAGACTCTGCTCGCCTCTCTGGAATAGTTACGCAGGGCCGGTGTTCCTGCGCATTGTGATCGTCCGAATTCCCGACAGTGCCCCGTCCAGGTCTTGCTTGGACGGGGTTTTTCCTCGGCGGATGCAGACGCGGTCTGACGCCCCCCATTGTGGCGCATCGAGAAAACCTGATCCAAGAGCACATGGTTGCTCGTGAGGGGCGGCCCAAATCTTTCCGTTTGTTATTGTCGCAAAATCCCGATTTCACTCATCACCCTTCATCCGGGCGAATAATCGTCTATGGCATGTGGCTTTGTGCGCCGACTTACATTTCACACTGAGCCGGCGAGCCTCGATGCATCTGCCGCAAGATTCCGGCGTCGTTGCGCATTTTTCTATCGTGGGTTTCGGTGGTGAACACCATCTTCATTCTCTTCACGCTTCGTCGGCGGCGGGCGCGAGCGAATAATGAAAGCCCCACGCCGCCAGCGCGACCACGCTGAGGAGACCGAACATTGCCATGCCGAAATACCAAGCCGAGATATCCTCGGTAAATGAAATGTTTTGGATGAGTTCGACCGTGTACATGGCGCATGCCAGAGAAACCAAACCGAAGCGATACACGATCAACGCCAGAATGAGATACACCATGACCAGGGTTACGCCGTTAACGACCAGGTGACTCGATCCCGGAAGGCGAACGCCGACAAAAAAAGCGACGACCATAACGGTTGCCAGCCAGTCTTTTTTAAACAGCGCCTTGGCGCCGAGGAAAATGCCGAAAAACTCCAATGTTCCTAGAAGCACGGTGGGAAACTGCGTCAGCCAAGCGCCCAGCGCGCGCCGCGTATCGAGCAGGAAGCTGGAGTTGTAAAGATCGGGCGCGCCCCCCATCCGCCACAGAATGAACTGATTCGTTTTGAAAACGACAATCCACAGCACGCCCAGCGTCACGCCAAATAGCACGTCTCGCCCGACCAGCGTGTCGCGCACGCGCCCGGTGAGCAAGCGGCTCCAGGAAATGATCGCTTGCGGCCAATGGCGCCGCACGGCAGGTTCGAGCGCGAGATACATTGCATACGTCAACCCGGACAAAAACAGAGCCGTGCTAATCGCAAGTAGCATGGGCATCAGAATCTCGAAACCCAGCGTGAGATGGCTGCGGAACAACCAAAGCACGATCATCGAAACGAAAGCGGTCTTGGCCAGCAGCACCGATCCCTGCCGGTCCCCTCGTCCCTGGCGGTAATTACGTCGGGCGAACCAGATCATGGCAGCCAGACCAGCAAGGGCAACGATGAGAGTGGTGACCGCGGCGGCTTTTTTCGCGGTCGAATCCGGCTGGCCCTGCATCCGTGGAGGCTCCGTCCAGTCGCCGATCAGCCGGAAGAAGACGGGCTTGCCCTGAAATGCGGCGGCCTCGATGCGCAGAACGCGATCCGTGCCCGGCCATTTTCCCATCCAGGCAGCGCGCGTGTCGAACGACGAAAGCGAGTTCCATGTCGGCTGCGCCGGCTGGAATTGCGAAGGATCAAGTCCGGCGGCAGCAAAGAGCGAATTCCACTCGAAAGCAGGCGGAGTCGAGGCGTTTGGGGTAAAAACCTCAGGCGGCACTGCTTCAAAGAACAGAAGCCGGCCCTTATGATCCAAAGCAACACCGATCATTCCCGACTCTACAGGCGGCGGGTCGTTCTGATCGACCATCCCCGGCGTCATCAGCGGGAAATTATGAAACTCGGTAGCTCTTAGCGGCTCCGGACTCTGCCGGTACCAAAACTCGAGTAGCGAAGGCCGCCCGTGCAAAATCCGATCCCAGTCGGGGCGCGGCTTATCGTGCGCTTCGACGTACTTTGTAAAGTCGCTGGCGTAGTCGAAGTCGTAAAAACTGTCAGCAGGCTTGGCGTCGTATCCGGATTGCGCAATGATCTCCCGCGCTTTTTGCGTCAGCACTTCCGGTGGCAACTCGACGCCCATTTGGTCAAGCGCGCTCTGGCGGATGCTCAGCACGACCGCGCCGATCAGGCCTAGAATAATGATGGCCAGGCAGGGAACCGCAACTTTGCGCGGCAAACCGGCCGTTTCGCCCGCGGCTGCAACCATCTCCGGCGAAGGTGTTTCACCAGCCGCGAGTGCTGCCGCCAGAGGATCTCCGCCCGGCAGGGCTCCAGCCACGCTGAGCGCCGATTTCGGACGCAAACGCGGTTCTGGTTCGAGGCACCGCAGAATGACGCGCTCAATCGCGGGATCGAGGTCTTTGACCACCGAAGTCGGCTTGCTGGGAGTCGACGTCTCGCCGCCACGAACGAGCGCGCTCAGCGCTTCGGCCGCAAACGCCCGCTTGCCGGTGAAAATCTCGTATAGCACCAGCCCGAGAGAATAAATGTCGCTCTGCGCAGTGACTTCTTTTCCGGCAAGCTGTTCCGGCGCCATGTACGCTGGAGTTCCGCTGCGAATCTCGACGCCGCGGATGTTGTCGCTCAATCCGGCAAGTCCGAAGTCGGTCATCACCACTTGGCCGCGCCCATCGAGCATGATGTTGGCAGGCTTCAGGTCGCGATGCAGCACTCCCTTGGTGTGGGCGGCGGCGAGTCCCGCGCAAAGCTGGCGCGCAATGTCGATAGCCTTGTCTTGCGGCAACCGTCCGATTCGCCGCAGCAGCGACGCAAGGTCTTCGCCGTCGACGTACTCCATGGTGAAGAACGAGTTGCCATCGACTTCTCCCACGTCGTGGACGCGGCACACATTGGGGTGCGAAACTCTCCGCGCAATACGCACTTCATTGCGAAAACGTTCGAGCAGCCCCTCATCGCGCGAGGCTTCTTCCGGAAGGAACTTCAGAGCCACTGGCTGGCCAAGCGTGAGGTCGTCGGCGCGATAGACCTCGCCCATGCCGCCTTTGCCGACCAGCGCGATGATGCGATAGCGGCCAGCGATGAGCCGTCCGGGAAGGAAACGGCCCTCGTTCAACGCGAACGCCGACGAACTTGGCACGCGGCTGGCCGATGAGGAAGAAGCGGACCGCCGTGGCCGTGGCGAGTCGGCACGGCCCACCTCGATGGTCGCCATATCGTCGCAGCCAGCAGCGGCCGCGACGGTCTCCGCCGCCTCCGAAAGTGACGTGACCGTAGCGTCATCGGAGCTGACAGGCGCACCACAGGCGGAACAAAATCGGCCCGCAATGGGCATCTCGGAGTTGCACGCTCGGCATCGCGACATGATTTCTCCCGCGATAGTGTACCTCCAACCCCGAACACCTTGCCGGTGTCATATCCGGTGAGCAAGCGATGGCATCTTACGGCTAGGCAGTGTCGGAAATGTGCGTTAAGGCTACTGCCGTGCCTTCCTCGAAGTACACTGAAATCGTGTTTCCTTCGATTGTTGACGTAGTAGTGCGCCGTGAAAGGCGCTGGACTTCAGCGGGTGCAACTCCCGCCCGGGAACTGGTTCGCTCCACGCGGTAACAATCGAAACGGCGGCGGAGGCAACGAAGCTGCCGGAGCTTTCGTGTAGAGGGTCGCTAGGCGACTCGGTGAGCGTACAGGCCATAACGTGAGTGAACGCTGAGCAGGCCCCGAAACAATAATTGCAGGAGCCGACCTGACTGTTACACAGGGAAGGCCGCTGACGATGGAGATCAACGAGCGAACAAGCTCCGTCGGACCCGCCGGGGTAATGGCGATGGCATGTAGGCAGAGGAGACCAGACGCAACACGGGAAGCCCCAGCGGTGATTGTGGTCGGGGTCAACCGGTAACTCGTGAGAGATGGACGAGCCGTGTGGGGTGGCGGAGGGGTTCGCAGTACCTGTGAAACCGCGCAACTCCGGTGGAGGGAAGGGACCTCAGTTAACATCAACCTTGTACCTTTGCTCGGTCAACACTTGTATTGAAGGCTAAGAGCCAGCCAGCGAGTGCTAGAGCCGCCCCAACTATGGCGACGAGAAGATACCACTCCATTTGAAGACTCGAAACCAAAACTCAATTTCTGCCAGACGACTTGGCACAGCTTTAAGACCTTCCTCCTCTTGCGGTGTAAGCATGAACGAATCTCCTTTCTTTAAAGGCAGGCAACATTTTACGCTCACGCTGTTCGCAAAATGGAACCCAATCGCCGCAATAGGTGTTCGTGTACTAGTAGAATGCGGGCACGGGTTCGCCGCATGAACCCGCTTACATCCACTAGCCTCGCGGGAGCCAGCCACAGACGGCGCACCATTCGGCGGCCCGCAGCTTTTCCACAAGACGCTGAGCGCAGTTTAACCTTATTCCGTTACACGCGCACCGTTCGCTCCTCACGCGGTAACCCGAGACGTGCCTCACAGAGGTACTCGAACCGAATGCCGAAGGTGGAGCGCACTTGCAGCCAGATCGCACGGAAACGAGGACTGCGTGCCCAGCGCATGAAAAGAATCGCCCAACCGCGATTGTCTGGATGATCCCAGAAATCGTCCAAGCGGAGGTCGAGAAACACATCTTGCATGAGCTGAATGAGCTCCAGACCTATCAGCATTTCCTGGTTCTGTTGCGCCGGATCGACCCACGGTGGAGTAACAGTGTCCCGCATCAGCTCGTCAATGAACGGCTGCAAGGTGGGCGACTGCCGGAAACGCTCCCAGATATCGTTCAGGGTTTTGGTGTGTTTGAGGAAGGCCTCGCTGCTGCACCCGGCAGGAGCGAGTACGTCGGCCAATTTCTCCGCGATGGCTACCGGATGATCGCCGGGTTGATTGCCGCGCAGCGAAGTGCGGACGACATGCTGCCCGAGTTTGCGATAGCTCTCAAACTGATCTTCGGAAAAGAACTGATCTGCGGTCGTTTCATGTGGGAACGATGGGTGAGCGGAGCGGTATTGGGTGACGCCGACGTCCTCGTCGCCGCTAACTGAAGCCTTCAAGTAGATCAGATACCCCGTACTGCCATTGCTATAAGTGATTTTCCCGACGCTGCAGTGGGCGAGACTGAAGCCGTCTTTCTGCTGCCGGATCGCGTTGACATCAATGTCGATGCGAGCGCCGAAATCGGTTTCGCAAATCCGGACCAGATTGCCCAGGCTGCCGAAGTGAAGAGATTCATCGCATTCTGAATCGGAAGCAATGATGACCTTGCAGCGCCGGCGCACCAGTTCGTAAATGCCGAGGTTCTCGAAGTGGCCTCCATCGGAAACATTGACGAAGCAGTTCTTTTCGTCTGCGATTCCGAACAACTCCCGGATCAAGTAGTAAAGGCTGAATTGCATTCCTGGGCGGTCCCATGCTCCTTGTCCGGGGTTGGGGAACCACCATCCCAACCGCACATTGAACATGGTCAGGAGGAACGCCACTAGCGGAGACGTGTTGTAACCCATGTTGGGACTGGCGGCGGCGCCGGACACGGCAACAGCCTGACCGAGCATGACACCGTTGGCAAACTGGCCGGAAGAACGAAGATTGGTGGGAGCATAACCTACTCTCCGGCGATCGGCGCCGCTGCGCAGGGGTGTCAACGAGAAGGACGCGCTGTGTCGGGTGTGAAGAGCAAGATCGGAGCTGCCGGCCAGATTGAGCGCGCAATTGAAAATTGGAAACGGGCCTCGGAAATCGACGGCGAGGTCACTGAGCCGCATGTCGTCCTCACCGTCGAATTTCGTAAACGGCTGAGGCTGTCTGAAGCCGGGAGCCCAGCGCGTCGCCCCCAGATAACAGCGGGCGAGCCGGCTGCGGTAGAACTGATTCAGGCCAAAGATGTTGATTTCGAAAAACCAGGAGAAAAGAGAGCCGCACAGCACTGAGACTCCGAGCACAGCCATTATGGTCCAGAATCGAATCTCAGGGAGTGCATTCGAGTAGTCGCTCAAGTTGCTGTTCTCTGTTCCAATATTAACGAGGAGGGCGGACAGAACGGTGGAGGCAACGAGCAACGCCGCCACGATGAACAAGAAGCCTCCTAGTTTGGCGAGGATCTCGAGGCCGGGAAATTTTTCCTTAGAACCAATTCCTGACGTCTTGCTGCTTTTGCCGGCCAGGAGACCTCCGATAATCGTCCCGATCCAGCTTACAATCGCGCTCAATTTGATGCCGCGCCAGCCTGCGCCGAGCAAGAAAAGCGTCCAAGCGGGTGCGAACACGGCGGCGGTTACGATGGCGAGGTAGCCCAGACCGTAGATGCCGAGCCAGGCTCCAAATCTGGTCCACCACTCGCGCACCGACTCATTGGAGTTGCGCCCGCAGAAGCCGATGAACAGGACGACGCTGATGGTGTTGGCGACCAGGACCAAGGGCGGGCCAACCACAAATGCGTACCCGTCGAATTGAGTGTGCGGGACTGGCAGGTAGTTTTGCGCAGCCGCTGACCAGACCACGAACAATCGCATGATGCCGCAGAGCTCCAGATACAGCGCTAGGATGCACAAAGAGCTGATCCACAGCGCGTGCCAGATCCACAGTGCTTTCCGGACACGTGTGCGGAGAGTGAAAATGGCGATCGCGACCAACGCGGCCCACATGACACCCAAGGGAGACTTCCATGAATACCAGGCATTGCGCAGGATGGCGAAGTATTCATACTTACTGAACGCGTGAGACACGTCGGACCGCCCGGTGGCATTGGCCCAGAGTAAGCTGGCGAGGAGGAAAGAGGCGATCCACGCCGGCAGAACGCCCAATCGCCGAACCCATGCGCCGGGAGTGGCGCCAGGCCCGATTACGGCTCGCTTCCCCGTCAGGTTGTATAGCAGGATGGCCAAGACGAGAGCCGTCATCCAAGCCGCGATCGCGCCCGCATCTACCTTGACATACAGTACGGACTTCAACGCACCGACCTTGGTGAAACCTCTTTCACCGATCAGCGCGACGAGCAACAGCGCGAACAACCACGCGACTCCAGTGAGTTGAATCAGGAACGCATTGCGCGCCCAACTGGTCCACATGCTCCAGGTATCGGCGCTCATCACACCAGTGCGCGGCGCAAGATAATTGGAATAGCGCCGAAGATGGGCAATCGAGTGGTCCCAATTTGTCAGCCGCCCCAGCCAGTGCTTGGTGCGGCAAACGTTGGCGACGAGCCACGATCCGATAAAACCGCCCCCCGAAACGGTGGACAGGAAATCGAGCTGGCGCAACAAATCGAATTCCTGGAGACCTTGCAGCACACCAAGATTGAAGGTGGCGCTGCGGATACCACCGCCCGAGAAAGCGAGGCCAATCAAATTGGAGGGTTGCTTGCCGGTTCTGAGTCTCTGCATCCAACCGTCGCCGCTATTCCGATCGTCGTCCGTGGGTCCGTTGGGCGGAGGGGCTCCGTCGCCCGGCAACGACGATTTCTTAAAAAGACGGCGATGGCGCTGCTGATCGATCTCAACCAGTTCTTCATCGAACGCCTTACGCCACTTGACTGTTTGCGGGGGAAAACTGATGCGGAGCTCGGGTTGATAAGCTAACAGTTCTTTTTCGTCGGTCAGTTCGACGGCGTTCTGCACCAAGTCACACACGAAATCGAACACGGATCGGAGAACTTCTTCAGCTTTCCGCAACGACTCGTATAGCTCAGCGTCTTCTCTTAAGCTGACTTGAACACGAAGTAGATGGAGCCAGTTGGCGCGGGTATACGTCACCGAGGCATTCGCTGAGACATCCGCCCTCAGTAGGCGCGCGATCCAGTACACATCTGCTAATCCGAAGCGGGCCGCGAGTGGGTTGGTTACGATCCAGCCTCCGACCGGTCTCTTTCTCTTCTCGCTGGCTTCTTCGTTGAGTGGTTGTACACCGTCGGCAGCAGCCGGTGGAGTTGAAGAAGGAGGCTCCAGGGACATATAAAGCTTGCTACGAGCGAGCGCCCAATTTTGAAGGCCAAGGCTCAGATCTGAGAAGCGTTCGGCCGTCTTAGGGTCTGTTTCGGGCCGCAGCCCCTGGAGCCACAACTCAAACTGATCCGGTTCCTCGGAGTCGGTGACGAAGTCATCGAGAAAGTTGAGAGCTTTCGCTTCGGGGGATTGAGCAGCAGTGGAGGTCTGGAAGCAGTCAGTGCTCTTCGCCAAGTCAAACAATGACGTGAACCCCGCATCGATCGAAGTGGGAGCCACGGGATCGGGCGGAGTTGTGAGACACAATGGCCGGTCATTCGAGTCGCGGGTAGCCGGCTGAGGCGGAGTGGCGGCAGTCATCCAATCGGGAGCAGCAACGCGGCCCGCTAAGAACCGTATACCAAAATACAGGTAAGCATTGACATACCGCAATACTGCTTGTGATGCAAAGAGCTTTGTTAGATCCTCGAGCTCCGGCGCCGGCTGCTCCGCCTGGGTGACGATTTTGACCTGGTAGGCGATCTCAAGCACCGTAAGGGCGCCGAGTGCAGCGTCGAATCTACTCCGCTGCTGGATCGACTCGGCCTCCCGTTCCTGATCGAAACCCGCTTCCGCGTGCACGCGAAGAATGCGGCGGCGGTCAAGTTCGGGCGTGTCGGCGAGTTCTTTGATGATCGACCACAGCTCTTTGTCGTCCTTGCGAAGGCGCGACTGAAGAGTCTCTTTTCCGCTACCGTCACCCATGATGGCTGGCCATTCCTTACGGCTATTGCTCCAGTAATTTCCCAAACCTCAGCGGGCGGCAGTCTTCGCCGATGCTGCCCGTTCCGAAGCACTCCGCTTTCAGGCGGTTGTACTCCCAGATCGGTGCTCGCAGATCGTCCGGCGAGTATGCCGATTTGGCAACGCACGCGATTGCCTTTTCTTTTTCATCGACACAAATCGCGGATGCTGTCGACTTCGTCGGCGTCACCAGCAGACGGTCATGAGTGAATTCCAGCCCACTGGCCAGGTCGGCCGCGGTAGGAACCACCACCGCGCTCATTACCGCGGTCGAGCGGTGGAATTGCTTTCCGCCCGCTACTGGAAAGCTAAGCACCGAGCCGATGTATGGAATCTCAAATCCCGGCGGAATAATCGGTACGTTCTTGCGCGAACGCTGTAAGGTTGCCGAGAACGAGGAGATCTCGAACAGCTTGATCGATTCCAGGCGCACCTTGGTGTTAGTAGTCTGCTGCGCTACACGCGACAGGTTGTCCGGATCCGACTTTCCATTGGAATAGCGCGTCGGGTCGGCCTGGTCACCGGTCACCATCTTCAGGTCTAGCTCTGCAGCCGATGCCCCGCTCAGACTATGGGGCGTAATGTCGATCTTGAATTCGCGTCCCACCTTGGCCGTCGCCGGCTTCACCGAATTCAACGCTCCGATGATGCTGGCAGCTTCGTTGGCGGTAAGGTTGGTCTTCAGAACTTTTGGGACGTTCGATTCCGCCTGACCCACGGAGTTGATCAAATCGGTAATGGAGGGCGGCTCGGTGGCGTCGAAGAAGTTCTGCGTTACCGTGTCAACGATGGTCTCCTTGCCGCTCACCGTGCGAACAGTGATGATGCCGTTGTTCACGAACCGTGTGTCGTGTCCTTGCCAGAACCAGAACCCATTTTTCCCGGAGTCGCATTGTTTATAGCCACATCCAGTGACATCGGCGATGTCCTCGAGGGGCCGAAGCGCGGCGGCCAAATCGCGGTTAAACGCAACAATCAGCGGGTTCAGCCGTGAATTCAGGGCCTGCGCGCTCTGATTCAACTGGTAAGCTGAAAAGTCGTGCGGATACTGTTGCGACATCTTGTACTGAAACAGAAAATTCGCCAGCGTTGATCGCAACAGCCTTGTCGCATTGTTACTGCCTGATTTCTCAGGGAAAGCGGATTCGATCTCTTCCCTGAAACAATAGAGCGGCATGATTTGGGGTGCCACATAGTCGGCTGCAGCACTGCTGTTCCGAGCGCCCGCCTGACGCCTTTTGTCCAGTTCCTCCTGCTCGATGGCGGTGGCCTTTCGCAATATAAATACGTCCCTCTGATCGCACACTGGCGGAAAATCGACTGGCTTTTGCTCACAATCGTAATCGCAATGTTTGAACAGTGCTTTGCCTACCTCCGCATCGCGAATGTTATTGATCTCCTTTTTATTTTCCATTTTTTCAAGCGCGAACCGTATCTCGTTCGCCGGATCCTTAGACGAGATTACGGCCAGGAGCATGTCGGTAAGGTTTGGACGTATGGGTTTGAACAGAGAACTGTAGCCAAGACAGTATTGATCGGCCGGGCAAAGGCCGAGTCGATTTCGCGTCTCCTTTGACAGTCGAAGCGCTCCCGAAGGTTTGTCGGGATGATCGGGATGCTGTTCCGTTCCTTTGTCGGATTGCGACTTGTCGGGCTCGGGCTTCTCGGGCTCGGACTTCTGCTGTTCGGTCTTCTCCAGTTCGGCCTTGTCGGCGACAAAGCGCATTCTCAGATAGTCCAGGAAATCTGTATCGAAGAACGAGGAATCAGCTGATTTGCCCTGCAGGTAATACCATGTGCGATTCAGGGCCATTTGTATTCCGTCGTTGTAGCGCCCGACCGCGACTTGCAGTCGCCGATTCTCGTCGGTAAGGACCTTGGATTGCGATGCGCTCGTCTGAAAGCTGAAGGTGTTGATGATGACTTCGGGCCGGGGGAAATCCAGCGCGGCCAGAATCCGTTTCTTCTCGGCAATTTGAGCGTCGTCGCCCGGATGATCCACGCCAAAGACCAGCAGATCCGGACTGAGAGTCGAGATCGTAACCGAAGGCTTCTTCGCGCTGCTATCGTCACCACTCTTCGCGCTAGCACCGGTCGTATCGCAACCGGCAGCGTCCGTTGCGTCGGCGCTGCCGGAATCTGCACTATCCGCCACACCGTTGTCCGCAGTGCCCTTGTCCGCGGACGCAGCTTTCGCTTTCGGCTTCGGACAGGGAGCGCTGTTCACGGTTTGGGTCGCGCTTGTATCCACGGTGACGGTGGTGGACGAGCCGCTCCCCGATTTTTCTTTATCCCCAGAGCTCTTGTCCGACTTTCCGGCCCCAAGCGCAGCGGCCGCATCAGTCGCGCCAATGTAGTAAAGCTGCGTAGTCGGGGTAACAGCGCTAAGTCGCGATCCCATGGCCATCAGGTCGCTTTTGAACTCCTGGTATTCCGAGTCCGTGACCGAGCTTGCCCGATTGATTCGGAGCTTATTGTCGCCCGCCGCCGCCACTGTGATGCCTGGATAGTTGAGCTTCTTTGCTCTGGCTTCAAGGTCGCCCAGCGCGCGGTAGTGTGGAATTTCGATTTCCTCTGTCGTGTTCGGCGGGTCTTTGAGCTTTGCAATGTTGGCATAGATTCGGTGTAGCACCTTCTGATCAGCAGGAGTGAGTGTAATGTTGGGGCTGTAAATCAGTAGCGTGCGCGCGTCTCGCGCCTTCACTTTAAAGGGCTTGGGGTTGCCGATCAGCTTCTCAATCTCTGCGGCATTATTCGAGGGAGCGATGGACTTCTCTTCCCAGAGGTAACTCGGCGGACTGTCGGACCCTTTCGCCGGAGGCGCTGTTTTCTTATTATCCGCGGCGGGCTTATCGGGCTTTTTCTTGTCAGCAGCTTGCGCTTGCGCATCCTTTTGACCGCCCTGGTCGGTGTTCGCGCCGGCTTGACCGGACATCGCAAACGCGAGGCCGAGCTGCTGCGTCCCCTGAAAATAACCGAGCGTGCCCACGGCTAACAGCAGCAAACGCATCAACCTCAGCATAGAAGTTCTCCAAATGCCACAATGCCAGTTCGTAGTCAACTCTAGTAACTCTTCCACTCCCTCGACAACTTGCTAACGTGCTGTGCAGGACGGGTTGATTACTTTACACAATCGCCGAGCGCACCTCGCTGACCGGCTTGCCTCCATTCTTCTGCCGTATGCGACTTAGTTGCGGACAGCGATGACGGCTCTACCGCAGGTGATCGACAGACCACTGTAGGTAGCCCTGTTGCTTAGCCACAAGGGTCAAATGCACTGCATTCATCCGGCAGCCGTTGCATTCGACGAGTGCAACTTCGCAGTCGCAAATTCTTGCCAGTCTTTTGGGAAGTCGGCGAGTAGAAGCCCCCTCGGATGCGGAGCCTAAGTCTAAGCCCCACTCTTCCGATCGCCGATGGCGTTCAAAATATTCCCACCAGTTAAAAATGTCAATGATTTTCTTGTAGGTGATTTTCTTGTAGGAATCGCGGAGCAGTTTGCTAGCAACAGGACGACCCGGTCTTGAGAGGCACGATCTCGATGGAACCACGACAATACGGAGCAAAAAAGGTTCAAAGATCTTGAGATTTGGCGATACAGGTGTTGACAGTAGGGAGGTTGGCAATGGTCACAGCAAACATCACGAACAACGGAGGGTTCAAACAACCGAAAGACCGGACTGACTTGATCCTCCGGATTCTTCGGTTGTCTGCAGCTCTTAATGCCCCAATTACGGTAATGTTAGCCGTTTACAACAGTCCGAGTGTTCGGGACAAGATTCCCATCAAGCCTCTTTCTATGCCGCTGGTTATTGACGTGGAGGTTTGGTTTCAGACATTCACTATTTTGTGCCTGATCGGGTTCGTCTTGCGGTCTCTCCCGAATACGCGCCCGGATGAGTGGGTCGAAGATGATACCCCGCTTGTGAACCGAATGTTTGCCGGAATCGCCATTGACGAGCGGAAGGCGCGTCTAAGAAACGTCTGGGATTCATCAAGGCAGTTTTGGCTATGTTGGGTTGGATTGTGGTTTGTTTGGTTTGGGCTGTACTTCAACTGGGCACTTCACCCCCCTACTCAAATCAAGGTCGTGAATGCGTATTCTATTCTCGCCGACCTGTTCAACATGCTTACGGCAGGGGCATTTTTTCTTTGTTATTTGGTACTTTCAAGGCGAACCACTCCGTCCCAACAATTTGAATTTCCGCAAATGACATTCTTTACACTCGTGCCAGTCGGGCTACTAGGTCTCTCAGCAGTGTTTTTCGTAGGGAAGCCGTTGAGTACGTTGGAACCGCTGCATTGGTTTGAGGGCCTGCTGTCCGCAATTGTGCTAGCTCTATTTGTAGGACGACTTGAGAGTGGCTTTTTGAACTCAAATCCTTACCTTATTGCTGCCCTCTACGCATATGCTGCGATTCAGGTTTCCTATGGAAGCCTTCAGAAGGAGTGGCTCTTACTGGTGGTGACGAGTCTTGCGCTAGTCCTGAAAGTTCTACTCTTTCAGGAAATGCGTCGACTCATGCACTCGGGAACGCTATTCTGGTACATGTTCGAATTTCGCAAAATGCTTGAGGCGACTCCTGATGACGATATTGCCATAGTCTCCAAGAATCACTTCTTGGATGCCATAGGGATGACACATCCAACAAACATAATTCCCTTTGGCAGGCCCAGAGGTTCGCAGCCTCGCCGATCTCAAGGTTGACGCACCTACTTCGGTTCATGCTGGCTGCCTTCAAGGGTCATTCAGAACAGAGGTAAGGAGCTCGGACCGAAGCCAAAGGGGAGAACGTCTGCGGCAGGTAGGGCACGCATTGTCGCTGCCCTGAAAGCACCTTGGGCAAAGTGGCGGAAAGCGCAAAAGAAGGGTTAGCGTGTGTATCTCTGTGCCGAAAAACTATTCAATCCCGCTGCTGTCGAACGCGGGTTGGACACGGGTCGTAGACTTTGTTCCTCGGCGATTGGGGTATTTTTCCTCCGACTGGAGGTCGGAGAAGTGGACGAAGAACTCGTCCTTGTTCCTTGCCAACAGGGACTCGAAAAAGGATGAAAATGGATACGACGACTGCCGCCGAAAGGCAATCTAGTCAATCAGAGCTCGGCCGAGAATGCCACCACCTCATTGCTGCAAATATTGCTGCAATTCCACGATTTGAAACTCCGGCCTCCAGGCACTGTTCCCGCTAATTCCCAAACAAAGGCACAGTTTCACCCGAACTGGAGTTGCTTCGTGATTCTTTCAACCACGCGATACGCCAAAACCACTGGGTTCCCGCCGCACACGAGATTTTGATTTTCGTATCTTTCCAGTATTCGTGCGGGCCGCCGTTGAGTCGTGAGCTAACACGAGAGAAACACGAGAGACTTTTCGCCGCTCTGACGCATTGGTTGGCAGAGCTTCCCGTGCCGATCTCCCACAAGCGCGTTTCTGCATCGCTGGTCAACCTCAGGCTCAGGAATCGCAGGATAGCAGCCTGAAAGTCAACTGCTGGGCGTTGGAGGCAGTGGCCGCAATGAATCAGTTCTTCACTGGGAGAAACGGCAGTGCGGCCACTACCTTGAATCCTTGAATCATGAAAGGACCTCGGCGCATTGGTGCGCGGTTAACGCCCGCAGGCCCGTCGAAACGACGCAATATCGACCGTCTGCGCCCTCTGTGCAAGGAAAGACCGCATGCTGCGGTCATCCAGAGTCTTGCCGATCTGGCGCAGTTCCGAAACCTGTGTCTGGAGTTTGCTTTTCCATGACACCGGGTCGGTTTGCAGAACCGTGAATGCTTCGATGTGGTCCTCTATGCCTTGTGCGAGGTTGAGAATCCGCAAAGCGCTCACGGGATGAGTGGCCCGCTGCCGAATATAGTTTTCGTACTCGACGGGTGAGTTGAAGTCGCCCGGGCTAACCTCGAGGCGGGAAGCGGTCAGGAAGAAAACAGTCAAGGCCGACGGCGGCATGCCGATTCGACGCATGATTTCCAAGGCGAACGCGTCCGCCTCGATCTCCTGTTGTTGCGCCTGCCTCGCGCTTATTTCGTTGTAGTTTTTGTGCTGGTACATCACATGGGCGTATTCGTGGGCAGCCACAAAGAAGATGATTGACTTGAGAATCTTCTGCGAGACGTCGTCCACGATCGGGTCGTTGATAGCGGTGCGTGGCACTCCGAGCGTATCAAGGGGCGACCCCTTTGCCTGCTGAGGACGAAAGCGCAAGACGGCGACGTAGTCAGAGACCAAGCCCACATCGCAGCCCATTCTCTGGTAATAAGCAAACGCCAACGAGATATCGTCGATGAACTTTACGGACGCCATCGGCAGGAAGACCTGGCGCCGGGCGGGGTCCGAGTAGAAGTCAAGCGGGTAGCGGTTCGCACCCACCAGGGGAAGGGATAGAGAGACGGCTCCTGCCCGCAGTCGCTCCGTGATTGTAAGCCGGGACAGGAAGTCCTCATCCCACATTCCCCGTAGGTTCGGGGTGTACCGATTTCCGATTTGTTGCAGATCGCTCTCGGAATACAAGAGAGACACGTCTTGCGCGCTAACTGCAGCGGACATGAGCATCAAGAAAGCGAATTGCGGTGGCCAACGCATAGGTAACCTCCTCATTGCGGACAGTCGGCCCGCGACGTCTCAAAAATCTCTTTGGCCGAGCTTGTTGTGGTCGAGGAACGCCCCATGGCCCACTGTTTGAAAGCATCAAACTCGCCCCAAGCGCTGGCATCCCAGACGCTGTGGAGGAGTGCGAGTTTTGCGTCTCGGACGGCCACTTCGGAATCGAGAGGGGAAAGTGATTTCGGGGAAGCCCTAGATACGCGCTGAAGGCAGTTAAGAGTCTGTATGGCAAGGCGAACGCGTGCCAATTCCTGCTCTGTGGGTTTCGTTTGTGCCGCCGTTTGCCGCGCTTCGACAACCGGCACCGGCCCTTCAGCCGCGCCCTGATATGTAGCGCCACCATTTGGTTCGCCGCTACGCCCGACGGTAACGGATTGCATGAGCGATGTAACGATGACGACGGCACCGAAAGCCGCGAAGAACAGTCCCGGGCCAGCTTTCGATAGAACGACTGACATGCCGGGCAACTGAATCTGGCCGTCGCTGTGAGTTTCGAACGGAACCACCAGAAACAAGCGGAATCCGTAGTAGAGGGCCAACCCGCCGAGCAAAACGGCGACGATGCGTTCGATACTACGTGCTGAAATGGCGATGAGTTTGGGATCCATTTTAGTTCCTCACGACTCACTGAGGCGGCGGACACCGCCTCCATAAGCCCCCTCAAAGTCCCTAGCTACCTTAAAGACCTTGGCTCTCCCTCTCTCGGATAACGGACGCCCGCTGGGGCGCCGCACAGGATTTTCGTTAGGGACAGACTCTAGCCCCGTTGCAGATCTCGTGAGCCCCATCGGCCATCTGGCTGCACCTTCTGTCCACCTTCGTCGGTAATGAACTTCGCATTAGGTTATATCTGACATCCCCTGCCACAATGCCCACTCATGCATGCGCGTTGCGCCGGCCGCAGCATCCTTGAGCTTTCTGCAGATCGCCCGACTTGGCGACGCCGATGAAGACAACCCGCCCCTGTCATGCCATCTCCTGCAACCTTAGCGACGTATATGGACACCGGCACGAGCTCCCATGCGATTCAATTGTGCCACGTACAGTTCATGTCCCCTCTGTTGTGTGGGGTTAAGCCCTTGGAATCGCTGATTCATGTCCGAGAGCATTTGGGCGAGATTTCCCTGTTGCGGTGACTGCTGTGGTTTAGATAGCTTTTCGTAGGCGATTAGTTGCTGTTCAAGGTTTGCCAGATAAATCCTCCAATTCTCTTGCGCCACTCGGGCGGCCCGAACAGAAATGCGAATAGCACCAAAGATCACTGCAAACACGACTACGAACACAACTATGCCAATCAAATCCGGATCCATATTCACCTCCAGATGTGTTATGTTCCTTCCTTAGCGGGTGCAATCCTAGAACGGCCATTTAAACTCGACCTGGGAAGGACTGTGCCGCCTACATCCAGTACTGTCTTGAAGGCAGCCGGTGAACGCCAGTCCCCGGGATCGAATCAGGCATGGCCGCCAAGGGTTTTAGAAATCGGGACGCTGCTGCCCCTGTCCGTAGGCTTAATAAAAAGCCCTCTTCACTAATAGAAAACGAAAACCGAGCCGATCTCCCTTCACCCACTTGATAAGATGCAGAGATTCACACGTCAATCCGTCAATCCGCAAATGGATCGATGGATCTGGAGCTCTAAAGCTAGGATCTGCGCTTTTCGCAGACGAATAGACGAATTAGACAATTGGACTTGCCCAAAAACCCTCGCCATTGGCATCTGCCCAACCACTTGATTCCTGAAGGATCGAAACCAGCGCTTCAGAGTGGCTCACAAACAGATGTTAATGGGCCGTGGAGTCTATCCGCTTCTGCTGAAATTTGGAAAATTCGAGGTCGTCTGCTCGTCTCCTTCGAAGACATTACAGTTCTCCTCGGAAAGCGCGGTACTGGAGGACAGCGAAAAGACCTTCCAGTTCGGCGAGCGAGGAGCGATGCGAAGCTTTCAGTGCCTCCACAGCGGCGACGTGGCGACCGAAGTCGCGTTGTAAAGGGAAAAGGAGGTACCTCGATGCGCAAGGATCTGATCTCGCTCATTGGGGGAAAGTTCTGCAGGCCGGTGCCGTGGGACATGCCAGTCAATTTCTTTTGCGTTTCAGCCGACTCCAATGCATATTTTAGGTAGAGGGGTGTAACGTTGCCGGTGCTGCGAATTCTCAGCAGAGCTTGATTGATTACCCCCGGCTGTGCTCTCTCCGGTACGATCGCAACTTTCCCTAACGTGCCGGAACAACTGACAATCAGGTCCTCCGCTAAGACCGCGAAATCTTCCATTTCACGATACTTACTATCGCTGATGAAGTACCGGCCGATCACAAAGTCGTCCTGAATCGCGTTTCTCTGCTCGTAGACTTTATAGCCGTGAGTCAGGAAGATTTCCTTTTTCAGGGCACCGCCGAAAGGGCCTCGCTTAAGTCCTGCAACTTCTCTGAGCGCCGCGATTTCGAAATGTTCGGGTTCGCCGAATAGATCGAGAAAGATAGATTGGGCGAGGGTGTCGAGTTGGGCGAGGGCGGCGCGGCGCTTTGCCCGCAATGCCGCCGCCCGATCTAGCACCTCCGCAATCCGCCGCTGCTCTTTCATCGGCAGTACAGGGACCCTCCAGGCTTTCAATACACCCGTATTGACTACAGCTTGTGCAGATCCCACTCGGCGACCAAGTAGCTCTCTCTGACTGGCCGGACAACTGATCAAGTGAACCAAATATTCCGGGTGAAGCGATGCCCTGGCCGAATTACGATGATGTTCCCGCAGTTGGCTCCGTCAAGTTGTGGGGGTATAACGGCGGCGTTGATCTCGGTGGGTTTCTTCCTGGCCGCCGCGGTTCCCGAACCGACCCGGGCGACTGCTGAGCCGGGTTCCGGATTGGACTCGAAGGCCTTGAGCGCAGCCATCCATTCCGCGGATTCCTTTTCAGCGATGAAGCGCGCTTTGCCCTCTTCCACCCAGCGAATCGTCAGGACTTCCGGATCTTCCTCCTCATCGGGACGAACGCTGACGTGGTTCTCTACCGTGTAAGAGCGCTTCAGCCATGCGATGTGGCGATCCTGAAGATCGTAGAGCAGCGAGACATCGAGCAGGCCGGCCACAACGCTGGTGGGCTGCTGCCACACAATACCGTTGGCCGTGATGGGGCTGGCAGAGCTTTCTGTCGGGGCAAAAACGTACTTCGATGCGATCCAGGCGCAATCACGCCCGGCGATCTTCGGTGTGCTCTTCCAACGCATGGTAGCGGCGCTCAAATCGAGTCCGCTGAGCATAGAGTCTTTCCAATAAGTGAACTGGCCGTGCGGCCTCCATGAACTGCCAACGGCGACCAACTTGTCGGCGAGGCGAGTCTGGAGCAAGTCGAGCGCAATCTTGCTGAGCAGATCGGCAGCGGACCGGTAAGTGAAACGATCGCGGCTGTTGCGCTGGAATCCGGCCTCGCCGTGGGGGCCGACTTGATACACGACCGGGTAAGCGGCGAGGTCGCGCAGGCTCTTGTCTACCACTGCGCGATCAAACCGCGTGCAGGTCCAGGAAGTCGCTTTGACGTCGCGATATATGGCTTTCACAGGAATGTTGCCGTCGGCATCGGCCGTACCGGGTGTGAGGGCCAAGACTGCATACAGCGCATACTGGCACGGCTCGACCGGAGGCGTCGTCCTGTAGCCTTCCATTACATCGGCAGAGTAAGTAGTACTGGTCTCGACCTCATAGCGAAGTTCAACACCAGTCGTGAAGAGGGCGGTCAGAGATGTGTCTGCAGGCGCCTGGGCAATGGTTAGGCGGGACAAGGCCAACAACAAGCAGATCGGCGCGAGTTTTGCCCTATTTATCGACATGGCTCAGTACGGCTTATTGACAGATTTGTACTCCGTTGGAATTTCCACTTCAGCGGAGTTGATTGCTTCTTCACAAATGGGCTCAGCTTGTTCCCAATCCGTGCTGCGGTACATGCATCCCACGCTCAGCACCTGCTCGGGAGCGCTCACCAGTAGCGCCATGCCCTTGTGGAGAATGCCAATGCCACGAAAATCGAAGCTAAAATGCACAAGCATGGCACGCTGGCTGCCAACGGATGTATTCTCCACCGCGCCGAGCTTCAAGACTGCGCCGCGAAAGTAATTTGTTAAGAGCATGCCCAAGTATTGCTGGGTCGCGTCAGCAAAGCTCGTGCTCCAGATCGGCTCCCCGAACCGTATAAAGACACTGTTGTGTTCGAGCGGAATTTCGATGCTGCCATACCCCGTGTGGTTCACTACCGGGACAACAACGGTGAGTTTCGCGGGCGGAATTGTTGCCCAAAAACCGGTCGTGCGTTTCACACAGTTTGCGCTTGGCGCGTTCTCGTTGTTTAGCACCTTGCGGGCGCTAACGTGGTCTTTCGACGCCTTCATGGCGCGCGTCTTCTTAGCCAGGTCGGCTAGGGAAGTTTCTTCGGACGGGCTCTGCGCCATGCCGCATCCGAGCACAAGCAAGAGGACTAGAACGAGTTGCATCGTCCCGTTTCTCATCGCTCAGTGTCAGGTTCCTTCATCAACCTGTACTTCGCCGGAAGCGCCGCCTCGGCCGAGTTAACGATCTGCGCGCATATCGGCTCCGCTTTCTCCCTGTCCACTTCGCGGTACATGCAACCCACGCTCAGGATTTGTTCGGGCGCGCTCACAAATAGCGCTATGCCTTTATGATGAATGCCGCGAAAATCGAATACAAGGCGCATCAGTATTGCAGGCTGGCTCCCAACGGATGTCTCCTCCACTGCGCCGACCTTCAAGGTTGATCCGCTAAAGCGGCTTCGTCCCACGAACATCTTCAAATACTCCTCGGCCGCGCAGAAGCAGTCGTCGCTCCAGATGGTCTCCCCAAACAGCACATACATAGTGCTGCTGTGTTCGAGCGGGATCTCGACGTTGTAGTTCTCCGCCTGACGGTTCGTAGCGGGAACCAGCACGGTGAGCGTCGCGGGCGGATTGGTTGCCCAAAAGCTGGTTGTGCGTTTCACCCAATTGGCACTCGGCGCATTGTCATCGTCCAGCACCTTGCGGGCGCTGACGCGATCCTTCGATGCTTTCTCGGCGCGTGTTTTTTTCGCCACGTCTCCCAAGGAATCTGAGGGTGGCTCGGTTTGCGCCCATCCCGACGTCAAGAGAAGCCCCACGATGCAGAACGCTCCGAGCAAGAGACACCGCGGTTTGTACGTCATTCCGTTTGCCGCCTCTCTTAGCGATGAATTCGCCATGATTCCCACGCCGTCGAGCACAGCGACTCCGCGTCGGCGAAGCGGTCCTCGCGGACGATGCACCCGATGCTGAAATTGATGTCATCCCCCGCCACAGTCACGTCTTCCTCAGTCCAAACCTTCATGTTCGCAGTCAGCCTCGTGCGTGTCGCTGCCGCTTCGTGCCCGTTCACCGTGCGAGTGAGGTGGATCGCTTTTGCGGTCGCATCGATCCGGGCGTGGACCCATCCCTGGGCCACGCCTTGCGCCATCCCGTATTCGCTGTAACCGTTGGTAACATTGGTTTGGCCAAAGTAGATTACGACCGAGGTGTCGCCGTCGAGCATGGTCACGTAGACGTTTTCGGAATTTCCGCCCTTGACTTGCCGCGCCTTCTCCGGCAGGTAGAACGATTCCTGCCAGCACACGTTGCCGCAGTGCGTGCTGGTGTGAACACGGAAGCCCGGCGGCGCAGCGTTGATGGTGTCCTCCGCTTCGACCGTGACATGGGCTTTCTCCTTTTGCGCAGCTTCCTTTTTTGCCTGACGCGCGACGTCACCCAACGATGTTCCGTCGCCAGCAACTTCCGTGCGGTGCATCGCAGGAGCTTTCTCTCCCTGCGTCCGAAGTGTGGCCAGCGGGCGGCCATATTCTTCCTTCAACCGAATCGAATCGAGCACGGTATCGCAGAGCTGATTGCTCGCATACCACGCCTCGTTACGCTCCACGCTTCTCTTGCCTTCCGCCTGCAGATCGGCCCATTCTTCCTTGCTGCGTGGATGGTTGGAATAGTCGAGATCTTTCCCCTTGAGTGGAATTGAGAAGCAAACAACCGGAACAATCCGGTGCTCGCCCTCGACGAAACGGGCGCGTCCGTTGAACTCCTCTATTCCGTAAAGCGCGCTGTGGACGGTGCATAGGTGTCCCGCTACACCGGTTTTTGCTTTCCCACAGGCGATCGTGCCGTGGGGCTCCCAGAACCGCCGCGCCAGCTCCTGGAACTCGACCTCGCTGAGCTGGCCGTTGATGGCAATCGCGTTAGCGGCGTACACCTTGGTCGTGATGCCCGTGACGTCCTCCGTTACTAGCAAAACGCCTTCGTTGTCGCGCCCCTCGACGCTGAATGGCGCTGGCACCAAAACTCTGTAGCCTTCAGCGCTGTAGCTCTGAAAACCGTCAGGGGCCGCGCCCGCTTCTTCTTCTTCCTGAGCTAGTGAGTCGGCCTGAAGCCCGGCGTGTATTCTCAGTCGTGCGACGATGAAATCTGACCGCGGACACGAGATCACGGAGTGGAAGCCGAGCCCAAAACTCAGCTAGGCCATCTGACAACGGTGGCCAAGCAGTTCCGGGAAGCCCGCAGCAAGGCCGAGTTGCCTCGGTCTCTGGTGCTGTACTGTGCCCGCCACACGTTTGGCACGGCAGCGTATGAAGCCACCGGCAACCTGGCAATGGTGATGAAAGTCATGGGTCACACCGATGTGCGTACATCGATGCGGTACCAGCATCCGGTACTGGATTCGATCCGCAAAGCCATCGATCTGCGCAACTCACGTCACAATCCACGTCACAGTGAGGTGAGGGTGCAGTGAGAACCAGACTGCAAGTATTTGAAAAGATGGAGCCGACGATCAGACTTGAACTGATGACCTGCCGATTACGAATCGGCTGCTCTACCAACTGAGCTACGTCGGCTTGCTTTCGATTCTAAAACCCGTCTCCGATTCCTGCAATCACACCGGGACCCGAACGTAACGCACGCGCTCGCGCGGCAGTGCTCCATTTTGTGGCGCTTAATTTTGTGAGGACTATTTCCCGAACTTCTGAACGTCGGCATTTCAGGCCAGCTCTTAGGCCAGCACAACCGCAACCGTGGATGCCTCGCGCGTAGAAAATGCCTTTGTGCTACGCGGTCTGCGCCAGCGCCTTGTAGTCGTCATCGGATTCCCTGGGCAGCAGCACCCAGAGCGTGTAGATGCCGAGTGCAGTACCGATCGGAACGTTGAGCAGCGCCACAAAGCCCACGACCAGAGCAACGATTCGTGCCCAACCCTCCCGCTGCAGCAAGCCCCAACCGGCGATGAAGCCGACCGCGGCTTTGACCAGGATCAACCATCCGATGCAGCAGAGAAGAGGCCGCAACCAGACCGTGACCTCGGGTGGTGGGCCGTTGTGAATGTGGATCACGTGCCCGAAGATTGTCTGCGCGACAATGATCACCACCACTCCTGCGACCACGTGCAACGCCGAGTACGCCAACCAGAGAATGCCCACCAGTCTGACATGATCGCGAACCCGGCTCCGCCGAAGCTCGATGAGTCCAAGCACGGTTTTGCCGCAGCGTCCGCAGCGTGGCTCTCCCGATTGCAACTGCGCTCCACATTGATCGCAGAACATTCGCTTCTCCTCCAGTGCCGCACAAATTCTGCACTGTCGGTAATACGGATGCAAGCACACAACAGTTCCCAGTTGCCAGTTGTCAGTCGTCGAACCACGGGTCCGGTTTTCCTGAGGACTGACAACTGACAACTGCTCCCAAAACGAAAAGGCCACCCGGCAACTTGGGCGGCCTTTTCTTTCAAGGGAGAATAGTCCCAACGGAGGTTTAATCCATCAGAACTTTCTGCCGGAATCTTATGAGTCTTAAAAGCCCAGTGTCAAGCAAAATTTATGACTTAAATACTCTTATTTTCAACAACTTACGAGATACGTCCACAAGTCAGCAAAGCGGCTCCAAAACAGGCAAAAATCCTTCTTTTTAGCGCTAACGACATTCGATTGAGTTACTTACCGCTCCCGAGGCACCCGCCGGGCGTCGTCTTCCAGGTGCAGCGAGATGATTTCCATCGCCTCCCGGCGGTCGAACACGGAGTCGGGAAAAAACCGTTTCACGATCAGCCGCAAGCCCCCAAACGCGATCCCCGCAACCAGCGCCAGCCCCACCACAATTCCGCAAAGCACAATCGCGTTGAACAGAAAGTTTGCCAGATTGTCTTTCTTGCTCACGTAGGTATTTTCATTCCACGTAACATCCACGTCGTAGCTGATCGACGACATCAGCGACCGCGCTTCGCTTTTTGAAAGCGGACCCGCCGCGATCACGACGATCGGGCCGGTGCGAGTATCGAAGAACGGGCCCACATCCACCATGGACTCAACTCCCGGCTGCTGCTGCGTGATCTGGTGCGACGCGTCAATCTGCCGCAGTCGTTCCGCGGCAATCTGCGGCGTCGGATATTCGATCAGCATCAAGGTGCAATCGCCCGCGGTCGCCGCATAGTGGCCCATCACGACTTCCGCGCCCGACTTGAAATCCACCATCGCAACCGGCAGCGGCGATCCCACCCGATCGAGAGCCAACGGACCCAGAATGTACTTCGTCGTGTTCTTCTCGAAGTTCTTCTGGAACGCGCGTTTCGGAAGATACGTTGGCAGCAAAGGCGGGTTGTTCTTGTTGCCCTGCGCTTGCGGCAGCAGCCCGGCCAGTTCCCGCAGTTGCGCCGCCGACATCGCGCTCATTCTGTCGAACACCGCATCCACCAGCACGTTCCCCTCGTAGAACAGCACGCGGTTATTCAGAAACGCCGCCTGCCCGCCAATGGTTTCCTCTCCCATCTCGTCGGAATAGTAATAAGTGAAGGCGCCGTAAGCGCCGCTGGCATCTTCAAACACGGCGGCTCTGATGGTCAGGTTGCGGCCGTCGTCGCGAGTGTAGGCCGCCTTCTCCAAACGCACGAAGCCGTACTCCTTCAGGACGGGCGCATTCGCTTCGTCAGCGGCGGCAGGATCGGAACTGCGAGCGACCTCGCCTTTCAACTGCCAGCCGGCAAACTCGGGAGGAAGGACCGCAGTCGAAAAGGCAGCGGAAGGAGAGGCAGCGGCCGGAGCAACAGGCGTCGGCGCAGGCGGCTCAGTCGCAAAAGCCGCGGTGCAAAAAAGGCCGCAAATAATAAAGAAGATCAATACAACCGGGAACTGTCGCAAGAATTTCATTCGGAAAAGGGCAGACCACCACTACAGACTTAGACTACCGGCAGCCCGAGAAAGTTTCCACCCGAAGCGCCCAAGCCAGTGGAGCGACGGGCGTCCTCGCGAGCCTGCCCTGAGCGAAGTCGAAGGGTCCAGGTTTGCGCAGGGACAACCACCCCGGCTCCTGACTTGCAGAGAGCGATTTCATTCGAAAGCCCGGTACCGGCCAGGTTGTTAGAGTAATCGGGATGTTTCGCCAATCACCAAACCTACTAGTCGTGCAATGGGTCTGCCATCGTCCATTTGACCCGGTGGTGGAAGCAGTCGTCTGCTGACCCATCGTCGGCATACCAGAGCACGCCCTCTTGGTTCCCGCAGAAAGCAAACTTGCCAGTAGTCCCGGCCTTTATCGGCAAAGCCGCAACTCCGAAAGCCGCAACTGTCCCGGTCGCGCCGCAACCCCGCAGTTCGTAGCGATAACCGGACTTGTCGCCTGACGCCAGCACTTCGTCAATCAACCCGGCTTCCGCAAGCCGACGCAGGTCACATGTGAAGCCGACCAATGGAAAACTGCCAGCGTAGTCATGTTCTGCACGTATCAATTGTCGCGTCCAGTGTGCAGCGCGAACATGGTTATATGAAATGCGCGGCTGGGTGAGCGGCATCAACCCAGCGACCGCAAGAAGGATTGCGATGACCGCAAATGAGATGAAAACCGCGTTTCTGGTTGATTGGGTGCTTGCGTCGCGCTCACTACTCATACGACAGTGATTATCGTCCGAACGCCAACGTTTCAGGAAGGTGGTTGATGTAAGCAGGCGAGTGACATCGCGATTCACCGCCCACTACGAGCCCCCAGCCCTTTGGATACAATGCGGTCATGGACGCGACCTAGCCAGGTTGCAACTGAGGGGTTCAGCAAATGGAAATCAAGAGAATTGGCTCGCAACCTTCTGTCAAGGGACCGGCAGAGTGGTTCACCGGCACTGTAAGGATTGATCCGCTTTTTCAGGCACCCGATCCCGCACTTGTACAAGGCGCCAGCGTAACCTTCGAGCCGGGCGCGCGGACTGCATGGCATACGCATCCGCTCGGTCAGACTCTCATCGTCACTGCCGGCTGCGGCTGGGTTCAGCGCGAAGGCGGCCCGGTCGAGGAGATTCACCCTGGCGATGTGGTGTGGTTCTCGCCCGGCGAGAAGCACTGGCACGGCGCTACGCCGACCACAGCGATGACGCACATCGCCATTCAGGAAAAGAAGGACGGAAAGGTAGTCGACTGGATGGAGCAGGTCAGCGACGAACAATACTGCGCCGGGAAACAGAGGACATTGGGATGAGCAATAATCAAACGCGGCACGATTCTCTAAACGATGCTCTAAAAGACCGTCTTTCCCGATATCGCGAAATTAACATCACTGTGACCGGCAGAAAATCAGGCCGCGCCATCTCCATCCCGGTTTGGTTCGTATTGGAGGACGACAAGCTTTGCCTCCTGCCGGTGCAGGGGTCGGATACACAGTGGTACAAGAACGTGCTCAACAACTCGACGATTCGGATCGCTGCGCGGGGCGCAGAGGCTGAAATCAAGGTTGTTCCTGTGACGGACGCCACCGAGGTGTCGTCCGTGGTCGAGAAATTCCGCGCCAAGTATGGGATCAACGACGTGAAGAAGTACTATTCAAAGTTCGACGTTGCCGTTCTCGCTCAGATTCCGTGACGGTTGCGTCCGACGGGGGACGCAAGTGTTGTGTTCAAGGCGGTTACACTCACTGTTACCCCGCACAGGCCAGCAGGAGTGTAGCGTGAAAATAGCTTTGAAGCGCCACATGCGAATGTTCTTGAATGTCTGGCCGCCATTTCTGGGCGCGGGAATCCGCGTGCGGCGACTCGCATCCGACTGGACAGAGATCGATATTGAGATGAAGCTTCGCTGGTGGAACCGGAATTACGTGGGCACTCACTACGGAGGTTCGCTGTATTCCATGGCTGACCCGTTCTTCATGCTCATGCTTATTGAAAACTTGGGCAAGGATTACATCGTCTGGGACAAGTCGGCGAGCATCCGCTTCAAAAGGCCGGGACGCGGAACGGTTTCCGCCAGTTTCCGCCTGTCCCCGGAGCAGGTTCAGGAAATCAAGCAAGCTCTGAATACCCAGGAAAAAATCGAGCGCGCGTTCACGGTCGAGGTCAAGGACGAATCCGGAAGTGTCATCGCCGTAATCGAGAAGTTGCTGCACGTCCGAAGGAAAGACCAAACTTCAACCTGACCTCCAAGTCCATCGAATCGGTATTGCCAGGATGTTGGCTATGGGCAGAATTGCCGGTGCAGCGAGCCGGTCCACTTCATTGCCCTTCGCCTTTGTCGATCTTACTCGCCACTTTCACGCCGCTTAAGCCGCTGACGTACTTGGAGACGCCCCGATAGAGCGACTCGGCAATGCGCTGGCGGTGCTCTGAGGTTTCGAGTTTGCGCTCGTCGGTCGGATTCGACACGAACGAAATCTCGGCCAGAATCGAAGGCATATTCGCGCCGATCAGCACGATGAACGGCGCCTTCTTGATCCCGCGATTGCGAATGCCCGCGTTTTCCAGCGAAAGGCCGCCGTAGAGCGATTGCTGCACGTCGCCGGCAAACTCGCGCGATTCGTCGATTTTGTCTTTCATCGCAATCTTCTTCACCAGATCCTGCAGTTCGTGAATCGACTTCTCCGACACTGCGTTCTCACGAGCCGCAACTTCCAGCGCTTCCGGCGACGAGGTGAAATTCAAGTAGTAGGTCTCCACGCCGCGCGCATCCGAATCGCGGCTCGCGTTGGCGTGGATCGAAATAAACAAATCCGCCTGCTCCCGGTTCGCAATCGCAGTGCGGGTTTCGAGTGGGATGAAAGTGTCGTCCTGCCGCGTGTAAATCACTTCCGCGCCGAGTCGCGATTCCAGCAAACGGCCGAGGCGCTTCGAAACATCGAGCACCACGTCTTTCTCCAGCAGGCCGTTCGGGCCAATCGTGCCGGTGTCATGTCCCCCGTGGCCGGCGTCAATAACAATCTTGCCAATCTTCAGGCCCAGTGCGCGAGTCAAAGAACGGTCGCCAGCCGCCGTGGGGCGCGCTTCGCGGGTGTCAAGGCGGGCGTCCGAGCGAAGATCCGCAGTCTCGGGAGCCGCCGCCGCTGCCGACGACCGAGATTTTTTCCGGCGTAAAGACGACGACGATGATGACGATCGCGAAGGCGAAGGCAAAGTCGAAGCCAAAGCCGAATCCGATTTCGCCGCAGTGGTCGCTTCGTCGCCGTCGGAGATGTCAGCAGCGTCACTCGGCTTCACTTCGGGGCGGAGTTTTTCGTGTTCCAGCGTGGCAACCGTCGTCGGCGCCCTGTCGTCGGCCTCGACGATCGTCTTCGGGATTCTGCGGTTCGTCCCCTTGACCGCAACCGTGGTCTTGATCACTCCATTGCCGGCCGCTGGTTTTGCGGAGTCGGACGCCTTGGAATCCGCGCTGACATCTTCGGCAGGTAAGTCGGTTTCGACGGGTCCCGGTTTCGAAGAGCCCACCGCATCTTTGCCAGAGTCAGATTCTTGCTGTGCTTTTCGCCCCGCAGGTTTCGAGTCTCCGCCAGACGCCGGCTCCGTCTCGCCGGAGTCGTCGTCCGATTCCGCGGAAGCAGCCAGGGCCGTATCCGCTTGGGCCTTCGCCTTAGACATGTCTGCCTGAGAAAAGTCAGTCGCCCGGCTCTGCTTCCCATGCGCAAACTTGCCGTGAACATCAATGATGAGCCGGTACGGGTCCGGCAGCAGGAAAGCGTCGTAGCTCGCCAGGTCGTCCACTTCCAGCACAATCCGCGTGCGTCCCGGCTGAAATTCGGCAACCCGAATCTTCTTCAGGAAGCCATCGTCAACGTCGAAGGTCTTGCCCACCAGGGTCGAAGCCAGTTTGGTGTCGCGCAGGTCGAAGAAAATGCGGTCGGGATGCGAGATGCGCTGCGAACCGAACTTCACTTCCTGTTCCACGTCAATGGCGACGCGCGTGTAGTCGGGCGTGGACCAGTGGCGAACGCCCGTGACGCGCGGCAACGCGCTGCGCCGGGCGCTGGCGTCATTTGCGGATGCGGCCGAGTCGTCAGTATTGGCGTTGGCACTGACACTGGCGCTGGCACTGGCGACATTACCGCCATTAACATTACCGTTATTAACCTTAGAAGACCGCTGCTTGCGCGCCGTCTTCTGCGCCGCCGCGCGTTCCATTTCGTCGGCCTCGGCATCGATTTCCTTCACCGCCGCGCGGGCATCGTCGGCCAGGCGGTTGCGTGGATAGCGATGCAGAAAGTCTTCGAAGGTCGTGCGCGCCTCTTCCGGATCGTTGAGATCGTCCTTGTAAATCTCGCCGATCGTGAACAGCGCGTCGAAGCGGTATTTACTGCCGGGATATTCTTTGCGCAGAAAGCGATATTGCTCGACGGCGCCGCGCAGGATCTTGTTGTCGTCAAAGCGCCGCCCCATCTCCACCATAAGTTCGGCGGTCGCCACCACGCTCGGGTCCGCCTTCGACGACGTGGGAGCGCCAAAGTAAACGCGGTGGTAGGAATCAATCACACGCTGGTATTCGCGGCGAGTGCGCTCTCCAGCCGGACGCCCATTGAGAGCCTCACGCATGCGATCCGCCTTAGCGAATTGCTGGCGCGCCCAGGCGTCATTGTGGTGGACGCGGGCCGATGCGGAAACCAGCGGCAGCAGCACGAGCACCAGCGTTGCGCCAAGGCGAAAGGCGCGGGCGCCTCGAGTTAGGGTCGTAGAAGCCTGGGTCTTCACTTGCCGATTCCGCACTTACTGGTTGCGCAGTGGCGTCTCTCAAAGAAAATTCGCGCCATTAAAGCCTGTCATCCTGAGCGAAGCGAAGGGCCTATTGCATTTGAATTCGCCATATGCAAAGTCCCTTCCTTCACCAGCACTAATAATGACAACCCGCCTCACGTCGCGAAGTTGCGCTATACCACCCTGAACCGCTTCAACAAATCCACAGCGCTCCCGCTACCAGCCGCCGCTTATTCCGTATTGCTCATGTGCAACACGCCGCGAGCATCGCGCTCCACCACGACCGGCTCCTGTACCGGGTTGCCGAAAATGTG
>Ga0116134_1000185_pt1 | contig 33394 bp, 26 predicted proteins | sample June2015DPH_19_5_FD_89737 | JGI IMG/M metagenome (GOLD analysis project Ga0116134, IMG submission 89737) | Peatland microbial communities from SPRUCE experiment site at the Marcell Experimental Forest, Minnesota, USA - June2015DPH_19_40 | ecosystem: Environmental > Terrestrial > Soil > Wetlands... | reverse complement strand
GTTCCACGGATCAACTTTCACCCGGCCGCCGAGCGGAAGCGCCGCGACCTGGTCGGCCTTCTTTGGGTCGAATTGCGGCGAGGCGGTCATCAATGACGACATCCTGGTGGCATTGCCATTGAGAAGGCTGTCGCCCAGGTGCGCACGGATCAGGTTCTTCAGCTCCGGAGCGCGGGCCTGGATCGCTTTGAGGAACAAGCCGGCGTTGCCGAGCTTGTCTTTATAGGGCGAGTTGTCGAGCAGTTCGATGGCTTTCTTGTCCGCAGCTTCTTCTTCGCCCTTATCGCGAGCGAAATCCATGCGCTCGAAGGTGCGCTCATCGGGAAAGAACATGCGGTCGTTGAAGGCAAGCTTGGTGTTCAGGTGATGGCCGAGCACGACGTGCGCTAGTTCGTGGGTCAGAACCATTGCCAGGGCTGCTTCGTCGGGCAGAACGTCAATCATGCCGCGGCTCACGACGATGGTATGGCCAATAGTGAAGGACTCGAGCGGCGTCGTCATCAGCACGCGGCATCTGATCTCGGGCTGAATGTCGAGGTTATTGGTGACCATCACGTTGTTGACGACGGTCTGCAGCACCTTGTCGATTTCACCTTCCGGCGCGAGCAGCCCGATCTGTTGCAGGCGGTCGAGCACGTTGGTTTCAGCCTGACGTTCCCATGCGCGCTGGGCTTCGACGGGCGTTGCGTCCTGGGCTTTCTGACTCTGGTCCTGGACCGCCTGCTGGGAGTCAACCGTGATCTCAGTGAACTCAGAGTTGCGCCGGAGATCCTTCAGGTTATAGCCCCAAAGCCGCGTCTGCGCCTTGTAATTCAGCGTCTCACCCAGACGATACTTAAGGTCGGACTCCTCGGAATAAATCATCGCAGGCAGCCAAACGCCGCCGAGGCGCAGGTTCTGGCGCCAGCTGTCAAAGTGCAGGTAGTAACTGGCTCGCGGATGAGGATAATAAGTGCCATTGAAGCGGACGATGTTGTAGTCCTGGTCTTCGATCCAGATGCGGCCGAGAAATCGGCCCTTGCCAGCGTCTTTCTTGGGGGCGACGTCGATGACGACGCAGCGCACTTCGCCGAGGAACTCGCGGCGGACGAAAGTGAAATCGTAATACCTGCGCTGAAAATCCTGATCGAGGACCACCATCTGGGCAAAGCCCAAAGGCAGAAATTTCATGGAGTAAACGTTGCTTAGCTTGCTGAGCATCCGTTTGCCAAGGCCTGCCGTGGTGGGTGAGGTGAAAGCGCGGTCATCGGTACCCTCACTCATATCCAATCGGCCAAGGAAGTACACGTCGCTGACGGGCGCGGGAGCGCCGAGGTCTTTGTCTTCCTTCAGATTCTGGAGATAAGTCTCCACCATGGGATGGAGTTGCTTCATCTGGGCCATGAAAAAATGCTCGCGCTCAATTGCCCGATCGACAACCTGGTCGAAGCTGTTGGCGGCGGCGCTAGCCTGTTGGCCGGCGGCGTCGCGGGTGGAGAGCTGAGGGTCGGGCGAAGTCTGGGCGAGCGAAGTCTGAACCAACAGGGACGTGGCGCCGCAGACCAGCGAGAGCGTAAAGAGTGCGAATAGAGAGCGCAACATTTTTATCTGTTTCATTTCACGTATGATGCGAGTGACCTATGACGCAAGTTGAAAAATAATGTGCAGCACCGCCTCGAAATCAGCGGGGTGGCCGTCTCTCAGAGCGGGCTTGAATTGAATTTTTTCCGCGGCGCGAACCGCAGATTCGTCCAGCCCATGACCGAGACCGTGTACCACTTTCACGATGCGAATCTGCCCGGTCGCTGAAAAGACAACATCGAGCAGAACCTCGCCCTCAATCTTAAGCTGTCGTCCTTCATCAGTGTAAACCGGGCGCGGCTTGAATGTGATCTCAGCCGGCAATGTCTTGACGACGGCCTCGGCGGACTTGATTTTGGGCTGAGCGGTTACGACGTCGGCGTCTCCGAAGCCGCCCTGGCGAACCGCGCCGCGCGAGCCAGAACCCGTGCCCGAACTGTCGCCGGTAGCGACGCCGCTGCCAAAGCCAGTGCTTGCCACCACCCCGCGCGCGCCATGCGATCCGCCGGTGCCGTTGCCATAGCCTGGGCCGTAAGGCAAGTCATACGAGCCCGCCTGCGCGATCGTGACCGGATGGCCGTGATTGTCCGATGCGGGCACGCCGTTGGGGTCGCCGAAGCCACCGGTTTGTACTTTCTGCGGCGCGGCTGCCATGGTTGGCGTCGCCGAACTTCCCGTCGAGAACACATTCGTCTTGACCGGCTGCCGCGGGATCATCGGCTTCACCTCCGGCAATAGTTCCTTCGTGGCCGCCAGCGTAACCTTGGGCGCTTGTTCGTCGAGAACAGGCTTTTTCGGGCGGACCAATTCGGCGGGGACGCGCATGGCTTCGGGCCGCGGCGTTACCGGTTCGGCAATCTTCGGAATCGGAACGGGAAAATGCTTGACCGGGGCCGGAGCCTGTGGAATCGGGGGCGGCGTGCTGACCAGACTGACGAAGTGGTAGTCGTGCTCGCGGGGCTCGAGAACATCCGGGTGCATGATGCCAACAATCACGAAAAACGCCAGCACCACCGACTGCCCGCCATAGCTGAGAACGAACCTGCCCCATCGAGTACGAGGCTCGGGAAGAAGGCCTAACGTCAATTGTGCAGCCTGGAAGTCCATATCCGGCACCTCGTGCTACCTGCTTCGCGCTTGCTAAAAGAAGTGGCAATCCCACGAGCTAGCACTTCAAAGACCACGGGAGACGGGCCAAAGGACGACACTTCTCGTCTGAGAAGAGCACGCCGAAGACCATCTTCGACGAAGGCTCTACACCCCTAAGATGCTGCTAAGCGGCTACTTACGTCGGGGAACCTCTATTCTAACAGATCGAAAGACCTCACCTGCAAGGTTTTTCCTATTTGGGAAAGGTCTCAGGAAGTGAAATTTTTTTGGGAAATCGGAAGATTTTGCCCGGAACGCAAGTCTCATTCCCGAGACCGGTTCTACTCGTCCTCTTCTTCGTCGATCTTGATGCGCAGCGATTTGAGGAACTTCAGGTCCTGATCGCTGATCTTGAGTTCGGCATTGGTGCTGAGGGTGGAGACCAGGGAAGTCCTATCGGTAGTCTGTTCGCCCTGCTTGCTGACGCCGATGGTGGCTTCGAGCACCAGAAAAATGTCGTAGCCGCCTTCCTTGATTCGGGCCACGACTTCGGCGATCGATTCGGAATCGGACAGAGACTCGTTGATCGCTTCTCCGAGTTCCTTCATGAGCTGCTTCAGTTCCTGATCCACGAGTCCCCCCTCGAGTCGGAAGCCGCTGATGGGAAACATCACAAGTCGTGGTGATCCCGCTCCTCGTCATTGTACGCCCGACCGCTGCTAAAATCGACTGATGATCGACCGACCGATGGTGACCCGACCGATGATCGACGGCCAAGCGGCGAGAAAAATCAAGGTAGCTTTCCGCGTGGCCGCCAACGTGGCCGCCAACATGGTGCAGCGCAGCCGGACGGGCCGGGCGGTGCTGGCCGGGATTCGCGCCACCGCACATTCTTTCGGGCGGGTCCTGCACCAACTCTGGCTGGAAGTGACCGGGTTCACGTTTTTGGCGCTTGCCGGGGTCGGGGCGATGGCCTGCATCCGCGAGTACGGGAAGTACCAGTCTGGCCACGCGACCGGACCGGGCCGGTTACTGCTCGCGGTATGCTTCACGGTTTCATTCACCTGGTTCGGGCTGAGCTCATTCTGGCGAGTAAGGCGAAGAACCAAGAGCTAAAAGCGAAAAGCAAAAAGCAAAAGAAGGGCAGGACAAAATGACGGAACTGAAGACGGCCGAATCCGCAACCAAGCAGGTAGCCCCACCCCCCAGCGAAGAAACGTCTTCTCATATCGCGGTGCGCCCCCTCTACACGCCCGTGGATCTTGCGGCGTGGGACTACGACCGCGATGTGGGTTATCCAGGCGAGTTTCCCTACACCCGCGGTGTGCAGGCCACCATGTACCGCGGCCGCCTGTGGACCATGCGCCAGTACGCGGGCATGGGCGATGCCGAGGAATCGAACAAGCGCTACAAATACCTGCTCGCCAACGGCACGACCGGGCTTTCTGTGGCCTTTGATTTGCCAACCCAGATTGGCCTCGATTCCGACAATCCGCTGGCCGCGGGAGAAGTTGGCAAAGTCGGCGTGGCCATCGATTCCATCGAAGACATGCAGCGGCTGTTCGACGGCATCGACCTCACCGCGATTTCAACATCGATGACCATCAATGCCTCGGCTGCGATTCTGCTGGCGCTGTATGTGGGTGTGGCGCGGCGGCAGGGTCGAGACGTTCGCAAACTCTCCGGCACGGTGCAGAACGATGTGCTCAAGGAGTACATCGCGCGCGGCACCTATATCTATCCGCCGCACCAGGCCATGCGCATCATCACCGACATTTTTGCCTGGTCGAAAGAGAACGTGCCGGAGTGGAACACGATCTCTATCTCCGGCTATCACATGCGTGAGGCGGGATCGACAGCGGTGCAGGAAGTCGCCTTCACACTGGGCAACGGCATAGCCTATGTCGAGGCGGCGATTCAAGCCGGCCTCGACGTCGACAAGTTCGCGCCCCGGCTTTCGTTCTTCTTCAATGCCCACAGTAATTTCCTCGAGGAGGTCGCGAAGTTTCGCGTCGCGCGCCGCATGTGGGCGAAAATCATGCGCGACAAGTTCAAGGCGAAGAATCCAAAGTCGTTGATGCTGCGCTTCCACGCGCAGACCGCCGGTTCCACGCTGACGGCGCAGCAACCCGAAGTCAACATCGTGCGGACGACGATGCAAGCCTTGGCAGCGGTGCTCGGCGGAACCCAGTCTCTGCACACGAATTCTTTTGATGAGGCGCTGGCTTTGCCCACCGAAGCGTCGGCTCGGATCGCGCTGCGCACCCAGCAGGTGATCGCGTTCGAGTCAGGCGCGCCGCAGACCGTCGATCCGCTGGCCGGATCGTATTACGTTGAAGCGCTGACCAGCGAAATCGAGAAGCGAGCCGTCGATTACCTGGAAAAGATCGAAGCCATGGGCGGCATGCTCAAGGCCATCGAACGCGGATACGTGCAGCAGGAAATCCAGAACGCGGCCTACGAATATCAGCAGGCGGTCGATCGACTGGAGGCGGTGGTGGTCGGCGTGAACCGGTTCCATATCGAGCACGAGCACGCGGTACCGCTCCTGCGGATTGATCCGGCGCTGGAACCGAAACAGGTGGAGCGGTTGCGGGCAGTGCGTGCCAAGCGCGACCCCGAGACTTGGAAAGCCGCGGTCCAGGCGGTCGAAGACACGGCGCGCTCGGGAGACAATCTAATGCCGCGAATACTGGCGGCAGTAGAGGCAAACGCCACAGTAGGCGAAATTTCAGATGCGATGCGAAAGGTCTACGGGGAATATAAGGAAGCGGTGGTGATTTGAGCCGACATGGATCAAGACTTCGCTGCGAAAAGGGTAGGGCAGCTTTTACAGCCTGCGGAAAAACTCGGCGCGGCCCTTGATTTTTGCGTGGAACAGCGGTTTACCGCTGCCAGAACTGGCGTATTGTCATCGACGGACCTAGAACGGCTTCCGCGGTGTAATCTCCTCATCCTTGATAAAGAACTGCGCCGAGCACACCGCCGAGCCGCAAATCGTCGGCAACAGTCCGGCCATCTGCTTGCGCGTAATCAAGCCCAGCGTGCCGCATGATGGGCACGAAAGCACCGCCCAATAGGGATCTTCTCGCTCTCCCACTTCGCCCGCATTCTCCAGCACGAACACGGTGCCGGGTTCCATCTGCTCGGGAATCCACTCGTTGATGATGCTCAATTCACCGATCATCATGCCTCCCCCGCTTTCCGTTTATGCTCGTCGACTGAGTTACGCTCTGCGACGCCGGCGCAAAGCCCCAGCCCGTTCCGAACCCGCCGTCTTCTTGCGCGCCTGAATCTCCGCTCGAACCCGGCGGACTTCGTCGCTCAGGCAGACATCGAACATTGGCTGCCGCGCGTTTTTCAGCAGGTCCACGACCTGTCGCGCCGAGGTTCGCAAATAAAGATGAGTGCCGTCGGTAAGCAGGTGATACTCCGACGACGCGCTGACCGTAGCGGCCAGGCTGGTGCCGAATTCCTGCCGCAGGTAACCGATCACTTTGCGCATGCGTTGCAGCGAGAAGCCCCGCCGGCGAAGCTGGCAGATGACCGCCACGGTGACCAGTTCGTCCCAGCTGTAGATGCGGCGGTGACCCTGGCGGCTGGGCGCCACAATGCGGCGTTCATCCCACCACTGCAACTGACGCGCGGTGATTCCGGTCAGGGCGATTACGTCGTTCGATGTGAACTGCTGTTGCATCTTGAGCACGTTCTGTTTCAAACAAGAAAATAAAGAAATGTTTGAGACATTCTAGGCGGTGGAGGCAGGAATCGAACAACGTTTCGTAGTTCGCTGTATTGACTACACGGGTACGTCAGGGACATTGAATCATTGAGCCAATGCCTCAATGTCTCAATGACTAAATGATTCAATGCCTCTGTTAACATTAGCGACAGACAAATTCCTCTTCCGGGGCCATTGAATTCATGATCCAGTTCATGATCCAAAAAGTGCATGTGCGCGCCGCCATGCTTGCGTTATTCGTCCTGTTCTTCATGCTGTTGTCCGTCACGCTGACCTTCTCCCAGCAAAAGGAGCGGAATCGCAGGTTAGAAGCCGCGCAGAACAACCCGCCCGCTGCCTCCACGCCGTCAGCGAAAGACGACAAGGATGACAAGAACGAAGGTGACCCGCTGTTCAAGGGAATGAAGTACCGTTCGATCGGCCCTTTTCGTGGCGGCCGCTCGCTGACGGCAGCTGGAATTCCCGGCGACCCGACCACCTACTATTTCGGTGCAACCGGTGGCGGCGTCTGGAAATCCACCGACGGCGCGAATACCTGGTCCCCGGTCTTTGACAAGGACGGAGCGCCTTCGATCGGAAGTATCGCGGTTGCCGTGTCCGATCCTAATATCGTTTATGTAGGTACTGGCGAAGCATGCATTCGCGGAAATATCTCGCATGGTGATGGCGTCTGGAAGTCAGTGGACGCGGGAAAATCCTGGAAGAGCGTTGGCCTGAAGGATTCGCGTGCCATTGGCAAAGTGATTGTGAATCCGCGCAATCCCGATATCGTTTTCGTCGCGGCGCTCGGTCATCCTTTTGGTCCGAACACGGAACGCGGTGTTTTCCGCACCACCGACGGCGGCAAGACCTGGGACAAGGTTCTCTACAAAGACGAGAATACGGGTGCGATCGATGTGGCTTTCGATCCGCAGAATCCCAACATTTTATTTGCCTCGCTCTGGGAGGCGCGACGGACTCCATGGTCGCTCGCGAGCGGGGGGCCGGGCAGCGGCGTGTATCGCTCAACCGATGGCGGCGCCACCTGGAAACGGCTGCAGGAGCAAGGGCACGGGCTTCCGAAGGGTCCCTACGGGCGCATCGGGCTGGCGGTGGCGGCGAACTCCGAGCGCGTCTACGCGATTATCGAAGCGAAAGAAAACGGCGGACTTTATCGTTCCGACGACGGCGGCGACACCTGGGACCTCGTAAACGGCAGCCACTCGCTGTTTCAGCGCCCGTGGTACTACATGCACGTCATCGCCGATCCGCAGGATGCCAATACGCTCTACGTCGCGGATGTCGAGTTCTTCAAGTCCACCGACGGCGGGCGCACCTTCAATAAAATGAAGGTTCCGCACGGCGACAATCACGGTCTCTGGATCGATCCGAAGAATACGAAGCGCATGATTGCCTCGAACGACGGCGGCGTCACGGTCAGCCTCGATGGCGGCAACTCGTGGACGCGCGAGGACAATCAGCCCACCGCGCAGTTCTACCACGTCATCACCGACACGCGGACCCCTTACTACGTGTACGGCGCGCAGCAGGATAATTCCACCGTGGCGATTGCCAGCCGCAGCGATAGCGGCGAGATTGGCCGCGACGATTGGTACACCGTCGGGGGCGGGGAAGCAGGCTATATTGCGCCCGATCCAACCGACCCGAACATTGTGTATGCCGGCGACTATCAGGGCAACATCACGCGTTTCGACCGGCGCACGAACCAGGTCAAGAACATCGCCGTGTTGCCGGAACTGAGCGATGCGCGCGGCGCGGGCGGCCTCGACCATCGCTTTCAGTGGACGGCGCCAATCGTGACCTCTCCGCACGACCCCAACACGATTTACTACGGAGGCGAACGCATTTTCAAAACCACCGACGGTGGCACGCATTGGGAAGCGATCAGTGGCGACCTGACGCGCAACGACAAATCGAAACAACAGCCTTCAGGCGGCCCGATCACGGTTGACGATACCGGCACCGAATATTACGACACCGTTTTTTCGATTGCTCCCTCGCCCTTGGCGAAAGGCCTGATCTGGGCGGGCACCGACGACGGCTTGATCCAGATCACACGCGATGAGGGTAAGAATTGGACCAACGTTACGCCCAAGGATCTCGCGGAATGGAGCCGCATCAGTCTGATTGAAGCTTCGCCGCATGATGCCGGCACGGCGTACGTCGCGATTGACCGCCATCAGAATGACGACCTCGCGCCCTACATCTACAAGACCAGCGATTACGGAGCGACCTGGAGCCGGATCACAACCGGAATTCCGGACGGATCCTTTGTGCGCGCGGTTCGAGAAGACCCGAAGAGGAAAGGTTTGCTCTACGCCGGGACAGAGCGTGGTGTCTTCGTTTCTTTCGACGACGGCGCGCACTGGCGCTCGCTGCAAATCAACTTGCCGATTACTCCGATCCACGATCTAGTCATTAAGAATGACGATCTGGTTGTGGCGACGCACGGCCGCTCGTTTTGGATCCTTGACGATGTCTCGCCGCTACGTCAGTTCGTCGATTCACTTGCTGGAGAAGACGTCCATCTCTATCAGCCCGCAACCGCGTATCACGTCCACACCGGGGAGGCTCCGCCGCGATTGCCTTTCGCAGGAAAGAATCCGCCCAACGGCGCGGTGATTTATTTCTACCTGAAGCAGGCCCCAAAACCGGAAGTGAAGCAGGAAGTGAAGAAAACAGATGAAGTGAAGATTGAAATCCTGGACGCGGCGGGCAGTGTACTCCGCAAGTACTCCAGCAGCAAAGCCGAGCCGCTCGATGAACCACTCGACCCCGACGACAAGAAGCCCGAGAAACAGATCAAGCCAGAGGATGGTCTGAATCGTTTCGTGTGGGATCTGCATTACGATGCCGCGAACCGCGTCCCCGGTTACTTTCTGTGGGCATACAATGACGGCGCGAAAGGTCCGCTGGCGCTGCCGGGCAGCTATCAGGTGCGGCTCACCGCCAAGGGCAAGAGTCTGACGGCTCCCTTCGAACTGAAGATTGACCCGCGAGTCACCACTTCGCAAAGCGATCTGGAGAAGCAGTTCAAGCTGCAGATGGACGTACGCGAGCAGTTGAATCGCGTCTACGATGCGGTGAACCAGATACAGGATGTCCGCGAGCAGTTGAACGGACTGAAGAAGCGCCTCGCGCCGGGCGATTCCACGAAAACCTTGTTCGATGGCGCCAGTGCGCTTGACGCCAAGCTGATTGCAGTTCGCGATCCGCTGATTAATTTTAAAATCAGCGCCAGCGAGGATTCTCTCGCCTACGCTCCGGGAATCGACGCGAAGCTGGCGTTTCTTTCCATGGCAGTGGCGGGTTTCGCCGACTCGGCTCCAACCGAATCTGAGTACCAGGAATTCGACCAGCTGAAAAAGCAGACCGACGAATTATTGTCGCGCTGGGATCAGGTTCGGAACGCCGATATCACAAGCTTTCAGAAACTCGCCGCTGAACAAAACATTCATTCGATCTACGTGCCCGATGTGAAAAGTGAGCGAGTGCAAGGCGGCGAAAAATAACGAGATCTGGCGTGCGTGCATCGGCGCCACTGAATTCAGATGAACATCTCGTCTTGCGGGACGCCCCCGCCGTTTCTCCGATGGCGCCTTTTCTGGCCGAGGAAGACTTCGACTCCGGTGCTGATCGCCGCCATCAGTCCGGTGACCTGGCGTAGCGGAGAGAGCACGGTTTTCTGGACGACTTCGCTGGTCTCTTCGACCTTGTCCATGGTGCGATTCAGCAGTTCATCGGCGCGGATGACTTGCAGCCGGGTGCGGTCGAGGGCGTCGGTGAGGGTGGCGTCGATGCGGCCCAGTTGATTGCGCACCAGCGTGCTTGACTCCGCAAAGTTGACGCTCATCACATCGATCTTCGGGCGCAGATCGACCAGTATGTTCTGCACCGTCTCCATCGCACTTTGCACCGTCTCCATCGCGGGCAGAGCCTTGTTCCGCACTTCGCTGGCGAGAGCTTCCATCCTCTCCGAACTCTTGCGCACGGCGAGGTAGAGGGCCACCATAATTAGCGCCTGCAACAACACCGCGAAAGCAGTTACCGCGATAAAAGTGATCAGGAGGTTGTCATTCATAGCTGCTCCTCGTAGGAGCTTCAGGCATAGTAGCTTCAGGCCGCTCCTGCTGATGTTGCCGCTAGAGATTCTTGGGTGCTTCGGGCGCAGTTGTCTCGTTGTAAGCCTGGCGGCCGGCCTCGTAAGCATTGCGGAACTGTTCTTTCTGCTGGTTGATCGCGTCCCGTCCGCGATCCACCCAGTCGCCCGCCTGTTCGCGTGCCCGGCGAGCCTGCTGGCGGACGCGCTCGCCGCCTTCCTGCGCCTTGGAGCGAATTACGTCGCGCGTTTCATCGCCCGAGCGCGGCGCGTACAACACACCGACTACGGCTCCGACGCCAAGCCCTGCCAGGAACCACAAAAAGCTGTTGCCCTCATGATCCGCCATGACTACCTCCTCAATTTCTCTCTATCGGATGGTAGCACCCTGATATGTGAAAGACAATTCACCGCGCCGCCGAGTCGTGTCCTGAATCCGTTGCGTTCCCCGGTCGCGAGCAACTCCCACCACGGAGACACAGAGACACGGAGGAAGGCTTTTTCACAGGCTCCTGGTCAAGCCCTGCTCGTTTCATAAGCAACGAAATCATGAACTCGCTTTTCTCCGTGCCTCCGTGTCTCCGTGTTGAGGTTCTGGTTCGTGGACCTCCAGGCGAGCGCAGGCCAAAGAAACGCTTGTGCCGGACGCGCCAATGGCGGAGAATGAAGCGTTTTCAGGAGGCGCTTTTGTCCGACCGCAAGTATCGGCAACGCGGGTACCAGGATTCCGGTGGTGGAGCGAAAAAAGAATTTGAGAAGCCGTCGCCCGCCGTCAAAAAAGAGAACACGTTCGGGCCGCGGCCGATGAACATGCCGGGTACACGAACCGTCTCGCGCTGCGCGGAATGCGGCGCGCTGCTGCAGAATCTCACGGCTCCGGTCGGGCAATGCCCGAAGTGCGGGTTCGACCTGCACGCCTGCAAACAGTGCGAACACTTTGACCCGTCGAGCCGCTTCGAATGCAATCAGCCGGTTCCCGCCAGAATTTCTCCCAAAGACAAGCGCAACGACTGCTCGTTCTATTCCATTCGCGTGATGGTCGAAAAGGAAACTTCCAGCAAAGGCAGTCAGCGTCCGAATGACGCGCGCGCGGCGTTTGACAATCTATTCAAAGACTGAGTTCTCAGTTCTCAGTTAAGGCTGGTTGTTTTTTGAGGTGCTCCACTTTGTTTCCCGATGTTTACTCTTAGGATATTAATGCGTGTTTACTACCACCCCCCTACCCCCCCGCTACTGGAATCATGTGGTTACAGGGGATCGCGACGCCAAAATCTAGAGCGCAAGGGACTTATTTTCAAAATCTTCCAGAATAAGGACTTAGCTCGTTTTCTTGCCCAATTCTCTCAAAATTCATAGATTCGGGGGCTTGCCGACTCCCCTTGTTGCCTCAACTTATGTTCATCAAAGAGTTAATGGTTACTGGCTTGGCGCGGCCGGGGTGGCCTTGATTAGGGTTGGCGCACCTCGGCTGCGACACATCAGAGAATATTGTCGCGCATGGTGGGTTGGAAGTCTGTGATGGCGCACACTGGATGTTTGTGATGAAAAAAGTCAAAGGCCCCGCCCCTTCGCTTCGCGATAGGACTGGCCCCGCGCCCCCGGCAAAGGACGCGATGAGTGGGGCACCCGGTGCGACGTTAGGATGGGGCACCGTGCTCGTTCATTCCGAAAACCTCGAATACAAAGAACTGACTAAGGCTGCCTAGTTGGGGCTTGGTTTATCCCCATAATGCTTCGTGGGGATATTCCACGATCCAAAATCCGTTTGCGATTCTCCCGCTAGCCCGGGCGGGGGATAAGGCGCCACACTACCTCAAGACCCAATCGACGGAGAGAATCTTGAGGCGCCCTTGCTGAGCGCGAAGATGCAGGGGTCCCTCGACTCCGCAGGGGCTTCACTCCGTGAAGTCCCTGCTACGCTCAGGATGACGACGGGTGTTGTGACCTTATGACAACGGTGGGGAGCTGGTCGTCCTGTCAGCCTCAGGAATTCTTCACGAACGCGGTGTGGTGGGGTTCACTTACAGGTGGCGTTTCGACGGTGAATCATGGTAATCGGGAGATTGTCGCTTTGGGGCGGCGCGGTCCTCGGTCGCGGCGGTGGGACGCGGCGAGCCGCGTCTCTACGGGAAGATCGCGCTAGGGCTTCTGGGTTGGCCGCAGCAGGATTTCGCTGGCGAAGGATTGCGGGGACTGGGTTACTAGCATGGCCACGACATGGGCTACGTCTGCGGCTTGCAGCATCTTCTCTGCATTTTTTCCTGGATGCGGGCTGAACTCGGTGTGAACCGAGCCTGGGCAAATGACTGAGACGCGAATGTTGTGGGCGCGTAGTTCCTCTGCGACTGAATACGTCAATCCATTCAGGCCCCACTTCGAGGCGGCGTAGGCGGCTCCGTTGGGCAGGGCGTTCTTGCCGGCGAGGGATGAGATGTTGATGATGTGACCGCTGCGGGCTTTGATCATCAATGGCGCGAGGCTGCGGATGCAGTAGTAGACGCCGCGCAGGTTGGTGTTTAGCACGCGGTCCCAATCGCCGGGCGCAAGCTGATGGAGAGGGCCTGCGGCGGCGGCGATGCCGGCATTGTTGACGAGAATGTCCAGGCGGTGGAAGGTGCGCTCTACGCGCTCGGCTAACGCATCTACCGATTGCAGATCGGTGACGTCACATTCGATCGCGGGGCTTTTTTCCGGACTTTTTTCGGAACTCTGGCCGCTGCTCGTCTGGATAGCGCTGGCGGTTTGTTCGAGGGCGGCGCGGGAGCGTCCACATAAGACGGTGGTGGCGCCGAGTTCGGCGAGGGTCAAGGCGATGGCCCGGCCAATACCGCTTCCGGCGCCGGTGATGATGGCGACTTGGCCAGCCAGGGGCGGGTTCGATTCAGCTTTGGTCAAAAGGGGCTCCTCGGCGAGAGCATCATTATATTTGTATTTTGCACGGAGTGGATCTTGCATCCGCCGGATGGGCTTGGGGGGAACCCATACTGGGGCGTTTTCCCGGATCGCAGCGGGCAGCGTGGAATCCGCGAGTGAAGTGCTTGCCTTAGCGGGATTACATCCTTATAATCCGCTCACCGGAATAAATGTGAAGCCGCGGGCGATAGCAAAACTGCGGCCCATGATTTTCGGCCCAGCAATTATGAGTGTCAGTGCAAGATTGGTTCGTGGTGCAAGCCCGGCGCCGAGATGGAGTGGAATCGGGCAAGATGACAAACCCCAGCTTCCCCGAAGGGTTAAGGAGCCACAGTAATGAAGAAAATCGTTCTCGCGATGTTGCTGGTAGCCGCGGTTGCCGCCGTCGCTCAAACCGCTGCCGCGCCCGTGCCGCAAAGCGCGGCGCCCGTGCCGCAAGGCGCCGCGCCCGTGCCGCAGGGCGTTGCGCCCGTGCCGCAGGGCACTGCGCCAACCCCCGCACCTCCCCAGAAAAAAGAAATGAAAGACCCGGCCGAGTATAACGCCTACATGGGCGCCGAGCAGCAGCAGGACGCTGCGGCCAAGATCAGCGGCTTTGAAGCCTTTCTGACGCAGTATCCCAACAGCTCTTATAAGGAAGACGCGCTGGAACTTTTGATGGGCGCCTACCAGAAGGCGGGCAATCAGGCCAAGATGCTGGAAACGGCGCAGAAGGTTTTGCAGGTGAACCCGTGCAACCTCCGGACGTTGGCGGTGCTGGCTTATACGAAGCGGGCGCTGGCGGAAGCGGGCCAGAACGCGGCACAGAATCTCACCGAGGCCGGCCAGAGCGGTGAGAAAGGCCTGCAGTGTCTGCAGACGGCAGCCAAGACGGAAGGCATGTCGGCGGCGGATTGGGACAAGCTGAAATCGCAGACGGCGCTGATCTTCGACGGGGCGGCTGGCATCAGCGCCTACCAGGCCAAGGACTACGCCAAGGCGCAGCAGTATCTGCGGGCCTCGGTGGAAGGAGATCCGGCCAACCCGACCATCCTGCGCGACCTGTATCCGCTGGCGCTGGCTTACCTGGCGGCGGGACCGACGGAAAAAGACGTGGATGGACTTTTCTTCATTGCGCGCGCGGCCAATCTGGCGCAGGGCGCGGGCAAGGATCAGATCGCCAAGTTCGGCAAGAGCAAGTACACCAAGTACCACGGAAGTGACGAGGGCTGGAGCGATGTGGTGGCGCTGACGGCTACTACGCCCCTGCCTCCGGCCACCTTCGCGATCACGAAGTATGTGCCGCCAACTCCGGCCGAGCAGGCGGCGGCTTTGGTCAAGAGCAAGAAAGTGCAAGAGATGAGTTTTGCGGAGTGGCAGATGGTGCTTTCCGACGGCACTCCCGAAGACGCCGACAAGGTGTGGACAGCGCTAAAAGGGAAGCCGATGCAGATGGGAGCGCACATTATCAGCCTCGACGCCTCGAGCAAAACCACAACCAAACTGAAACTGGCGGGCAGTTCGGACGACGTCGACGCCAAGCGCGCGGACATCGATTTGACGATGTCGGCGGCGATTCCGGTGAAGCAGATGCCGAAGGAGGATACGGACTTTCAGTTTGAAGGAACGCCGGTCTCCTACGTAGCGAAGCCGTTTGTGATGACGATGAACGATGGAGCGTTGCTGGTGAAAACGGCGCCGAAGCCGGCACCCACGCACAAGAAGCCAGCTGCGCACTAGAGTTGAGGTGTCAGGCTTCACGAAAGCAGTGGCAGAGAAAAATCCGTACGACGAAAAACTAGGGCGGTCCTGAACGGGGCCGCCCTATTATTTCTTGCGCAGATTTTTTTGCCGCAAGCCGCGAGTGGAGTTTAGCGAACCTGTTTTCGCTCCAGGGTGAGAGGACGAGCGCTGCGCGGCGGACGCTTGGCGCCGGCGCGCAGCGGACGAACATCAATCTTGAGTTCCTGCATGGTCCGGCTCAGCGTGTTGCGGTGCATGCCTAGTTGCCGCGCCGCCTTGCACTGATTGCCCCGGTTTTCTTCGAGCACGGTTATGATGAAGCGCTTCTTGAACTCACGGACCGCTTCCGAATAGAGAATATTGCTTTTGTACATCTGAAGAATAAGTGCTTCCAGTTGATCTTTCACCTGCTGCCTCGTTTCCGCACATCCACAACCTAAAATTCTTTCCCTGACAAATGACTCACAAAAACTACTTTGACGGCCCGGACGATTGCGGGGGAAGTTTGTCCGTTGCCGAATGCGCCTGCCGCATGTAATCCAGTCCCTGGTAGAAACGGTGGCGCAATTCCGACGGTGCGAGCCAGATCGCAGCCCTTCCGCCTACCAGGAAATACGGAGCCAGTTCCGATCCCTCCAGCCACTTCGCAGCCGGTGCAAAAGCGGCCATGGCGGTGAGCACGACCGCCACGATCAGGACGCCCCGCAACAAACCCAGGACTGCTCCCAGAATCCGGTCAATCGTGCTCAGACCGGCTTTCCTCATCGCCCAGCGCGCGATCTGTCCGGCAACGCCGGCAACCAGCAGGACCGCGAAAAAAATGATCAGGAAACCAGCGATCTCGCCTAACCACGGCGATTTCAAATGGGGCGCGAACCAATTCGCCAGGCGATGATACTGCCAGGCGGCCAGCAGGTATCCCACGACCAAGCCAGCCAGACCGAAGGCCTCACGAAAGAAGCCCTCCATGGCTGCCCCAATCACGGAAAACACCAGAAACCCGAAGATGACCCAGTCCGCAATGCTCATGGTTCAATGATCGTTGCTCAATGATCGTTGCTCAATGATCGTTGCTCAATGATCGTTGTTCAACGATCGTTGTTCAACGACCGTTCTTCGATGATCGTGCTTCAATGACCGTGCAACGATCCGAAGCTCAACGATCGAATTCAGTGACACCAGCGCCCGCGGGCTAAATCTCCAACTCGCGTCCCGTCAAAAGACGGTATGCCCCGAGGTACTTTTCGCTGGTCCGCAGCCCAACTTCCTGGGGGAGGGCGGGCGCGGGCGGTAGTTTGTTCCAGCGAATTTCTTCGAGGTAATCCCGTACATACTGCTTATCGTAGGAATCCTGCGCCTTGCCCGGTTGATAAGTGTCGGCCGGCCAGAAGCGCGAGGAATCCGGAGTGAGGACTTCATCCGCCAGGGTGATGCCCTGGGCGGTTTGACCAAATTCAAACTTGGTGTCGGCGATGATGATGCCGCGCTGCCGCGCATAATCGGCGGCCTTCTTGTAAATGCGCAAGGTGATGTCACGGAGCCGGCGGCTCAGTTCGGGATCGACCAGCGTGCACATTTCTTCGAATGAAATGTTGATGTCGTGTCCGGTAGTGGCCTTGGTCGCGGGCGTGAACAGGGGTTCGGGCAGCTGGTCGGATTCCTTCAATCCCGCCGGAAGCTTAACGCCGCAGACCGAGCCGGTCGCCTGGTACTCTTTCCATCCGGAGCCGGAAAGGTAGCCGCGCGCGACGCACTCGACCGGAAACATCTCGGCGCGCATCACCATCATGGAGCGGCCGCGGAGTTCGTCGGCGTACTTGCGAATCGCCGCCGGGTAGCGGTTGACGTCGGTGGTGACGAAATGATTGGGGACGATGTCCTTGAGGAAGTCGAACCAGAAGAGCGAAATCTGCGTCAGGACGCGGCCCTTGTGCGGAATGCCGGTCGCGAGAACGTAGTCGAAGGCTGAGATGCGGTCGGTGGCCACGAACAGCAGGTGGTCACTGTCGAGGGCGTAGACGTCGCGGACCTTGCCGCTGGCGTGCAACTCCAATTCAGGGTAGTCCGTTCGCAGCAGAACGGAGTCTAATATTTCGGGGCTCATCTAAATTCACCGGTAGAAAACTTTGCGTATTCTAGCTGGCGCGGAAAATTTGTCAACGCCTTCCATTACATGCGGCCGGTTGCGCCATCCGCCGTTGCACGGAAATGTGTTGACAGTTCCAGTGTAAGCTAGAAGCCTTGTCCAGTGCTGGGTTTCGAGGGACTGTGATGTGGAAAAGCTGAGGAAGGCTCTGGAAAAAAAGGCAGAGATTTTTCGCCCTGCACAAGCAGGAAAAGCGCTCGTCCGTCAAGGATGAAACGCACAACGGCATGTGCGGTCGCCCGGCCTGGTCCGGCGTCTGATTCCCCGTTGAGACGGGGCGAGCCCGTTTCTACAGCCGGAGGAACCGCGGGCTTACGCCGCCCCGAAACGCACCGACACCAGCTTCGACACGCCCGGTTCCTGCATAGTCACGCCGTAGAGCACGGGGGCGATGCTCATGGTCCGCTTGCTGTGCGTGATCAGGATGAACTGGGTCCGCACGCTCAACTCGCTCACCAGTTCGGTGAAGCGCGCGATGTTGGCTTCGTCCAGGGGAGCGTCGACTTCGTCGAGGATGCAGAACGGACTGGGCGTGTACTGGAAAATTCCCACTAGCAGTGCGAGTGCGGTGAGCGCCTTTTCGCCGCCGGAGAGCAGCAACACATTCTGCAGTTTCTTTCCCGGCGGCGACGCCACCACGTCAATGCCGCTCTCCGCGCTGTTTTCGATGTCGGTCAGCCGCATGAAGCCGTGTCCGCCGCCGAACAATTTGCGGAACGTGGCCTGGAAGTTCTCGTTAATCTTGTTGAAGGCCTCTTCAAATTTCTGCCGCGACACTTGATCGATCTCGCGAATGGTGGCCGCAGTGTTTTCGATGGCATCGAGCAGGTCTTTCCTCTGCGTGGAGAGGAACTGGTGACGCTCCGCCGTTTCCTTGTACTCTTCGAGAGCCATCATGTTGACCGGGCCCATGGCGTCGAGGCGGGCGCGCATTTCCCGGTGGGCCTGATCTTCGGCTGCCAGTTCATCCCCGGTGACCAGCGGAATCGGCTTGTCCGACACAGCCTCGGCCATCAGGACCGCACGTTCGATGCCGAGTTCATTCAGGCAAGTGTCGGCCAGGTGTTGCAGGTCGGATTGCAGCTTGGCGGCCGTGGCCGATAGCTCACCCCGGCGGTCGCGAGCGAGATCGAGTTGCTGGCGCGTGTTTCGAAGCAGCTCTTCAATTTCGGCCAGCCGCGCCCGTACTTGTTCAGACTCGAGCTGCAACAAGCCTTCGCGCGCTTCTCCAGCATTGCGCTCGGCTTCGAACTGCACGAACTGCTCGGCCAGTTGCACGTTCTCGTTTTGCCGTTGCGCAATTTCGGCGCTCGCCGATTCCATTTGGTTTTGCAAAGCGCCGGCGCGCTCCCGCATCTCGGCAACCAGCGTCTCGATGCGCTGAAGCAGGGTGGTGGCGGAACGGTGGCGCTCTTCGAGCGTGGCCACTCGGGCGGCGCGCTGCGAGGTGGTTTCAGCGGCGGCGTCGCGCTGGTTGCGCAGAGCGGCGAGGCGGTCTTGCCCGGCTGCGAGTTGCATTTCGAATTGGGCGCGCGCTTGCTCGATGGTGGTCAGCTCGGCTTGCCGTGATGCGATCAAGCTTTCCTGCTCCTGCCGTTCTGCCGCGAGCCGTTGCAGTTCGCGTTCGCAGATCACCATCCGTTCGCGCACCCGCGACATCTCTCCGTCCAATTGCTTGAGCAAATGTCCGGAGGTCATCGCCTGCTTCTCGGCCTCGCGCTTTTCGTCCTCCAGACGATCGAGCAGGGAAGCGGTCTCCTTGATTTCGCGCCCCAAGGTGAGCGCAAGAATTTCCTTCTCGCGCAGAGCTCGCTCCAACTCTTCGAGCAGACGCAGCACATCGCGCAACTCGCGCTTCATCGAGAGCGGGCCCTCGCTGCGTTGCTTGCCTCCGGTGACGGTTACGTTGTGGAAGCATTCGCCGCTTTGAGAAAGGAAAAACGCGTCGGGGCTGGAGAGCGCCAGTTCGCGCGCCACTGCGGGATCGGGCACGATGTAGCCATTGCCCAGCTTGGGCAGGATCACTTCGAGCGATTTGCCGAATCCGTTCAGCACGCGAATCGAGTTCTTGAGCGGGAGGACTGTGTCGTTGAGCGGAGCGTAGTGATGGCTTTCATCCGCGAGAAACGAAAACTTTGCCTGCGAGTCTTCGGGATGGACGAGGAATGTGGCGCGGCCGTTGACGTCGGAGCGCAGCAGGCGCAGGCCTTCGTCGGCGGCGTCCCACGACTTGACCACGACGAAGTTGAGCTCGTCGCGCAGGAAGTCTTCGACGACGCGCTCATAGCGGGGTTCGACTTCGAGGAAATCGGCGAGCACGCCGGCGGGAGTGTTGCCTCCCTGCATGGCGCCCGATTGAAAGAGACGCCGCACCGACTCGGTGGAATAGCCGTGCTCGGCGATGACCGCTTCGAGCGACCCCCTCTTGCCGAGCGCCGTGGCGTATTCGGAGCGGATGGAGTCGAGGTGCTTCTTGGTGTCGTTTTCGGCCGATCGCTTGCTCTCGAGGGTGTTACGCAGGCTTGCGATCTCTGCGGCCAGGCCGCTGGCTCGCTCGGAAACGCTTTCGAATTCCAGAGCGATCTGACCGCGCTGACCGCCGAAGGTTTCCGATTGCGACGAGGCGGTTGCGATTTCGGCCCGCAAACGCTGCTCCTCGCGGCCTATGCCCGCCAACCGCTCCTCGGACTGTGTGAGCTGATTGCGGAGGTTGGAAGCTCCGCCGACTGCTTCCAGAATGGCGGCGCGATGCGATTCCTGCTCGTGTTCGAGCAGCGCCAGATTGATGGCGGCGTGTGCCGCTTCCTGCTGGCTGAGGTTGTACTCCTGCTGGGCCGCCGCCAGATCCGCCGCCGCGGAGTCCAGCAACTGCTGGTGACCATTGCGCTCTTCTTCGAGCGCCGTTAGCCGTTGGTTGGCTTGCGCCAGTTCCGCTTCCGCGGACGCGGTGCGCACGATCAGTTCCGCGCAACGCTCTTCGTTGGTGCGGATGCGCGCCTTGCCGCGATCGCCTTCGATTGCGATCTGGTTGAGCCGGTCGCGATTTTGCCGCGTCTCGGTCTCAATCGCATATCCGCGCTGGGTGCGCTCGGAGTGGTCTTTTTCCGATTCGTGCACGCTCTCGGTTTGAAGGCGAATTTCCTCGGCCAGTTGATTGATCTGGGCATCGAGCGTCACGCTTTCCTGGCCCATCTGGGTGAACTTGCTGGCGAGCACAACCCGCAGCTTGGCGCGCATCTCGTCGCGCAGCCTGGCATAGCGCTCGGCTTTGCTGGCCTGGCGTTTGAGCGAGTTCATCTGGCGCGTGACCTCTTCGAAAATGTCGTTCACGCGATTCAGGTTAGTCTTGGCGTCTTCGAGACGCGCCTCGGCGAGACGCTTCTTCGTCTTGAATTTTGTGATGCCAGCCGCCTCTTCAATGATGGCGCGGCGATCGGTCGGACGGCTGCTCAGAATTTGTCCGATGCGTCCTTGCTCGATGAGCGCGTACGACTCCGGCCCCAGGCCCGTGCCCATGAACAGTTCCTGGATGTCGCGCAAGCGGCAGAGTTTTCCATTCAGCAGGTATTCGCTGTCACCACTGCGGAACAGGCGGCGCGTCACGGAAATTAATCCGGCGTGATGTTGCTGCGAATTGAATTTGCGGCGGCGGATTTTCAGAACCACTTGCGGCCCCAGCACTGCCACGGCGCCGTCATTAGCTTGTGCTTCAGTGGCCGAAGCTTCGGCCGCGGCCTCACCTTCAACCTCTTCCGTTTTTCCGGGTTGAGCTTCCTCGACGGCGCGTTCCGTCTCCGCGGCGGCCTGGGCGCGGACTTCGGCTTCATCCCAATTTTCTTGCAAGTCTTCACTCGCGGTGGGAAGGTCGTCTTGAATCTCGATTTCGGTGGGTGCGTTCGTATCCGGCCCACCATAAATTTCGGGATCGATCAGAGTGAGGCACACTTCCGCCATGCCGGTGGGGTTGCGGTCGCGGGTGCCGGCGAAGATCACATCCTCCATGCGCGCGCCGCGCAGCGACTTGGCCGACTGCTCACCGAGCACCCAGGAGATCGCGTCGGCGATGTTCGACTTTCCGCAGCCGTTCGGGCCGATGATGGCGGCGATGCCTTCGCCATGGAACTTCAGCTCGGTGCGATCGCAGAACGATTTGAATCCCAGGATTTGCAGCTTCTTAAGTTTGAGCAAAGTGACTCCTTCGCGCGGACACGGCGGTCCGCAGACTCGGTTTGCGCTGGCTGGAGTGCGCTGCAAATTGCGGGAATCCGGAGATTAACTTGCTCTGTTAACTCCCGAGGTTCCTCGCTGGTCGCATCGTGTGATGCCCTTCCCATGAACCGGGAATGGCACCACTGCTTTTGACCAACTCTAACGGTGAATACGGGGACGGGTCAAGTGATAAAACACCACATATTGTGGTACTCGTCCAAGCACCGCCTTTAGTTGCACACACACTGCAGCTATTACGCGCAAGTTGTTGGTGAGGAATAGGAAAGGCGGAGGACCGCGAGAGCATAGACACTCTACCGCGGGGCGGCAGGAGATTCAAGGGCACGGCGCCGGCTATTGTCCAGCGGCGGGAACGTAGACTTTGTCCGCGCTCACCAGTTCGGCGTGCGCCACCTCGGTCCGCACCTTGACCGGTTGCATTCCCGCCTTTTTCTGGGGCTGGGCAAGAAAGGTGAGCCGGTACTGGCGCGTGAGCTGATGAGTCGAGTCGTCCAGGTAAGGAACGAAGGAAATCGGAGGGCCGGATTCGTGATAGTAGGATTCGCCACCAGTCTCCTCGGCAACCTGGGAGAGGTAGTGCTTGCCCGGGCCAACCCGGCTCGCACCAGAGTCTTCACCGGAAGTTTCTATGGCGAAAACGACGATGCCGGCGCGCTGCGCTCGTTCGATCGCCGAATCGACAAAAGGATCGTGCTGGTCCGCCGCATAATCCGAGTAATCCCCGTCAACGCCACTCGAGATCATAAGGATCTCCCGGCGATCGTTGCCTGCGGGCCATTGTTTAATCAGGTCGCCAAGCGCCGCATAACGGCTTGCGCTCTTCGCGAGGTTTCCGGTCGAAACATGCAATGCGTTCGCGGCCAGCGTGTGGTCGCCGGTCAAGTCCTGCACGATTTTCGCACCGCCAATCTGCATATAGGCGACGCCGATCTTCGTGGTCGCTGGCTGGGCCATGATGAAATGACGAATGTCCTCCAGTTGCGAGCCCCGGCTGGTATTACGGGAGTCGTCGAGCAGGATAAAAAGTTCGAGGCCGGCGTGCTCGCCTTGCAGTGGCACCCAGTCTATGACCTTAGCGCGAGCGCGGCTTTGATAGACCATCACATTTTCGCCACTGATGTTGGGCACTTCCGAGCCGTGGCGGGCTTCGACCGTGACCACCATGCTCACCGGAACTCCGTCCGAAGCCGGGGTCGCCTGCGCCACTGCCGACTGTGTCGAGGCGAACAGCAGGGCTATTGCGCCAAACAACTGGAGCACAAAGTAGTTTTGTTTCATGGCGTCCTCCACAGCATTAGCATTCCATTCCCAGGAGTTGTCTCTTGAACGATTGTAGTCCCCGGTCGAGGACTAACGGACTAACGGACAACGCAACTCGATCTCCGCATGGGACAGCATGTTTCTCACAGGGAATAATTCAGGTCAGATATTCCGTTCCCAGGTTGCACGAATTGTTTTCAGCATGGCCGGATAGATAATCCATTTTCGGAACGGATCAATTAAGCCCATGTAGAACGGCGTAATCCACGTTCTCGGGCGCACGTAGACCGCAAAGTAGAATCGATAGCCACCGGCCTCTTCGGCGAGGGCACTGAGAGCGGCCGCATGGACGGTACGATTCTGTATTTCAAGCAGCTGTTCGTTTTCGAAACGATAGACAACTCGGAACAGCCCTTCCGGCGTTCCCGACACGACCAAAGAACGAGCACGATCCTCTGGCGTCAGGTGGCTTGCAAACGAGGCTGCCACGGCATCGTTCGGTTCGGCGTCAAGCCGAAAGATGCGTCCAAGAAAAAGCCGAAGACGAATAAGCGCGCGGGCCGCGGGCGGAAGTCTGTTGATTCCGCCCTGACTCGCCCGGCGAAGAAATTCAGAAAGGGTAACGCCGTCGCGGTGCGCAGGCAGGTCAACCGCCCAGACGTCGTGCAGTGGGACGCCGGCGAGAAGCGTATGCACGCGAAGCGGCAGCGCGTAAAACTCCGCTGGCGAAATCTGCGGCATCTTTTATTCAGAAATGGGCTGGGGTGGGCGAGTTCGCGGCGGCGAAGTAGCCTTTGCGGGCGTACACTCGCAGCTTGTGACCGTCTTTTTCGGCGGTAATGTCGATGGCGCGATACTGGCCGTCGCGCTTGAAGAGAGCAGGTTTATAGGAAACCAGATAGCGGCTGCGGATGACCTGCTGCAGGTCGGCGAGACTACCGTTGAGACGGCGAGCTGAGCCGGGGGTGAAGGCGGCTCCGCCGGTGAGCTCGGCTAACGTCTTCAAGGCATGTTCGCCCACCAGAGAATCTACAACTGTGTTGGCATCTTCCCGCGTACTGACGGTGTAGACGACGACTTCTCCGTGTTGCGCCCGATTGATCGCCTCTTTAAGCGTGGCGCTGCTGGAGTTATCCTCGCCATCGCTGATGACCACCAGAATTCTGGCTACGGGCTGGGTTTCCGGCCGGCTGGCAAGTTTGTCGGCGGCGAAGGCAACAGCATCCCAAAGAGCGGTGCCGCCGGAGGGCACGAGTTGGCCGACGGCATGGGAAATGAGTTTCTGGTCAGTGGTGAAATCCTGGACAAGTAGAACGGAGTTGGCGAAGCCGATCACGAAGCCGAGGTCATTCTGGCCGGTCATAACCTTCTGCACGAAGCTGGCGGCAGCGTCCTGCTCGAACTTGAAGCGTTCGGAAATGGATGCGCTGGTATCGATGACGAGGCCCATGCGCAGGGGCAACTGAGACTCATTGCGGAATCCTGTTACGGCTGCGGGAGCCCTGCGATCATCGATGATTCCGATGTCTCGGCCGGTAAGGTCGGTCACTGATTTTCCGTGATCCGTGGCCGCGAAAAATATCGCGACCTCGTCGGTCGACGTCCGGAAAGTCAAACCGGCATGCTTAGTTTCGCGAGCGCTGGCTTCGGGAGCGTTCGGATTTGGCCCGGAGCCGGGCGCAACATCGGCCTCGGCCGGAGCTGGGGAGTCAGCCGCCGCGCAGGTCGGGCACTCTGATTCCGTTTCGGCTTCCGCGATCTGCGCATTTTCCCTGGACGCCTGCATCAGCGCTCGGACCCTCGCGGGCACCTCCTCTGGGCCGTTGGTTGCGTCATCGCTCGGAGCGTGGGTAAACGTAACTTTGAAATCTGTGGCCGGAGCGCGAGGGTGCTTCCGCTCTTCCTGGATCTCCTCCATCATCTTTTGAGCCGAGACGGCGGCGGAGGACTTGGGATCTTCGCGCAAAAATGTCAGCAACTCGTATTGCGCTTCAGGGAGTTTGTTCTCAGCCTCCCAGGCCGCTGCGGCGTAGAAATGAACCATGGCCGCACCGTCATGCTTGCGCTCATGGACCTGATGAGCGGTTGCGACCGTGGCCAGATAATCATGGTTCATGAACTGTCCATAGGCCAGCGCGGTGAGCAACTGCAGATCGAGAGGCGCGAGCGCTGCAGCTTTTTGAATGGACCCCTGGGCGGCGGGATAATCCTTGAGAGCCAGTTGGGCACACCCCAGATTCAGGTAAGAAGTAGGGAGATGATCATCGAGCGAGACGGCCTGGGCAAATTCTCCGCGAGCTTGATCATTTTGGCCCAGACCGAGATAAGCCGATCCGAGCGCGTTGTGCGCTGATACGAAGCTCGGGTAGATCTCGGTGGCTTTTGTCAGGTGCTCAACCGCGCCTTGCAGATCCTTCCGCATCAGAAGCTGGTAGCCCTTCTCGTATGCCCGTTGCGCCTTTCCGGGAGCCTTGAGGTCGAGCTTGGAGACGGATCCGCCGGGGGTAGCGAGCGGACTGCTGCCGCCGCTCCGGCTATTGATCTGCCACAGGTTGAAGTCCATCACGGAGGCCTGGACCAGATTGAGGGAGGCTCCATTCGTCAAGGCCCCACCAGGAGATGACGGAAAACTAAACACCTGAGCAGACGCGGCACACGAGAGAAATAGAAGGAGAAATGTTCGAAGCGACGCTCGATTGATCATGGCCTTGTGACCTTCTGACCTTCTGACGGAGCAATTGGGGAGGAACTGCGCCCCGCGCAGCTACAAAAGTTTAGCCTGATGCAGGTTGCTTCGCAAGGGGTAGTACGGGCGCAACGTGCTCTCGCCGGGAACTTATTGGAGCCGTCCCCACACAATCAAAGCAATTACTTCTTGCGCTCTACCAGGTAGTGGGCCAGGTCTTTTAGAGTCGATGCTGCCTCACCGTATTCGTTCAGTTCCGCGCAGGCCTTCTCTACCAGCGCGTCGGCCTTGCGGATCGATTCCTCGATTCCGAATAACGCCGGATAGGTTGTCTTCTCGGCGGCCTTGTCCTTGCCTGCGGTCTTTCCCAGTTGTTCGGAGGTCTGAGTCAGGTCGAGCACATCGTCCACGATTTGGAACGCCAGACCGATGGACTGGCCGTAGGTGCGGAGACGACGGATATCCGCAACCGTTCCTCCGGCGAAGATGCCTCCGCTGGCCACGCTGGCCGTGATGAGCGCCGCGGTTTTCGAACGGTGGATGTATTCGAGAGTGGCGAGGTCGGGCTTCTTGTGCTCGGCTTCGAGGTCAACTACCTGGCCGCCGATCATGCCGTCGATGGTACCGGTGGCGTGGGCGATTTCGCGGATGATGGCGACACGCGCCTCGGCTGGGCACGCGATCTGCGCCAGCACTTCATAGGCTTGCGTTTGCAGGGCGTCTCCGGCCAGGATGGCGATGGCCTCGCCGAAGGCCTTGTGGCAGGTGGGACGTCCGCGTCTCAAGTCGTCGTTATCGAGCGCGGGCAGATCGTCGTGGATGAGGGAATAGGTGTGGAGCATCTCGAGCGCCGCGCCCACTTGCTCGATGCCGGCCGGTAACGATGCCGCTTGGATCATGCGCCCCGCTTCCATGCAGAGGATCGGCCGCAGGCGCTTTCCTCCTGCAAACACGCTGTGCCGCATGGCCTGATGAATGGAGGTTGGATACTGGGTGGCGGGCGGCAAGAGTTGTTCGAGGGCGGCGTCGGCGGCTTCTCGTCCCTGCTCCAAAACTTGTTTCAGCATGGCATCGCAGTATAACAAGCGGGCCGTGCGAAAATGAAAAGGGACGCCGACTGGCGTCCCTTCTGTAACAGCATTCTCAAAATTCGCAGACGCGGTTTGCCGCATCTGCCGAGACGGGACAAGCCCCGTCTCTACAGCGAACAAACGATCAGGCGGCTGCGCGGCGCGGCAGGTGGTGCAACAACGAGCGCACCACGTCACCGTTGCGCGGCTCACATATATCGGACGCGCCCAGACTCATGGCTTCCGCCCATAGTTTGTCGTCCGCCAGCCGGTGGGTGCCCACGATGCACAGGCTGGGGTACTCATTATGCAAACGCTCGACTTCGCCCGGTCCCGAAGTTTCCAGATCGAGCACCAGCGCTCCAGCGCGATTCTTGGCAACCGCGGGACGGACGTCTTCGTAACTGCTGGCCAAATAAACGGATTCAAAGTGTTGAGAGAGGCTGACCGCCAGAGTTTGTGCAGTTCTGGGGTCGTTCTGATAGAGGACTACACTGAGTGGTTCCATACATTCCCCCTGACTACACCGCAAAGCGCGGCGGCCTTGGCTGCGACAGCAAACTGCTAGCACAGGCGTTATAGTTCCGAGCGCGATAGCGTTACTTGCGCAACGCTTTCTCGGCCGGGGGCTCGAACGGTTCCGTTTGCAGCTTTCCGTTCTGTTTTAACAGAATCTCTACTTTTCCTTCCGCTTCCTCCAGTTGTTTCCGGCAAGTTGCGGAAAGTTGCATGCCTTCTTCAAATAGCGTCAGAGACTTCTCCAGAGGAACCTCCCCTTTTTCCAGTTCCTGAACAATCTTCTCTAGACGCTCGAGGCATTCTTCAAACTTCACCAATCCCGTTGCTCCTACCCTCTATTGTAATGCCGAATTCGATGAGAAATGTCCAGCGATTTTTTTTAATTCGTACGATTTCTTGGGCAGGGTGTTCCCAAAATCAAACTGAAGCCGGCCGCTTCGAGCCGAGGGCCTCCAGAACATCCACCGCCGAGGTATAGCGGCCCTGGGGAGCGCTGATCTGAGCGCCCTGCACCCGCCCGCGGACCGCCGCCAGCATTTCGCGAGCGATAGCCACGCCTTCCGCGCGAGCCGCCTCCGGATTTGCCGCCCGGGTCATCCGGTGGAGAATTTCATCCGGCACAGAGACTCGCAACTCGTTCTTCATGAACTCGGCGTTGCGGGCGCTTACCAGCGGCCAGATTCCGGCGATCACAGGAATTCGACAGTGTTCAATCCGTCTCAGGAAATTCTCCAGCAGAGTGAGGTCGAACACCGGCTGGGTCACCACGTATTCCGCACCGGCTTGCACCTTGTATTCGAAGCGCTTGATCTCTTCGTCGAGGTTGGGCAATCCCGGATTTGCACCCACCCCAATGACGAAGCCGGTCCCGACGCCGATCGGGTTCCCGCCCAGATCCAATCCCCGGTTCAGGTTGTGGACGATGTTCACCAGTCCGATCGAATCCACGTCGAACACCGCCGTCGCATCGGGATAGTTGCCCATCTTCGGAGGGTCCCCGGTGATGCAGATCAGGTTGCGAATTCCGGTGGCCGCCGCCCCCAGCAGGTCGGACTGAATGCCGAGCACGTTCCGATCACGGCAGGTGTAGTGCAAGATGGCCTCAATGCCAACCGCCTGCTGCATCAAAAGCGACAACGCCTGGTTGCTCATGCGCGCCGAGGCCCGCGGGCTGTCGGGGATGTTGATCGCGTCCACGCCAACCGATTTGACGAACTTCGCGCCCTCGATCTCTTTTCGAATGTCGATGCCCTTGGGCGGCACGATCTCGACCATGGTGATAAATTCACCCGAGGCAATCCTGGCGCCGAGGCGCGAGCGCTCGGCCATGGGAATGCTGGCCGGAGCCGAGGGCGTTACTCCGGAATGAATCGCCTCCGAAATCGCGGTCTTGCCGCGCGCCTGGTCCACACGTAGAGCCGATTTCATGGCGCGGATATGATCCGGCGTGGTGCCGCAGCAGCCGCCAATCAGCTGCACCCCGGCCGCCACGAATCGGGGCGTGTAGGTCGCCATGTACTCCGGCGAGCAGAGATAGATATTCCGTCCTTCGACGGAGCGCGGCATGCCGGCGTTGGGCTGCGCGGCCAGGGGCAGGGAAGTGACCGCTCGCACGCGCTCGATCGCATCCAGCATGGCGACCGGCCCCACGCTGCAGTTGATGCCGAGTACGTCGACATTCCATTCCGTCAGCCGGGCGGCGAAGGCCTCGGGGTCGGAGCCATCGAGGCAGTTGCCGTCTTCGTCAATCGTGACCTGGGCGACGATGGGAAGGTTCGGATTCACGTCGCGGCAGGCCAGCACGGCCTGGTGCAACTCTTCGAGGTAGCCGAAGGTTTCAAGCATCAGCAAATCGACGCCGCCTTCGACCAGGGCCGCGGCCTGTTCGCGAAACGCGGTCCGAGCCTCTTCAAATGAAGTCTTGCCCAGCGGCTCGATGCGAACGCCCAGCGGGCCCATCGATCCGGCCACCCAAACATCGAAACTCTTGGCCGCTTCGCGGGCCAGGTGAACGCCGGCCAGATTGATGTCGCGCACGCGATCCGCCAGGCCGTGCCGCTCCAAGCGAAAGCGGTTCGCGCCGAAAGTATTGGTTTCGATAATCTCGGCGCCCGACTGCAGATAATCGTGGTGGACGCCGCGGATCAGTTCCGGCTGCGACAAGTTCAGCTCGTCATAGCAGCGGTTGATGAAGATGCCTTTGGCATAAAGCAGCGTTCCCATGGCTCCGTCGCAGAGCACGGGCGACTGCTTGAGACGTTCAATAAAGTTCTGTGCCATCTACTTGAGGATACAAGAAGCGACGAGGTCTCCGCATCTGGCGACGCAAAATCGCCCCAACCGCCTTGACATGCTTCTGAAATCGAACTAACTTTGCAGTCCTTCCCCTAGTAGTATCCGAAGTATTATCCGATTGCGCTGCACGCGGAGGAAATCATGGGGAACAACACCTCGAATTCCGCGACGCGGCCCATGCGTCTTCTCTCGATTGATGGCGGTGGCTTGAAAGGGCTGATCCCCGCGGAAGCGCTGATTGCAATCGAAAGTCAACTCGACGCGCTTACCGGCCGCACCCTGCCGCTCTCGGACCGGTTCGACCTGATCGGAGGCACGAGCACGGGCGCCATCCTTGCGGCTGGAATCGCTCTCGGCCTGAAGGCGTCCGAGCTTCGCGACTTCTACCTCAAGTTTGGCAAGCAGATCTTCACCAAGGTGTTTTTGCCTGAGCGTTTATGGCACAGCTATCCCAGCGGTCCACTCGAACAGCACCTGAAAGATGTTTTCGGGGAAGACACGAGGCTCGGGAGCGGCAAGCTGCGCACCAACATCGTCATCGTTTCCAAGAACGTCACGCTGGGGACAACCTGGTTCTTCACCAATAACCCAAAGGGAAAGTACTTCGCCAACAACCGGGAACTGCCGCTTTGGCAGATTGTGCGCGCCAGCAGCGCCGCTCCAACTTACTTTCCGCCGCGGACGATTGCCGTTCCCGACGACGAAGGACAGCCTCAGGAGTATGAGTTTATCGACGGCGGGGTCAGCAGCTACAACAATCCCTCGATGCAGGTTTTTCTCGAAGCCACCGATCCCGCATACCAGTTCGGATGGCCCACCGGAACCGACAGGCTTCTCTTGCTGTCGCTCGGTACCGGGTTCAATGCGATGACCGTGCCCGCCGGCAAGGCTTCGGGATACACCCTGCTGGACTGGGCTCGATACGTGATCACGGAGCTCATGGACGATGCCAACCTGCAGCAGAACGTGCTGATGCACCTGATCGGCCAGCCGCCGGTGGGTAAGGCTCCAGTCCCGATGGCGGAGGCGAACGCGGCTCGGGCCCGGGGTGATCCGGCCCCCGACGCACTTGATTTCATCAACCCCGGTTCGGGAGCGTCTAAGGCTCTGACCTACCAGCGCATCACGGTCAGCCTGACCCGCGAGCGCCTGGACGGGCTCAACCTGGGCGACATCGACCCGGCAAAGGTAGACGAAATGGATGCCGTCGACCAGATCGGCAATTTTCAGCGCATCGGACAAGCGATCGCCAGGGAGCAAGTCAGGATGGATCTGCTGCAGCAATTCTTCGTCTGAGGTTTTTCCCCAATCACTCATGCCACGAGCTACGATGCGTTCGGTTGGCTCGAAGCCCTTGGCTCAGCCACGCGGAATTGGCCCAGCACCGTCAGCCGGGTAGTGGGCTACTTTCCCAGCGCGTTGAGGGGCGCGTGCAGATTACCACGGATGCCCTGCGAACCTACGTCAACGTAATTGAGGACGCTTTCGGCGGACAGGCGGATTACGCGCAATTGCACAAGGTCTATGGTGCGCCAACGGAGAATGAGACTCGCTACTCTCCCGCTACCTGCATCGGGTGTTCAATGAAGGAAATCAGCGGACGCCCTGATTACCGGCACGTTTCTACTTCATTTGTTGAACGGCAGAATTGGAGCGTTCGCACGTCGATGCGCCGCTACACTCGCTTGTCGAACGGATTCTCGCGCAAGCTGGCGAATCACGCGGCTGCGACTGCGCTCAACTATTTCGCCTACAACTTCATCAAGATTCATCGTACACTTCGCGTGTCCCCGGCTATGGCTGCGGGCGTCTCGGATCGGAGAGGATTTGGTAGCTCTCTGGGAAGCCTACGAACAGCGGAGGGCGGAAAGAGCAGCATAATGCAGATTCCCGTTCTAATGCGTGACCCAATCGTGACGCTGGTGATTTGCATTGGCAGCGGGGTTGCTGGGGTGCTTATCGCTTGGAAACTATTACGGGGCAAATCAAAGTAGCCCACTACCGTCAGCCGCGCATCGCCAACGCAACTTCTTCCTTTGCTATAATCTTTGTTCCTGCATCCAAAGGTTCTTGCATCCAAGTAATTATCCGGCATGAGGTTGGAGTCCCAGGTTTGAGAAAAGTCCTGATTCTTCTGTTATTCCTGCTGCCCGCCAGTTTGGCGTTGCTGAGCTGCGGCGGCAGCAGCGGCGCCTCCAGCACTACAAAAACCAGCGGTATCGCATACCGCGCCTTCATCACGAACGCCGTCTCATCCGGTACCCAAACCGCGGGCGTGTATATCGTCAACGCTCAAACCGATGTACGTCCGGTCGCAGCCCCGATTTCCGCCGGCAACACTCCGGGAACGATGGTGCTCACGCCCAACCGTGCCCAGACCCTGGTCTTTAGTGGCAATGGCACGCTAACCTCCGACAACCAGTTCACCATCATCAATAACGCTGACGAATCCGCCTCTTTTCACATCAACTTGCCCGGCATGACCCAGAGCTTCGTGGTCTCGCCCGACAGCTCCACCGCCTATGTCGCCGTGCCCACCGCGACGGTGACGGGGCAGTCTCAGGGAGCGATTGAGGTCGTCAGTCTGGGTACGGGTGGCGTCATCGCCGAAATCAGCTGCCCAACGGTGAATTCGGTCAACGCCGCCTGCTCTTGGCCCGCCCCGGTGCCTCAGGGATACAACGCACCTTACAGTCTTTTGTCCATCGGCAACACCGGCAATCGCATCCTGGCTTTCAGCGAGACCTCCGGCTCCGCTTCGGTCGCGAATACGGTCGCGGTCGTCACTCCGTCCAATGCCGGAACGGCGAATCCCGTCATCACCTTTGTTACTGGCGCTGGCCCTACTAGCTTTGACCGTCCAATCTGGGCTTTCTTCAATAGCGACGACACTACTGCCTACGTGCTGAACTGCGGCGCCGAGTGCGGCGGAACCCAGGCCAGCATTCAAACACTCGATTTGACGACGACCCCCCCGACTCCAGGTACTCCCGTTCCGGTTCCGGCCGCGACCGTCGCTTTGGTCAGCAACTCGACCGTGTATCTCGCGGGAACGCCCGCACCTTCCCAGCCCTGCCCCACGGGGACGCTTGCAACCTCCTGCGGCCTGCTCACCCTCTTCAACCTCAATACCATGAGCGTCGTCCAACCTCCGAATTGTCCCGCGGGTCAGCAATGTCCGATCATCATCACTGACGGATATCACACCCAGCTGTCGATGGGCCCCAACGGACAACTTTACGTTGGCGCGCGCACTTGCACCGAGGTCGTTCCGCCCGTCCCGCCGCCGACCGGGGCTGAAGTGCGGGGTTGCCTTTCCATCTACAACACGCTGAGTACGGCGGTGGGGAGCGCTCCGCCCGGCGGCGTGCTAATTCCTCCGGAGAATGGAGACGTGACCGGCATCCAGCCCATCACCTCGCGCACGGTGGTGTATGTGATCCAGGGCGGTTCGCTTAGTATCTACGACGACACCATCGATGCCCTGGAGTACAACCCGAACGATCCGAATAACCCCGGTCAGATATCCAACCTGGTCGGCGATTTCGTCGACGTCATTACGCCCGATATCTAGCTTCGTGTGGTTGATACACGGAAACGTGCAGCCTACCGCGCCTCGAGCGTCATCTCATGTGCCCGGTGTTGCTCCACCGCAGCCTGCGAGAAGGGAAACGCGAACGTCGAGCCTCCGTACCACGCCGCCCACTGGTCCATGTAATACGGACTGAGGAAGATTCCGCTCTCGCCCGTCACCACGTTCAGCGTGCTCTCGTCAAAGTTCGCAAAATTCCACGTCAGCCGTTCGGAGGGCCCAAAGCCGCGGCCCACGGCCTTTACGGTGTACGAGCTTCCGCTCAACGGATGCAATCTCGGCCCCGTGAAGCGCCCAATCAGCGGAAGCTGGCTGAGCACGAGATGATCGATTTCAACCGGATAGGTTTTTCCCCACTTCCACTGGCTGAGGTCCGCAGGAGCTAGCGGACCGACTCTTGAAGGATTGCCTGCAACGATTTCCGCCTGGGGATGCTTCACCGCGTTCTCAAGCGCCGCTGTCAGCAGGCTT
>Ga0116134_1000183_pt1 | contig 33454 bp, 35 predicted proteins | sample June2015DPH_19_5_FD_89737 | JGI IMG/M metagenome (GOLD analysis project Ga0116134, IMG submission 89737) | Peatland microbial communities from SPRUCE experiment site at the Marcell Experimental Forest, Minnesota, USA - June2015DPH_19_40 | ecosystem: Environmental > Terrestrial > Soil > Wetlands... | reverse complement strand
GTTCGTCCGCCTGCCGCCGGTTGACCACCACCCTCGGTTGACCACCACCCTCGGGTCAATAACTCCCTCAGTGGTCTTTGGCTTCGTCCGCATCTTCGTCGCCTGCGGCAGTGCGTTGATGTCCAGGCCGCGACCGACCGCGTAGTCGAGCACGTTGCCGAGCACGGCGCGCTTGCGGGCGATGGGGTTGGCTGCGGCGGGTTTGCCGTCGAGCTTGTGGGAGATCCGGTCCAGGATGTCGAGCGTGACATCGACGTCTGCTAGTTCCGTTCGGTCAGGGATATCCGACCAAAATTTCCCCGGACTAACGGGACCGATCACCGAGCCGGGCGATCGTCTCGATCGTCTTGCCGCCCCCGGTGGCGCGCCCGGCTCGGGCGCATCGCCCTACAGGGCGAATGTCGGGACCGCGTCGAGCGCACTGATGGTCTGGGCATGGGCCAGGATCTGGCCGTACATCAGGCGCTGGTCAAGCTTGTCGAGGTCCAGCAGCTGCGGCTGCTGCGCATCCCCTGCCTGCAGCAGGTAGGTGGGGCTCGGGCACAGCGAAACGGTGCCGAGCCCGGCCGCGTACAGCGACGATCCCTCGCCGAAGTAGGTCGGGATGGTTCCCGGCCGCACGGTGGCCACGGGATAGTCCGGCCAGCCGCTGGCGTTGACCGCGGCGACCGCGGCGAGGTAGGCGTCCTGCTCGGCGTTGGCCAGGCTGAGGATGTCCCGCTGCATGGTGTATGTGGTTCCCCACTCAAATCCGCCGCTGGGTACGTACTGGCCGGTCACGGGGTCGTTCGTCCACATCGTCGCGCCGAGGTGCTCGACGGTCACGCCGAGGGTGGCGGCCTGGTAAATGTCCGGGTGGTCGAGCATCCACATGCTGATGGCGCCGTTGCCGACCTCGGGGTGGGCGAGGTTCAGGATCGTGCGGCTGAACTGCGGCAGCTGGAAATGCCCCGTGACCAGCGCGAAATACATGTCGTGATTGCGCGACGGAAGCCCCGCCAGGTTCCGGGCCAGTGCGATGAGCCCGAGCCCGCCGTTCTCCTCGGTGGCGTTCGGCCCGTCGGTGTGCGTGTTGATGATGATGTTCTTCCCGGTGTTCCCCGCGCCTTTCAGCCAGCCCCAGACCGTCTCGGTCGCCGCGCCGACGGTGATGTCCGCGGTGAGCACGAGCGTCGCGCTCGCCTGGCCGCTCGCCGCGAGCACGGACAGCTCGGTGCCGGTCGAGTCGCCGACCCACACCGCGGGGCAGCCCGGATCGCCAGGAGTCGGCAGGCCGGATGCCGTCGGATAGCCCGTGGTGAACGGGTTGTACTGATTGATCACCTCGTCGTCGGGCAGCCCGGTCCAGGTAACGACCACGCCGAGCACCCCGGCGTTCCTCGCGTCGAGCAGCGGAACCGGGTCGAATATGCCCTGCCAGACGGGATGGGTCAGCGCGGCAGCGTAGGCCGTGTAGTCCACGGCGGCCTCAGCGGAGGTCTTGCCCGGCTCGTAGCCGCCGATCGCCGTCTGGCCCGCATCCAGCGAGAACACCGACGGCGCGGCCCGCACCAGGGCGATCCCGCCCCTGGCCGGTGCCCAGAACGCCTCGGTGAAGCCGCTGGCGGGCAGGTAGACGCCAAGATCGACGAGGTCACCGGTCACCCCGTCGGCTGTCGTCTGCCCGGAGTAGGGGTAGTAGTAGGTCAGCGGGACCGGGCCCGACCTGCCCACGGTCGCGGGAACGTTCACCGTCAGGGTGAAGTCGCGGGCCAGCCAGCGGTTGAAGGTGAGCCGGTCGGTCTGCATGCTGAACCCGGGGATCGCGGAGAACTGCTCGGCGAGCCAGTCCACATAGGCCACGTGACCGCTGCTGCCCGTGTAACGGGTTCCGAACCCGACGAGCTGCTCCTCCCACTGCCACACCTCGGGCAGGCTGGGCATGCCCGTGGCCGTTCCACCGGTTTTCACGCTCATTCTCGCTCCTCAGGATGCGCCAGGCACCCGTTCGTACTCTCCACGTGCGCGGATCACCCACGAGCTGAGTGGCCTGTCCGGGGCGTGGATTTTCCGCTCACCGGTCAATGACACGTCCGGCCTGTCGCCGGACGGCCGGGTCTGGCCGATCGAATGCCTTGCGGGCATCATCACGGAAGACGACCTGATAGAGCACCTCTCACAGGCCCGCTTCGGCCTTGACCTGCTCCCACGGAATAAGCGATTCCCCGGCCTCAACGCTCGCGCGGGCACGGCCAGCGGCGGCGGCGTCGGCGGCGGCGTCGGCAAAGTCTTCGAGCAGTTCGGCAAGCTCATCGGGTGACGGCCGCTCCAGTTGCGGTCAAGCTCTGCCGGGACGATCACGGCCAGGCGTTCGCCATGATCGGTCAGGTAGACCACGTGTCCGCGAGAGGCGTCGTGTGCTGCGGCGGCGACATCACCGGGCGGGGCATCAAGCGGCAGTTCGCTCATCACGATCATCTCCCTGGACGCGCTACCTCAACGGTACCCGCAGAGACTCCAAGGGACACTCTGCCGAACCGGCAGCGTGCCAGGATGCCCGTATAAGCACAGGTCAGCGGAGCACTACCGGATATGGGAACCGGGGGACACGCCCGACGGTCCGACGGCTTATGTGGTCGGCGGACAGCCGACCGGACCTCCCAGTGCTCCAGGAAACCAGTGCTCCAGGAAACCAGTGCTCCAGGAAACCAGTGCTCCAGGAAAATGGGCGACCTGGGCGGGACTCCGGGCGTGGCCTTCACGGTCCGCGCCAGCTTCCCTTGCCGGATGCCGACCACGGCAGTGGCGGGCGGGCGGTGGCGGCCAGACGGACGGAGATTATTTATTTCAGGAGGCCCGGTGCCCGACGGGGTCGTGGTCCCGCCCGGGAGACTGAGGCGGTGATCCATCTTCCTGAGGTGCCGCGGCTCATGTGGCCGACGGACGGTGTACGGACCTCCTACCTCGTCGGCGAGCAGGCCGACTGCCTGCTGAACGGAACGGCGGCGGACTGGCTGGGACCGGCCAGCGAAGACTTCGCCGGCTTCGTGGCCGAACGGCGCGGGGTGCGCACCCGGTGGGGGGTGCCGTCCACGGTCTTCTGGTACATCTCCGGCGACTACTACCTGGGAACACTGGTGATACGGCACCGGCTGACCCCCGAACTGGCCGAGGCCGGCGGCCATGTCGGGTATCACGTGGTGGCCCCGTGGCGGCGGCAGGGCCATGCCACCCGGATGCTGGCGGCCGGGCTCCTGGAGTGCCGCCGTCTCGGTATCGGGCAGGTCCTGCTGACGTGCGATCCGGGTAACGAACCGTCGCGCAAGGTGATCCTGGCGAACGGGGGTGTCCCAGACGGCCGGAAACGGGGTGAGGACCGGTTCTGGATCCGGATCGACGGGGCGGCCGCATAGCCCGCCGGGGCGCCTCGTTCACCAGCGCGCACGCGTCACCCATCCGAGCCGGCCGAACTACCTGGCCCCCTTTCCCATCACCGGCATCTGGGTCAGCTGATGTCCCAGCCGTCGGCGAGCACGGCACGGACCAGTTCGCGCAGCGGGCCGACGAGATCGCCCTCGGCCACCTGGGCGACGCGCTCGCCGGCCGAGATCTCGTAGACCGGTTCTCCCGGATGCGGGCGGTAGGGCGGCGGCAGGTCGAGCCGGGCCTGTTCCGCGAGGCGCTCCCAGCGCGCAGCGTCACGACGGCCGACGGTGTCCACCCGGGCACGGCGAATCGTTCCATCGCCGTTGACCTGCGTAATCTCGCACCTCATCGCCTTATTCTGCCCGAACATCCGGAACCGAACTATCACCGGAGAGTAATCACTCCAGGATGCAGCGGTAATACGAACGGTAACCGGGCGCCCCGGGTCACCGGCGGGAATCCTCCAATCGCTGAGAGGCAATCCCATTTGCCCTGGTTGCCGTAGTTAAGGAGAAGCATCCCGACACTCTCAGCGTCCTAAAAGGAGAGTTCTCCTGTGAGCATCGCCGTCCATCCTCACATCCGGCCTCCGGCGCACCGGCTGCTGGGCGGCAGCCTGGTCCTCGGCGCGGCTGTCACCGTGGCCGCCTGTGGATCATCCGCGTCGACCGGGGCAGCCTCCGGCTCGAGCCCCAGCTCAGGCAGCACAAGCTCGGTCGGCACGTCGTCCTCCGTCGCGACCGTCGGCGCGGCGAACGTCCCGGGCGTCGGCACGGTTCTCGTCAACGGGCAGGGGCAGACCCTTTACCTGCTCACGTCGGAGAAGGGTGACAAGCTCACCTGCACCAAAAGTAGCGGTTGCACGAAGTTCTGGCCCGAGGTCACGCTGCCCAGCGGAGCGACGGCGGCTAAGGCCGGCAGCGGCGCTCAGGCCTCGCTTCTCGGCACGGTCAAGGACGCCAGCGGCAACCTCGAGGTGACCTACAACGGCTGGCCGCTCTACACCTTCGCCGGGGACTCGGGCACGGGTGTGGCGCATGGCCAGGGAGTCACCAGCTTCGGCGGGACCTGGTACGTGCTGAACGCCTCCGGCGACCCGGTGACCGGGAAGTCGCAGCCGTCTCCCTCGTCGTCCCCGGCCGGCAGCGGCGGCTACGGCTACTGAACCGCGACGGGGGACCGAGCCGTGGAGACGACAATGAAAGAAAACCTCAGCATGACCGGCACTGGCCCGGCCCGGGTCCGCCGGCTGGGGCTAATCGTCGCCGGGGCTGCGCGCCGGGACGGCAGGTAAACGTTGAAGACTAAAACGGCAATCCATCAGCGCGGCCAGCCCGTATGGGACAGTGTGCAGAGGATGGGAATCCCAGCGGACCGGCTGCCGGACGAGACGCTCCTGGCCGGTTTCGGAGCTGGCGACGCTGATCTTTCGCTCGCGTTCGTGCGGCGCTTCCAGCGCGTTGTGTTCGGGGTCGCGCTGACGGTCATTGGTGATCCGACCACAGCTGAGGATGTCGCGCAGCAGGCCTTCGAGCGGGCCTGGCGGCACGCCCAGGTGTACGACTCGCGACGTGGCTCCGTTCGGGCGTGGCTGACGACCATCGCGCATAACCTGGCTGTCGACGTTATCCGGGTGCGCACGTCGGCGCCCGTCGACCCGCAGGACCTCCCGGCTCTGCTGACCGCCATGACCGACACCCCGGAACGATTCGCCGTGGCCCACGACAACGCGGCGGGGGTCCGGCGGGCCCTCGCGGCGCTGCCCGCGGGCCAGGCTCGCGCCGTGGCGATGGCCGGCATCTATGGCATGACAGCGCGGCAGATCGCGGAGGCGGAGGGGGTCCCCTTGGGGACGGCCAAGACCCGTATCAGGGACGGAATGGAGAAGCTGCGCTCGGCTTACCTCCGAGAGGACGTAGGCGATGAGTGAGCTGAACGAGATGAGCTGCGAAGAATTCGCCGACTTGGCCGCCGAGCTGGCGCTCGGTGTGCTCACCGGACGTGAGCGGGCCCGGGCGATCACGCATCTGGACCAGTGCGGCACCTGCCGCGAGCATGTCCGGCAGCTATCGCTCACCGGCGAGGAGATGCTGGGCTTGCTGCCAAGCCGCGAGCCGCCGGCGGGATTCGAGACCCGGGTGATGGGGCGGCTCGGGCACCCGGCCATAGCCCGGCGCCCGAAGCGGACACGCCGGATGCTGGCCACCGCCGCGGTCGCTCTCGCCGCCGTGGCGTGCGGCCTGGGGGGCTGGGGATTGCGCGGCGCGATCTCGGCACCCTCGGCGGGGAACCCGCACACGGCTCAGGCCTCGGTGCGGACCGCCGCCCTGCTGACGGCGGGTCATCAGACGGATGGGCGTATCTTCCTCTACAACGGCAGCCCGCAGTGGCTCTACATGGCCGTGGACATGGATGCCGACATGAGCAACGGGATGGTCATCTGCCAACTGGAGGCCAGTGACGGGCACATCATCACCGTCGGATCGTTCCATCTCGACGGTGGATACGGTTCCTGGGGCAGCCCCGACCCGCTGGCCGCGGGCGATGTGACCGGTGCCCGCCTCATCTCCCTGAACGGCACCGTCCTGGCCACCGCCAGCTTCACGGCCGCCAAGTAGCCGGCGGCGGCCCCGCACGGGTGCCCGCCGCCGGACAAAGTAGTCTCGCCGGTATGGGAAGCGAGATGCTCCCGCCGTTCGGCTTTTCGGAGGCGCTGAGCCGGTGGCAGTGGGCTCCGGTGGTCACGGCCGTGGCCGTCATCGCGGCGGCGGCCTACCTCTGGGGCGTTCGGCGGGTGGCGCGCCGGCATCCGGCCCGGCCCTGGCCGCTCTGGCGAACCGGGATGTTCCTCGGCGGCCTGCTGGTCATCGTGCTGGCCACCGAGAGCGGGCTGGGCCGCTACGACGACGTGCTGTTCTGGGACCATATGATCCAGCATCTCCTGCTGATCATGGTCGCGCCGGCGCTGCTGATCGCCGGCCAGCCGGTCACGCTGCTGCTGCACGCCAGCCGGAATCCCCTGCACACCTGGACGAAGCGGATCGTGCGGTCCCCGGTCGCGGCGGCGCTGACCTGGCCACCTTTCGGTATCGCGGCGTATGCGGCGACAATCATCGGCACGCATCTGACCGGCTTCATGAATCTGGTGCTGACCAACGACGCCGTGCACAACGCCGAGCATGCGCTGTTCATCATCGTTGGCTACCTGTACCTGCTCCCACTGGTCGGCAGTGAGCCGATCCGCTGGCGGCTGTCTTACCCCATCCGGCTGATCTTCCTGTTCATCGCCATGCCGGTGGACGCGTTCACCGGGGTGGCCCTGGGCTCCTACTCAACCGACCCCTTCCCCGTGACGTCGGGCATGCGGGACCGTACCTGGGGGCCCAGCCCGATCGATGACGTGCACATCGGCGGCGCCGTGATGTGGGTCGGCGGTTCCGGGATCATGTTCGTCCTGATCATGGTGACGTTCCTGGCCTGGATCCGCAGGGGCCAGCGCGAGGACGGGCGCGGCTGGCTTGAGGCGGCGCGCCGGGCCAATCTCGAGCATCTGACCGGCGCGGACGTCTCCCTGGCGGCCAGTGGAGGCGGTCCCGGCAGCACCTCCCGGACCGGAGCCGGCACCAGCCACCCGGGCGCGGCGCGCCCGGCACGCCCGGGTGGGCCGGGCAGGTCCGACATCGACCGGGACGACGACCAGCTAGCTGCCTACAACGCCTTCCTGGCCCGGATCAACCAGGGCGGCCAGGCGCCTCCGCGGTAGCCCATCGCGAGCCGAGCCTCCGCGGCCGCTCATCGAGCCCGCGGTGGCTTATCGAGCCCGCGGTGGCTTATCGAGCCCGCGGGAGCTTATCGAGACTGTGCAGCCAGGTGGTCAGCAGCCGGTTGACCTCGTCGGGACGCTCCTGCTGGACCCAGTGCCCGCAGCCGTCGAGGATGTGCGCGGAGACCAGCCCGGGCAAAGTGGCCGGGAAATTCTTGATGGCGCGAGCCGACCAGATGGTCGGGCCGTCGAATTCTCCGCCGATGAACAGGGACGGCTGCGTGATCGGCGTCCCTTGCCAGGCGGCGAGATCCGCCCAGTCCCGGTCGACGTTCCGGTACCGGTTGAGCGGCCCGGTGAGCCCCGCCCGCTCGAACTCGCCGGCGTAGAAGTCGAGATCGGTGTCGGTCAGCCAGGAGGGCCGGGCCGCATCGGCCGGGAATCGATCACAGAGCCGGCCGCCCGCGGGGAGGAAAAAGGTCCTGCTGATCTCGGCCAGGGGGACCGTGCCGCCGGACAGTGTGGTGTAGATCCCCGCCAGCCAGCCGCGGACGTCGGGCTCGATCTCCGCCTCGGCCCGCCCCGGGGCCTGGAAGTAGCTGATGTAGAACTCTTCCGCGCCCATGCCCGCGTAGACGTCGGTGGGCTTGCGGCGGCCGCGAGGCGCATAGGGGACGCTGAGCAGCGCCACGGCCCGGAAGATGTCGGGCCGGAGCAGCGCGGAGTTGGCGGCGATCGGGGCGCCCCAGTCGTGGCCGATGATGACGGCGCCCTGCTCACCGAGGGCGTGCACCACCGCCACGTTGTCGGCGACGTGGGCCAGCATCCGGTAGTCGGTCACGTCGCTGGGCTTGGATGACCGTCCGTAGCCGCGGACGTCGATGGCCACCGCGCGGAATCCCGCCGCGGCCAGTGCCGGAAGCTGATGCCGCCACGAATACCACGACTCCGGAAAACCGTGCACCAGCAGGACCAGCGGGCCGGTGCCTTGTTCCACCAGATGGATACGGCCGCCGGGGACCTGAACCAATCGGTGTGCCAGGTCCGGCGTCACATCGGTCAGTGTCATATCGGTCGGTGTCATATCGGTCGGTGTCACCTCGGCTTGGGCCCCGGCAGTCAGGGATCCATCGGCCGGCGTCCCATCGGTCACGTGCGACCACCTCCTCCGAGGTTTCTATGATCGTTGGTCCGCCGTGGCCCGACACGCCGGTAGCGGTATCTACGTAAATCTAAGGACCGCGCTAGATCACGTCATAGAGTCCGATGCTATGGATCCGGTACGGAACCCCTATGCCCCCGGCGCCGGCCAGCGGCCGCCTGAGCTGGCCGGGCGCGATCGTGAGATCAGCCAGTTCGAGGTCGTCCTGGAACGCGTGGCGCGCGGGCGGCCCGAACGCAGCATGGTGCTGACGGGCCTGCGCGGCGTCGGCAAGACCGTGCTGCTCAACACGTTCCGGTCGATGGCGATGCAGCGGCTGTGGGGCACCGGGAAGATCGAGGCGCGGCCCGAGCAGTCGATCCGGCGCCCGGTCGCGGCCGCCCTGCACATGGCGGTGCGTGAGCTCGCCCCGCGGCATCGCGCGCCCGACCGTATCGAGCAGTTCCTGGCCGTGCTCAAGGCGTTCGCGCTCCGCGACCCGAAGGCGCCCAAGGGCACCTCGGTGACGATTCAGCTGGGCATCGACGTGCCCGCCGCGCGGGGCCGCGCCGATTCCGGGGACCTCGAAATCGATCTGACCGAGCTGTTCGCCGACGCCGCGTCGGTCGCCGCCGACCTGAGCGTCGGGATCGCGCTGTTCATCGACGAAATGCAGGACGTCCCGGCGCCAGACATATCGGCTCTGTGTGCCGCCTGTCACGAGCTTTCCCAGAACGGCGGCCCGCTGATCGTGGTCGGGGCCGGCCTGCCGCATCTGCCGTCTGTGCTGTCGGCGAGCAAGAGTTACTCGGAGCGGCTCTTCCGCTATGTCCGTATCGACCGGCTGGAACGATCGGCCGCCGACCTCGCGCTGATCGCGCCGGCCGAGCGGGAGGAAGTCACGTTCGACCCCGGCGCGCTCGACGCGCTGTACGAGGCGGCCGACGGTTACCCGTACTTCGTTCAGGCATACGGCAAGGTGACGTGGGATGTCGCGACAGCGAGCCCGGTTACCGTCAAGGACGTGCGAGTCGCGGCGCCGGAGGCCGAGGGGGAGCTCGCGGTGGGGTTCTTTGGCAGCAGGTACGAGCGCGCCACCCCGGCCGAGCGCGAGTACATGCGGGCCATGGCGTCGCTGGGAGATGAGCCCGTGCCGACGTCGGCGGTCGCCGAGGAACTCAGCCGCAAGCCCTCCAGCCTGTCGCCAGCCCGTGACGGCCTGATCAAGAAGGGCCTGATCTACAGCTCAGAGCGTGGCCTGATCGCCTTCACCGTGCCGCACTTCGGCAAGTTCCTGCGTTCTCAGACGGCCTAGCCGCGACGGTCTCGGTAATTATCAGACTTTCTATACTTGACCAAATATTGGCTTAGAGATGCGCAGAATTGCGGTGCCGGGCGGTCCGGGACCGCCAGTCATCGGCGCCTTGCGCGGTCAGGCCGGTGGCCGGGCGGCCCGCGGTCCACGGTCGTGCCACATCCAGCGGACGCGGCCACGTGGCGTCCAGCGCGGGTATCTGCCCGGGCACTTCAGTGAGCCCGGCCTGCTCGCCCGCGGGCCACCGGTCGCCCCGCGGGCCCTGAGCCGCGTGCGTGCCGGAGGGCAGGTTGGTCAGCACCTCGTCGGTGACGGCATCCAGCACGGCGGCGCGGACCTGGGGGCGGCGTGACCGCAGATATACGGCGAAGACGATGTCCACGCCGCGGCCGTCCACCTCGGCCGGGTAAAGGACGTAGCGCCAGCATCCCTCGCGCCAGATATCGGCCGGTGCAGCCGAGGTGATGGTGCTGGCGTACCGGTGCCACAGCGCACTGCCGGTCAGCGAGCTGATCGTACGCCCGACGCTTACCCGCCGGATCTCGCAAGGTTCCGAGTAGCCAAGGCGGATCATGGCCTCGCCGATTTCCGGTGAGAGCAGGGCGGCCAGGAGGAATTCACCACCGAGGATGCCGATCCACAGGCCGGCCACGGGCGCCGAGGCCGGCATGCTCAGCGGGGCCTGCCCAACTGTGGCGACCGCCGCGACGGCGAGCAGGACTGACCGGGTGATCGTCCGCGCCCCCACGGGCGCGACGCTCAGTTCGCCGAAGCAGCCGCACCCCGCGTCGGGCCGCCGTTCGCGCAGTTCTACCAGTGCACCCACGGCGATCAGGAACAGCAGGGTCGTGCCGACGCGGACGAGGGTCGCGGGCAGCCCCGCGCCAAACCGTCCAGCGGTCAGAATGAGCGCGATGCCCAGCCCCATTTCAGCCGCGCACATGCCGATCGCGATCGGCCGGCGCAGGCGCAGCGGGAACAGCGCGGTTGGGCCGAGGGCAGCCCGCATCTCCCGCGCGCGCAGCACACGGAACGCTTTCGCGCCGGATCCGCCCAGCAGCATGGCGGCCAGGAGCGGAATCTGCACCTCCCGGATCGCACTGAGCATCGTCAGCCGCCAATCGTGATCGTCGCGTTGAAGCATCCGCTGGCGAGATCTCCGCCGAGATCGACAAACGCGGACATAGTCAGGTCGGCCACCCGGCCGCGCGGTGAGGTGCCGCAGATCACGCACCGATCGCAGAAAAGGCGCGCCGCAGCCCCGCAACTGGTCACCGGAAGATCCCGGGCGCGCTGCGCGCAGTCGTTGCGGATCCGGAGCACGCTTCCCAGCGACAGATAGGGCAGCCGGATGCACCCCGGGCCAGCCAGGTGCGGATCCACGGCGTAGCGTTCCGCGCGGCGGAAGTCGCCCGCACAGTGCGCTGGATCACCGGAGGACGCGACGGCCCCGTCGGGCCGAGCGTGACCGTGGCCTTCGCAGCCGGTTTCCGGGTCAAGGGCCGGGTAGGCGACGCCCAGGAGATCCTCCGCCTCCTCGCCGGGCTCGTGCCATGTGGCGGTACCGCTGATCGAATCCGGGACGTGCCCGCTGACCATAGGCGGGCTCGGCGGCTGGTCGGCGCGGTACGGCGGCTGAGAGGTCGCGGGAATCAGGGCTTCCACAAATCCGGGCCGGCGGAGCCCGATGACGTCGATCAGGTAACCCGGCTGCAGGCGGGGAAACCGCACCCGAATACGCCCGGTGGCGTAGGGCGGGATGACGAGAATCTTCCGCCCCTTCTCGGTCCCCTCATCGACCAGCAGGGTGCCGGCATCCTGCTCCACGATCGTCCCGGTCACGCGGCCGATCTCCGCCCATATGCGGTCGGCAATCGTTCGCCGGACATAATTGCGCTTAGCAATTGCTCTATCGCCTTGCCTGAGCGCGGCCGGAGCCACGTCCCCCCCGCGCCAGGCCGCTGTGGATGCCGCCAGTGTGAGCCGCTCCTCGCCCGCCGCAGTCTGGAGCACCAGCACATGCGGACTAACATCTAGCACATAACCAGTGACTGTATGTGTATATTCCCTGTTCAAGAGATCGGAAGATCTGGCCAGAGACGGCTCGAGGGTGTCCCCGGCGTCCCCGAATAGCGCGGATTTCAGGATCCTGCGGCGCGCAAGGCGTGCGGGGCTAGTAGCGCCCGTGACATCATCAGCGGACGGCCTATGATCGTGCAGATGGCGCACTTGCCCCCCATGGGATTGCATAACTGTCCTTTGACGATGCTTACAACCAGTGGCTTACGTCAAGCGGATCCGCAACCTTTTTGGAACGTTCACTCAGAGACACAATTACGGCTCATCAAAATCGCGTCCGAAGTTCGCGGATGACCAGCACGAAGCCAGCCGTGAACGAGGACACTCCACAGATGATGGTGCGCATGCGGTTACTTTAGGTAGCGTACGCCTATGAGAACCCGGACCCCCCGCGCTGCGGGGCACGGACGTCCGGACGACGATGACCTGAGCGGAGCGCCGCAGAACGACCCTGGCCATGGCGATCTGGGTCACGCTGATCGGGGCCAGGACGGCGAGGCCGCCTTCGGCGAGTACGTCACCGCGCGCGGCGCCGGCCTGCTGAGGATGGCCCTGCTGCTGACCAGCAACCGCGCCGACGCCGAGGACCTGCTGCAGGCGGCGCTGGCCAAGACCTACCTCGCCTGGGACCGGATCCAGGATCGCGCCGCCCTCGACGCGTACGTCAAGCGCGCCATGGTGAACACGCAGATCTCCTGGTGGCGGCGGCGGCGCGTGGAGGAGTTCCCTACCGAGGACATTCCCGACTGGGCTGTCGCGGAGCACCTGCCGCCCAGCGAGCTGGAGGACACGGTCCGCCGGGCCCTGGACCGGCTGCCGCGGCGAATGCGGGCCGCCGTCGTGCTCCGGTACTACGAGGGCATGAGCGAGCCGGAGATCGCAGACGCCCTCGGCGTGAGCCGCGGGACCGTCAAGAGCACGGTGTCGCGTGCCGTGGCGAAACTGAGAATTGATACCGAACTGGCGGGATGTGTTCCTGGTGGTCCGGCCGGATGTGTTCCTGGTGGTCCGGGGCCGGCCGATCACTGAGGTGATCCCATGGTGCAGCCGCGTCTGCCCATGGGAATATCAGCGAAACAGCTTCGACTGCGCGCCGTGCGCCCGGGCCGGCGTGCGAATTCACGAGGTGGTGGGCCGTGCGCAGCACGATGATGGATGTCCCATTGACGGTCACGTCGATCATGCGGTACGGCACCACAACCTTTCGCGGCAAAGAGGTCGTGACGAATACCGGGGACGGCGTCCGGCGGCGGACCTACGCCGAGGTGGCCCGCCGGGCCGCGCGGCTCGCCAACGCGCTGCGGCGGCTCGGCGTGGACGGTGATCAGCGGGTGGCCACGTTCATGTGGAACAACGCCGAGCACCTCGAGGCGTATCTGGCCGTGCCGTCCATGGGCGCGGTCCTGCACACGCTCAACATCCGGCTCAGCCCGGCCCAGATTGGCTACATCGCGACCCACGCGGACGACTTTGTGGTGATCGTGGACGCCTCTCTCGTCCCACTGCTGGCGGAGGTGCTGCCGCACGCGCCGACCATCCGGCACGTGATCATCGCCGGCTCGCCCGCGGGCGAGCCCGTCCCGGGTGCAGGTTCGCTGGCCGGACCGGGCCGTGAGGTGCACGGTTATGAGGAGTTGCTCGCCGCCGGGCCCGACTCGTTCGGGTGGCCCGAGGTGGACGAGAAGTCGGCCGCGTCGATGTGCTACACGAGCGGTACGACCGGCCACCCCAAGGGCGTGGTCTACAGTCACCGCTCGGTCTACCTGCACGCCATGGGGCCGTGCCTGGGAAACGCGTTCGGATTTTCCGAACGGGACCGTGTGCTGCCCGTCGTCCCCATGTTCCACGTGAACTCCTGGGGCTTCCCATTCTCCGCCGTATTGTGCGGAGCGACCACGATCATGCCCGACCGGCACATGCAGCCCGCGGCGATGGTCCGCCTCATCGAGTCCGAGCGTCCCACGGTGGCGGCCGGCGTCCCGACGATCTGGCAGGGCGTGCTAGAGCACGTTCGCGCACACGGCGGGGACCTGTCGTCGCTGCGCGTGGTGATCGCGGGCGGTTCTGCCGTACCGCATTCGCTGATGAAGGCGTACGACGAGCTGGGGGCGACGCTGGTGCAGGCCTGGGGCATGACGGAGACGTCGCCGCTGGGCAGCGTGGCGGTTCCGCCGGCCGGGGTGACCGGGGCCGAGGTGTGGCCGTACCGGGACAGTGCGGGCCGCCTGTTCTGCACGGTGCAGGCCCGATTGACCGGCGATGGCGGCGCAGTGCTGCCCCAGGACGGCGAGACGGTCGGCGAGATCGAGGTGCGCGGGCCCTGGGTCACGGGTGCCTACTACAAGGACGACGACCCGCAGAAGTTCCACGACGGCTGGCTCCGCACTGGCGACGTGGGCAGCATCGACGAGGGCGGCTTCATCCGGATCAGCGACCGCAGCAAGGACGTGATCAAGTCCGGCGGTGAGTGGATTTCGTCCGTCGAGCTGGAGAACGCGCTGATGGCGCACCCCGACATACTCGAAGCCGCGGTGATCGGCGTGCCGGACGACAAGTGGGGCGAGCGCCCCTTTGCGGCGGTCGTGGTCCGGGACGGCGCGGACGTGTTGGCGGAGCACCTGCGGGACCACCTCGCCGCCAGTGTCCCGCGCTGGCAGCTTCCCGAACGCTGGGCGTACATCGACGAGGTGCCGAAGACCAGCGTGGGCAAGTTCTCCAAGCGCACGATGAGAGAGGCGTACGCGAACGGCGAGTACAAAGTCATCCAGGTTGGATGACGCCACCACACGAGATAACCTTGACCCGCGTCAGGACGGGTCGCGATAGGCTGGCACGCACCGTCCCGTCGGTTGGAGGCTTCGCCTAGTCCGGTCTATGGCGCCGCACTGCTAATGCGGTTTGGGTTTACCGCCCATCCGGGGTTCAAATCCCCGAGCCTCCGCTCCTGAGCAGCGGCTTTACCCGAGAGATGCTTTCGGGTGAGCCGCTGCTTTCTGCATTTCTGGCCCCCTGCGTGGCCATTGCGTGGCCACGGCCGTCATCCGGCTCTCCTTTTATCCCCTCGGCTGCCCGCGCCGTCGCGCGGGCCTCAGCCATGCCCGCATGCCGGGCGAGCTCACCCCCCTAACGAAGCCGGCCCGCCACGGTGCCAGCAACACCGCGACGGGCCCGGAACCCAATCCCGCCATCCCGAGAAAGGGCACCGATGAAAACCGTAACCGACAGTCACCCCGCCAGCGGCGAGGACACCGTGACTACCGCTGATCTCGTCGCCAAGGCCGCCGAGATTGCATGCCAACCGTGCTCGCCGGCCCGCGCAAGCAGCCACCTACGCCCAGTCGGTCCGCGCCGCCGCCGGGATCCTGCTCGACGCAGGCGCCGTCCCGGACCAGGTCCGCGCAGCAAGCCTGTCCTGGTGCGCCGGGATCGCGGACGCGATGGAGGAGGTGCTGCGCCTCCGCACCACCTGTGCGACTGCCGTCCAGCGCGTCCCGTGCGGCCTGGACGGCTGCGGCGCCTGCGCCGGACTGGCGTGCGAAGGCGAGACCGGCGTCCACGTCGTCCGCCTCGGCTCGGCCATGAAGTGCCGCGTCATCACCGGCCGCCAGCTCGTGGAGGCACTGCGGTCCGCGGTCGTCTTCACCGGCAGCACGGTCATCCGCCCGGATGGTGCCCGGTGAACGTTGACACGGGTGCGTTCGAGGCCGTCACCGGCCAGCTCCGCGAGCTGGCCGCCAGGGTGGAATCTCTGGAGGCCCGCGATGCCGGCCGGGAGGATACCGCCAACGTGGACCTCGCGGCGCTCGAAATCGTCTTCGATGCTGGAAGGGATGCGGCCCGGCGCGAGCTGGGGCTGCCTACCGTTCATGCCCCGGGCACTCCCCGGCCCCGGCACCTGCGTACCGTGCGGGGCAAGCGGTGAGCGCCCCGGAGCCGGCGCGCGAGGAGCTGCTCACCGCCTTGGAGGCGGTGCGCGAGGCGATCGACATCCCGCACGCGGCCACGGTCGGTGACGCGGAGACCCGCGCAAAGATCCTCGATGAGCGCCTGATCTCCACTGTGATCATGCTGCGGAACATCCTTGGCAAGGACGGCCGCGCCGTTGACGTGCCGTGGTCGGTGGAGTGCCTGCGGGCCCGGCTGGCTGAGCACCCGGCCGAGGGTTACAAGACCTGGCACGAGCGCGTGGCTGAGCTGGAGCGCGACCGCCAGGCGGGCGGCCGTGGTGATGCGCGGTGAACGCGGAGCTGAAAGCGAGGCATACCGGTGCCATCCTCGATGCGGCCCAGCTCGCCCGCGTGCTCGGCGCCCTGGCCGACGCGGAGACCTACCGGGAGCGGGAAGGCGGCAGCCGCTGCGCCAACTGTGAGGAGTCGGACGATCTGTGCGCCGAGCACAGCGCCGACTTTGACGCGGCGCAGCGCTACCACGACCTGTCCGCCCGGCTCGAGGGCGGCCAGTCCCCGGCGGGGCCGGTGACGTACGAGCCAGCCAGCGCAGACGACGAGGAGGAGGGCCAGTTCCGCACCCGCATGGCGTGCGGCGACAGCCTCTGGGATGAGGAGAAGTATCCCGAGGGCGCCGCGATGGCCTGCCCGCGCCATGGTGCTACCACCGCGATCACCGAGGAGCGGTCGCAGGCTGACCACCCGCCCGAGCCGTACGGCTGCATCCTGCCCGAGGACTACGAGCGGGGGCAGCCATGACCGCCCCGGAGCCGGTGCGCGCCGTCAGGCACGCCGGGGCCCTGCAGTGCGCGCTGTCTGCCGCGGCGAGGGCATGCGCGAGCTACCGGATCGGCGCGACCCGGATCGGTGATGACGCGCTGCTGTCCGCCTCCGAGATGGTCACGGTCGCGTTCGCAGGCGGCACCCCGGAGGCCATGGCCCTATCCGTCGTGCTGGACGCGGTGGAGTCCATCGGCGACGCCGCCGAGTTTGAGCGCATCGTCGTCGGGCTGACCGGAGGTGCCCGATGAGAATCAGCGTCGACCAATCGATGGAGCTGACACCCGGCAACATCACGTCCCACGTCTACGACGACGGCGCCGCCTATCTGGAGCTTGGCACGGGACTCACCGTCCACCAGTCGATCACGATCTGGGTCGGCAAGAGCGGGGCAGACCTCGGCGAAGAGGCCCGGGCGCTGCGCAAGCTCGCCGAGGTCGCCTCCGAACTCGCGGCCGGGCTGGAGCGCCGGGCCGGGCCGGTGCCGTCATGACCGCCATCGATGCCTTCGGGTGGCAGGACGCCGCCGCCTGCGCGGGTTTCCCTCTGGACCTGTTCTTCGGTCCCGAGGGAGAGCAGCAGCACGAGAAGCCGGGACGCGAGGCCGCGGCCAAGAAGGTCTGCGCCTGCTGCATGGTCCGCGCTGCCTGCCTTGATGACGCCGTGGCCAACGGCATCCGGTTCGGGGTCTTTGGCGGCACCAGCGAGGACGAGCGCCAGGCGTTGCGGGACAACTTCAGGCGCCGGATGCGTGCGGCAGAGACGAGGAGGGCTTCATGAGCGACAACGACCACTGGCACTACGTCAGCGACATCCATGGCGGTGCTGAGCAGCACCATCGGCACCATGACCTGGACGCGACGACGAGGCCGCGCAGCGGGACATCCAGCGCCTTCAGGAGGACGTGCGCGAGCTGCGTGCCGCGCTCGAGCTCGCCGAGGAGCGAATCAGCGATCTTGACCGCCTGCGCCCGACGTGCACGGTCTGCCATGACGCTACGGCGACTCAGCAGACCGCCAGCGGGCCAGCGTGCGCGGAGTGCGTCGGCGACCCAGACGAGCCGACCAACCGGGAGATCGAGCCCGAGCCCGAAGGCTGGCACGACGACCCCGGCCCCGCCGACTACGACCCCGGCCCCGAGGTCGACGACGTTGGCGGAGCTTCGGAACACCGGTATCTGATCACCGCGGAGGAGCCATGGTGACCGGCAAGCATTGTGCGTGGCCAGGATGCAAGGCCGCCACCAGGAGTAGCCGCCTGTGCTGTCCCCCTCACTGGGGGTGGATCCCCAAGCGCCTGCGGGATGCCATCTGGCTGCACTACGTGCCGGGGCAGACCGCGCTGACGTGCTCGCCGGAGTACCGGGATGCGCTGCACGAGGTGCTCGACTACGCGCGCCAGGTCAACGCGGAGGCCGAGGCCGCCGCCGGCGTGAGGCCGAGCTGGGGCGCGGGCAGGGGGAGCTGTTTTGAGCGGCGGCCGGATTCGCCGAGGCGCGATGTGGGCGCTGGCGGCCGCCATCGCCGCCATCGCCGCCATCGCCGCCATCGTCAGCTACTCCCATATCTACGACCTGGGCCGCGCCCATGGCGGGACCGGTGTCGCCGCCCGCCTGCTCCCACTGTCCGTGGACATGCTCATCCTCGTTGGCGAGCTGATGCCGGGCTCACCTTGTTTGTAGCCCTCGTCGTGTTCGTTCTCGTCACGGTGCTGGGGGCGCCCCACCGGGCCCGCGCTAGGCGCGCTGCGCCGCAGTGGAGTACCGCGGCACCTCGGCGGCGCCGCGCGGACGTGCGGCGGTAACCGGTCATGGCTACCGTTACGCCGTCCAAGACAGCGGACAGGGACACACCGGCCACCAGGACGCCATTCCTTGGCCGGGCTGTCATCTGGATCGGGCTTGCGCTCGGGACCGCGGCCACGGTGCTCGCGGTGATGCGCGGTATCCGGATCCCCCGGCTCGAGGTGGTCCTGTCGGTGTCACTCATGTGGGTCCTGCTGATCATTGTGGCGGTCACGGTGGCCGAGCTGCTCCGCCGTCACCACCGGACCGCGGCACGGCACGCCTGGCGTCACGGGAAGCGGGCGCGCTGTTCGCGGGCAGGCACGCCCACCGAGGTCGCGGGCCGCACGCGAGTTGCCGAAGTCAACGCCCGGCTCGCCACCGGCGTCGAGCATCTGATCGCCCGCATCACCACCACCGACCGTGACGAACTCCAACCGCCACCGCGCGGGGACGACAGTGCCACCGGCCACCACCCGACCCGAAACGCAGCCGATGCGGGCTGACAACTCTTCCCACTTGATCGAAGCTGCCCAGCAGCGTCGGCTCCAGTGCATTGCCCGTGTCCGCACCGCCCTGGATGACATGGAACGCGACAGCGGCCCCGTGACCATCGCCGGCGTCGCCGCGCGGGCCAAGGTCTCCCGAACCTTCCTCTACGACGACGCCCAAGCGCCACTGCTGGAACGGCAACGCGCCGTCGCCAATGCCCAACCCAGCTCAGGCCGCCGCCCTGCCCCGGAGAACCAGCGGGTCAGCACCAAGTCGCACGAAACCATCGTGCGAACCCTACGCGGTGCCAACCAGAAGCTCCGCCAGGACAACGACCGGCTCGCCAACGAGCTCGCCGTCGCGCTCGGGCAGCTCCGTGACCTGCGCCGAGGACTCCCCGGAACGCCCCGTGGCTGACACTGTCAGCAACACAAACACGCAGATCAACACCATGATCAAACGATCAAGGTCCAGATAACGGCCTCCTCATCACTCAGGAACTCCACAGGCACAAACCCGCACCTTACGAGCCGGGCACCGCAAGTTCCGCGAAAGAGCCAATCTGTTACCGGTCCGGCAATCTCGAACGGCGACGTGCTTTGGAACAGCCAGTCACGGTAAGGAAGATCAACTCAGCCGCTTACCGTGACTGGCTGTTCCGTTGTTCGTCGAGGGCCGAGCCCCAGCGCCCACGTCCGTTCCCGTTCGGCCTGCTCCAGCCGCCAAGCGGCACGGGAGACCCGGGCCAGGACTCGCCGCTCCCGCCGGGCCGTCTCGATCCGCTCGCTGATCGTCACCCGCCTATCGTGCCAGCCGCGTTCAGGAAACTGGACGCCGTAGCGGTGCTGACGGGTCCATTGTTACCGGCATCCCGGGTCGGGGAGTCCGTCGATACGCCGGAGGGGCGCGGGACGGTGACGGGCCACAACGTTCCCGGCGACAAGGTGGTGGTCAAGCTATCCGCGGACGGCTCCGCTTGCGCTTGCTCGCGGGCCAGCGTCTGCGGCTCCCGGAAGGCCTACGAGGCGACCCACGGGAGCAAGTAGAGCGGCCAGACCTCGAAGAAGGCGGTCAGGCCGACTGGCTGGCGGCCGGCTCCTGCAGGGCCAAAATCACGTTCTCCACGAACTCCGCGGTCCGCTGCACCTGCGTTAGCCAGTCCCGGGCGGTGGCGACCTTCAGCCCATTCTCGCTGAACCGCAGCCACAGCGCGGGGTCGTCGAACAACTTGCTGATCTTGCGGGCGAACCCGGCCACGTCTCCGGGCTCGGTCAGAAAGCCGGTCTCGCAGTCCGTCACGACCTCCGGTATCCCATCGACTCGGCTGGCCACCACGGGCAGCCCGCTGGCCATGGCCTCGATCAGCACCATGCCGAACGCCTCGGTGCGCGACGGGGTGATCAGGACGTCGGCGTCGTGGTAGGCGGCGACCAGATCGTCCCCGGTCAGGCGGCCGGGGAAGTCGACGTTCCCGGCGATGCCCAGGTGTGCGGCCTGGCCCTCAAAGTACTCCTGACGGCTGCCGTTGCCGACCACGATCAGCTGGACGTCCGGATAGCTCTTCTTGAGCTCGGCCGTCACCCGGAGCGAGGTGGTCAGGTCCTTGTGCTGCTCACCGGGCTTGAGGCCGCCCACGTGCATCAGTGTGTGCCCGGTCGGCCGCGGCGGCCTCGGCTTGTAGGAGGCGCTGCTGACACCGGGGGTGATCACGACCGACTTGGCCTGGAACGGGCGGAGCAGGTCGGTGCGCTGAACGAACCCCGACGTGACGATCACGCCGCGGGCCCGGCGCAGCACCCGGGGCAGCTGGAAGCGCTCGTACAGGCGGATGGGCGGATCGGTCAGCCAGTTGCCCTTCAGCATGGTGCCGAAGTGGTAGGTGACGACGAACGGGATCTTCCGGGCCACGCTCGCGGTGATATCGATCATGCCGGGCACCGGGGCGTGCGTGATGACGAGGTCCGGCCGCTCGGCCGCGATGATCTGCTTGAGCGTTCGGCGCCAGCCCAGGCCCAGGGGAGTGTTGGACAGCGTCAGCCGATGGCGCATCCGGTGCACCCTGACGCCCTGGTAGTCGCCGATGCCCTCATCCGGCTTGTTGCCTGCGGCGGCCACGGTGACCTGCCAGCCACAAGCGTCCTGAAGGCCCTTGGCGATCTGGAACGAGTACTCCTCCAGGCCTCCGCTGTGTGGCTTGAAGTAAGGGGTGGTGATCAGTGCCCGGGTGGCCGACAGCGGCACCTCGCCATTGCTGGCGAACACCACGCCGGGCTGTTCGCTGAGCCAGGCCAGGAACACCTCTAGCCGCTCCCAGTCCTGGTGGAGGTCGATTTCCCGGGGGTGCCCCCACAAGTGGAAGACCTCGCCGCGTTCGCGGGCCCGCGCGAACATGGCCTTGGCCAGGTTGTCCCAGCGCCGCACGCGGAGCGCCTGCCACGGGCGGCGACCGCACAGGCGCAGCACCGACAGCATCCCGTCGCGCAGATGGTCGTAGGTGTCCACCGAGGTCCCAATGGCCCAACGGTCTGCGCTGCGGGTGACGAACCGGTCGATGCTGCGGGCGCGGTCGAACCCGGCCTCGCGGACGATCCGCTTGGTCTCCTGGTTGTGGTCGCCGTACGGGTAACAGAAGCTGGGCACCGGTGCGCCGGTGATTGCTTCCAGCGTCTCCTTGCACCGGACGATCTCGTCCCGTGCCGCTGCCTCGTCCAGCTGGGACAGGTGCGGGTGGGTCATCGTGTGCGCGCCGATCTCGAACTCCGCGGCCAGCGCTCTGATCTCGTCGGGGGTCAGCCGCTCGGACACCGGGAACTCGTGCGTCTCAGGACACACGTAGAAGGTGCCGCGGACGCCGTACTTCCGTAGCAGCGCCGCCAGCCTGATGTCGCATTTGTGCCCATCGTCCCAGCTCGTCGTGACGGTAACAGATTGCATGTAGTGATTCCTCGGGTGGGCATCAGGGGCTATCGCCGAGCCGAAAGGCCGCGTAGTAGGACGTACTTCCTGGCCAAAAAGATTACATGGTCCGGATGATCACTTATCGCATGTATCAGGCGCGGCGCCCTTGTCTTTGCGGTCGTAACTTAAAGCAACTAAGTTAATACTTGTTGTGACATAAAGTGCTACCTAGTAGAAAATCGATTCAAATGGTCAACCGCAGAACGTAGCAATGCGCCATACTCCTTGAAGGAGTGGACAGCTTTGGGAGGGCCATCACGTGGCGTCACTGGCTCGCTGGCTCTGCGGGCCGTGTCGAAGGGGAGGAACGTTTGAGCATGTCTACGCCTTTGCCGAGGCGCGCACCCGGGGAGGAAATTGCACCGGAGGGTTACGTTCCGCCGGGGCTCAGAGGTAATTACGCGGCCCAGCCAATGCTGTCCGGTCCGCCCGTCAAACTATCCATCCTGATGTGGGCGCACAACAAGGAACACACCATCGTCCAGGCGGTGGGCGAGGTCCTAGGCCAGCAGTACCCGTGTGGCATCGAGCTGATCGTGGTAGACGACGGCAGCACTGACGCGACGCCGGCGCTGGTGAACCTGATTGACGACCCGCGCCTGATCGTGCACCGCCACCACGAGAACCGCGGCCGCGGGGCCGCCCTTACTACGGGCATCGCGCTCGCCAGCGGGACGCACATCCTGCCGTTCGACGCCGACCTCGAATACTCGGCCGAGGACATCGTGAAGATCGTCGAGCCGGTGCTCAAGGGGCGTTGCGAGCTGGTCTACGGTACCCGGCTGTCCGGCTACAACTCCGTCTACCAGTCGTACCGGCACGCGCTGGGTAACCGGATGCTGACCGGCGCCGTGAATGTTCTGTTCAATTCCTGTCTCAGCGACCTGCTCACCTGCCTGAAGCTGATCCCGCTCGGCATGGCCCGCCAGTTCAAACTCCGGGAGACCGGATTTGGCCTGGACGCCGAGTTGACCGCGATTCTGCTGCGCACCGGCGAACGGCCATTCGAGGTGCCGATCAGCTACTACAGCAGCGCGTACAGCCACGGCAGAAAACAGTGGCGGGAAACGGTCTCCTGCCTGCGCATCCTGTGGCGAGTTCGGCTGACGCGCGCGACACGGCTGAAGGTGCCCGTCAGCCAGGTGCGGATCGATCCGCTACCCGCCGACACCGACGCCTTCCCTGAAGTCGCCGGGCAGTCGGCCGGGCCGGCTTCCTCGGTGGCCGGCGACCAGCGGGGCGGCGCGACCGCAGGCGCATCCGGTGACGGCCAGCGCGGCCAGCACGGCTTGATTCCTTGACGCCTGACCCGCGGCGTATGAGCGGCCACGCGGCTCAGAACCGGCCCCGGTGTCCACGCCTGGACGATCTGCTGATGCTCGCCAATTGGGGGAGGGAGACACACCCGCGTGTCTCGTTCAGCTACCAGACAAGACCGTGCCGGGCCCCGAAGGCCCACGGCTGCGGTTGACGACTCCGACACTTTTCCACCGCAGGACTCCTCGCCCGGCAACGGGTTGGGCTAGGAGGCATCGCAGGTGTGGGCGAACGGTGATGTCGAAGGGACCCAGCCCGTACCAGTGGTCCCGGTGACCCCGCCGTCGGCCGTCGCCGTCCCGCAGCCCGCCGAAGGCAGAGGCCCGTGGCGAATTCTGAGCAGGGCGCTTCGCTCGCACCGGCCGCAGCAGGGCCCTGAACTTGCCGGCCGCCCGGCGCCCCACGACACGCCGGTCGCCTCGACCACCCCGGACCTGCCTATCATTCGGGCCGAGCCGACGCGGGCTGACCTGCCGGTGCAGCCGGCGTGGGAGGTGCGGGCGGAGCCGACGCGCGCTGACCTGCCGATCGCCGGTCCGCGGCAGAAGCCTTCCAGCCGGGAGAAGGAATTCGCCCGGCGGAACTGCCTGCGCCCGCGCTGCGTGTGCCCGGACCCGACGATCTGCCCGGCGCTCACCGTGCGGCGCTCACCGGTCGCCGGCCCCTCCCCGCTGGGCTGGCAGATACCCGCGCAGGAAGGGCAGCACGCCCCGGGCTTCGCCGCCATGATGTCGATGGCGGTGGGGTCGGCGGCGACCATGCCGATCCCGATCATGCCGGGGGCCCCCGGTTACGGGTTCGCCACCGCGGCGACGATGGCGCTGCCGGTCGTGTCGCCCGACGCGGTGCCGTGGGATGGTGCGGGCCGCAACCCCGTCGCGAAGCTGCTGGGCCGGCTGAAGGCCGACCATATGCTGCGCAACACCTTGTTCCTGTTGCTGAGCACGGGAGTTCAGGCCGCCGTCGGGTTCGCGTTCTGGATCCTGGTCGCCCGGCTATTCAGTACCGCAGATGTCGGCCGCGGCAGCTCACTGATCTCGGCCATCGGCCTGATCGCCTACTTGGCGTTGCTCGGTCTCAACAACGCGGTGGTCCGCTACCTGCCGACCGCCAAGGATAAGAACTCCCTCATCACCGCGACCGTGGTGTTGGTCGGCGGCTTCGGCGCGCTACTCGGGGCCGTCTACATCTTCGCCACGCCCTACTTCGCGCCCAAGATCGCCTTTGTCGCGCACCGGCCGCTGCTGGCTGTGGGCTTCCTGGTGCTGGCCGGCGCCAGCGCGATCAACCTGCTGACCGACTCCGTGTTCATCGCCGCGCGCAAGGCCGGCTATACGGCGCTGACGGACGGCGGCATCGGCGGCGCATCAAAGATCGTTTTCTCCGTGCTGCTGGCGGGCGCCGGCGCCTACGGAGTGTTCAGCGCATCGGCCGGCGGGTTCGCGGCGGCGGCACTGGCCAGCCTGGTGCTGATGGCCTTCGTGGTGCGCTGGCGGCCGGCCCTGCACAACCCGATTGCGACCCTGAAGCCGCTGCTCAAGTTTTCGTTCGCCAACTACGCGGGCGACGTGATGGCGCTGCTGCCCACGCTGGTGGTCCCGATCATCATTCTGGACCGGCTGGGCGCCGCCTCGGAGGCCTACTTCTTCGTGGCCTTCCAGCTTGCCAACCTGCTGTACGCGGCGGGCCGTGCGATCGAGCAGACCTTCCTGGCCGAAGGCTCCCAGGCCGACGCGGACTGGCGTGGCCTGCTGCGCCGCAGCCTGCGCCTGCTGGCCTCCCTGTTCGTCCCCATGTGCCTGGTCGTGGTGGTGAGTGCCCACTGGGTGCTGCTGGCATTCGGCGTGAAGTACAGCCAGTTCAGCACGCCTGTACTCATGCTGCTCGCCGGCGCCGCCGTCCCCATGGGAGCCAACAACTGGCTGCAAACCGTGCTACGTCTCGCGGGGGCGCTCAAGGCCATCGTCTGGAGCGGAGTGGTCTCTGCCGTCTCCATCTGCGCCCTGGCCTGGTTCCTGGCGCCGTATGGGCTGACCGCGCTGAGCACCTGCTGGGTGATCGGCAGTGGGCTGGGCGCACTCGTGGCCGGGATCGGCTTCGTGACGGTCCGGCGCGCGGACGCGGCGCGCCAGGGCCAGCCGCCCGAGGGCGGCAACCTGCCGCACCAGCGGCACCGGCACCGGTCCCCCGCCAAGGGCCGTGGCGGCCCGGAACGGTTGCCCTACCAGGGACGGCACGGTCTGCGGCCCGCTCAGGAGAAACAGCCGGGACGGTGGGAGCAACCCATCGGGTAGCCGGGTGGCCCTCGCCGACCGTTTCTAGTCGGAAAACATCACATTGACATTTGGTAATTCGACGTACAAGAAAGGGTTGTTTGTCCGCTTTAAATATACCAATAATCATTGTTGTAGTGACTTTTAGTAATCAGCCAATTACTAAATTTCACTTAGGCCCTTCTTTATGTCGAAAAATCCGGAAACGGTGTCATCCAGCAAACCCGCTGGCGCGTCTCCATACGTAGAAAGTGCGTTTTTTCCCGCGAGGAGTACACCGGTCCGATCGGTGTGACTGCCATCACTCGGCGCCATTCATTGGGGGGCCTGTTGTTCTTGACCCGCTGTTCAAGTGACGCGGCTGATGCTGATGTATCGGCCGCTCCGCTGCCAGCTTCGCCTGCCGCCAGTCACCGGGCGCGCCTGCAGGATCTGGCGGCGGTGAGCCGAGCCGACCCGGCGGTGCAGCCGGTTCAGTTCAGTGCCGCGGCCACACCGGTGAAAGTCAAGCTGTCGATCCTGATGGCCGCCTACAACGAGGAGCAGACGATCAGGCGGGTGGTACAGGCGGTGCTCGACATCGACTACCCGTCCGAGATGGAGTTGATCGTCGTCAACGACGGCAGCAGGGACCGGACTGCGCAGCTGCTCAGGGAGGTCGACGATCCACGCGTGGTCGTGCACCACCATCCGGTCAACCGCGGCAAGGGCGCGGCCCTGAAGACCGCAGTGACGCTGGCGACTGGCACCCACATCGTGCCGTTCGACGCGGACCTGGAGTACCTGCCGGAGGACCTGCCGCGACTGCTCGACCCCATCATCAACGGAAAGTGCAGCGTCGTCTACGGCACCCGCATGTTCGGCATCAACACGGTGCACCGGTCCTACCGGTATGCGGTCGGGAACCGGTTCCTCTCCCGGCTGGCCAACCTGCTGTTCGACTCCTGCATCAGCGACCTGCACACCTGCCTAAAGCTGATCCCGCTGACGATGGTCCGGGCGCTGACCCTGAGCGAGGACGGATTCGGCCTCGACACCGAGATCACCGCATCCCTGCTGCGGTACGGCGTCCGGCCGTTCGAGGTCCCGATCAGCTACTACAGCCGCTCGCACGCGCAGGGCAAGAAGATCAGCTGGCGGGACGGGGTGGAGTGCATCCTCATCCTGCTGCGGGTGCGAATGCGCAATGCCCCGGGCCGGCCGGCGTGCTTCGAGGCCGCGTCGTTGCGGCCCTACCAGGCGCACGCCTTCAGCTACCGTCCGGCGCCACAGCTCGTCCCGCAGGCCGCGGCCTCCGACGCAGTGGCGCGTCAGCCGTTCGCCGAGACCGACGGCCGCATGGAAACCGTGAGCCGGGCCTAGGGGCCCGGAAGACGCCAGGAGAAGAAGTCCGCACATGGAGCACCCGCGCCCCGTCATCGCCATGGTCACCGACGCGATCTACCCTTATCACCGTGGTGGCAAGGAGATGCGTTACCACGAGCTGAGCCGGCGCCTCGCCGACTACGCTGACGTGCACATCTACACCATGAAGTGGTGGAACGGGCCCCGGGTCCGGTCCGACGACAAGGTGACGTTCCACGCGATCTCGCGCTTGCGCCCGATGTACAACGAGGACCGCCGGTCGATGGGCCAGGCGCTGTTCTTCGCGCTGGCCTGCGTGCGGATGATCAGGCACCGGTTCGACGTGCTGGAAGCCGATCACATGCCGTACTTCCAGATCTACGTGCTCCGGCTGATCGCCACTCTCAAGCGCAAGCGGCTGGTGGTCACCTGGCACGAGGTGTGGGGCCAAGCGTATTGGCGGGAATATCTGGGCCGGGCCGGGGCTTTGGCCTGGCCGATCGAATGGCTGGCTATGCGGCTGCCGGACGAGATCATCGCGGCGTCGCCGCAGACCGCCGAGCGGCTGCGGGCCATCCTCGGCCCGCAGGCCGACATCCGCGTCGCGCCGAACGGCATCGATCTGGACGCCATCCACGCCGCGCTGCCGGTGACCGAGACGACCGACCTGGTGGTCGTAGGTCGGCTGATCGCGCACAAGCGGATCGACATGCTGCTGCAGGCCGTGGCCCGGCTGCGCGCCGCGGGCCGGCCGGTCAGCTGCCGGGTCATCGGTGACGGGCCAGAGCGGGCCGCGCTGCACGCACAGGCCGAGTCGCTGGGCCTGCAGGACGCGGTGGAGTTCCGGCACGACGTGCGGGAGCAGAAAGAGCTCTACTCGCTGTTCAAGTCGGCCCGGGTGTTCGCGTTCCCGTCCGCGCGAGAAGGGTTCGGTATCGCCGTTCTGGAGGCGCTCGCCTGCGGGCTGCCGGTGGTGGCCACCGCCGCCCCGGACAACTTGGCCCAGTATCTGGTCGCGCGATCGTCCCACGGCGTCATCTGCGAACCCACCCCGGAGGCCTTCGCGCAAGCACTGTCCAGCCTGCTGGACGCGCCCCCGGCGGCCACCGGGGAGAATCCGGAGGCGTGGCTGTCCGAATACAGCTGGGCAGAAATGACCAAACAGGTCGCGGAAGCCTTGCTGACATAAACTACCCTTCGCAGCTGATGCGTCATCGCGTCCGCCGGTATCTCCTTTCTCGCAATCAGGCCCCTGCACGGTCATTCAGCGCTGCCGGTTGCTGCGAAGCCGACCACGAAGGGAGCTCATCGTGGCGCTGACCGGATCTAGATCGGTGCTGTCGAGCCGCACGGGCCAAGCGGGCGAGCCGCCCACCCGGCGGTGGTGGCCGGTGCTATTGCCGCTCGTGCTGCTGGCCATCGTGGCCAGCGTGTACCTGCCGTCCGGGCGGCACCAGTGGGCGCTGTCGCTGATCCGCCAGCCGACGCCGTTCACCGTGCTGGCCTTCAACAAGGCCACCAGCCTTCCGACGCAGACGGCCATCAACCAGCCGGTCACCGTATCGTTCGCGATCGGAAACCGGGAGGGACGGACCGAGACCTACCGGTACCTGCTTACTCAGAGCCCCAGCCAGAAGGCCAGCGTGCTGAGACAAGCGACGAAAAGCGTTGGGGCCGGCGCGACCTGGAACGTGACGACCACGGTCCGCCCGTCCTGCCAGTCGTCACCGTGCCGCATCCAGGTGTCACTGCCCGGCCACCCAGAGAAGGTTAATTTCCTTGTCAGCCTCCGCACTTCCTGATCGGAGCGGCCCCCGGGGGACGATTCCCGGCACGCAGGGATGGGCCAGCGAGGCTCCGGCCCGCGCCGTCGACGACCAGGACGAGTATCGGCCACCTTCGCGCGGCTACCTGCCTCTCCTGGTGACCGTGATCCTCGTGGTGGCCGCGAACTTCCTGGCCATCAGCCCGCAGCGGCTGCCCTTCCTCGGCCCGGCGCTGGGTTTCTGGTTCCTCGTCGCCCATCCGGCCTACCTGGTGTACACCACACCCGTATGGCGTACGACGTCCGTGCCCGAACGCCTCGGCTACAGCATCACCACGACGCTGCTTGTACTCATGGTGGGCGGCCTGGCGATCAACACCGCGCTGCCACTCGCCGGGGTGGACCGCCCGCTCGCCCCGGTCCCGGTCATCATCCTGGGTGACGTCATCACCGTCCTGCTGGTCTGGTACCGGCGCCGCCGCGGCGCTCAGGTCTCATGGTGGCCGGCCGTCAGGTCGGCGGGACGGCGGGAGACCCGGCTGATCGTCGCGGGCGCGGTCTGCGTGGCACTAGCCGTACTCGGCGCCACCCGGCTCAACAACGGTGCGGGTGACCAGCTTGCTCTGGCCGCCCTCGCGGTCATCGTGCTCACCATCGTGTTCCTGCTGTACTGGCAGCGACTGGTCCGCGAAGGTGTGATCGCCGTCGTTCTCTACCTGGTGGCCATGGCCCTGCTGTTCGCCACGTCACTGCGGGGCTGGTACGTCACCGGGCACGACATCCAGCAGGAGTACCTGGTCTTCCAGATCACCGACTCGCACGGCCGCTGGGACATCGGGTACTTCCACGACGCCTACAACGCCTGTCTCAGCCTCACCATTCTGCCCACCGAACTGGCGCAGGTCCTGCACGTGGACCCCCCGTACGTGTATAAGGTCTTCTTTCAGATGATCTTTTCGGTGTGCCCGGTGCTGGTCTACGGCATCGCCCGCCGATACTGGTCGAAGCCGGTCGCCATTCTGGCGGTCGTGTACTTCATGGGTTTTCCGACCTTCTTCACGGACATGCCGTTCCTGAATCGTCAGGAGATCGCCTTCCTGTTCGTGTGCGTGGCCATCCTGGCCATCATGAACACGGAGTGGAGCTCGCGCCGGCGCCGCGTCACCTTCCTGGCCGCGGCCCTGGGGATGGAGCTTTCGCATTACTCGACCACCTACGTGTTCCTGGGGGCCCTGGTGGTGGCCTGGTTCATGGAGAAGTTCTTCGGCCTGTTCGGCGGTCGGCGGCAGCGCCGGCTGGCCGGGCACCGGGGCAGGTCGTGGGGCTTCGTCGGCCAGACGGTCGGCCTCGGCACTCTGCTGGGTGTCATGGTGTTCGCGGCCGTCTGGGGCGGCCTGGCTACCGATACCGCAGCCACCGCGGTCAAAGATGCCGGAGCTTCGGTGTCGGGCTTTTTTGGCGGCTCGAGCAGCGCCAAGTCGGGCGAAGTGTCCTACGGTATCCTGTCCGGCAAGTCGCTGAGCCTGCAGGCGCAGCTCAACCAGTACCGGCAGCAGACGATCAAGGACCAGGCCAAGTTCCCGCCGAACACGTTCCTGCCCGCTGCTGAGGTGGCGAAGTACCAGACGCCCGTGGTCGACCTGCCGTCGCTGCCGCTCACCGCCATCGGCCGGCTGCTCACCGACGCGCATGTCCCGGTGGCCGCGCTGAACAGCATCATCCGGCTGGGCGCGGCAGACGGGGAACAGCTGTTCGTGGCCATCGGCCTGGTCGCGCTGGTCGCGGTGCGCAGGCTCCGGCAGCAGATCGGGCGCGAGTTCTTCTACCTGTCCGTAGGCACGGTCTTCATGGTCTTCGTCAACACGGTGCTGCCCGGTCTGTCGGTCGAGTACGGCGTACTGCGGGCCTTCCAGGAAGCGCTGATCCTGATCTCAGCGATCCTGGTCGCGGGCAGCCTGACCGCGTTCTCGCCGCTGGGGCCGAAGTGGGCGAACCGGATCACTTACGCGATCGGCATCGGCATCTTCATCTCCACGATCGGCCTTCTGCCCCAGCTGACAGGGGATTACCCCGCCCAGCTCAGCCTGAACAACAGCGGCCAGTACTACGAGACGTATTACACCCATCCGCAGGAGATCTCGGCGGTGAACTGGCTGGCCATGGAGCCGCAGGTGCGACAGGTCGGCGTCCAGACGGAAGATTTCACCTACCGGCTGGGCTTCATCTCGGGTGCGGCGGCAAGCGGCCCGCAGGGCATCACCGACTTCTACCCGACGGTCATCCGGCGGAGCGGGTGGGTCATCCTTGGTTATTCGACGGTACACACGGGGCTGGCGGCCGCGGACGTAAACGGCAGCCTGGTCATCTACAAGTACCCGATGCAGCTGCTCCAGGTCAGTAAGAACCTCGTCTACAACGACGGCGGCGCGCAGATCTACAAATAACCGCCGGCCGCCGGCCGGTGCCACCAAGAGAAAGTGCGGCCATGACTGTTTCCCCCGAGAATGGCTCGGTCAAAAGCGTTGTCCACGTCGTCAACCGCTATCCGCCAGCGCTGGGCGGCATGGAAAAGGTGGTCCAGGCCCTGGCCCGGGCTCAGTGCAAGCTGGGCGTCGACGTGACCGTGCTGACGTCCGACCACGGAAAGGACGAGTTGCCGCTGGAGGACGAGCCATTCCCGGTGATCCGGCTCAAGAGCAGCACCGTAGCGCACACCCAGATCATGCCCGGCCTCTTTCCCCGGCTGCTGGGCCTGGACCGCAACGCGGTGCTGCACGTGCACGTGGCGGCCGCCCTGCTGCCCGAGCTGGTGTGGGTCTACTCCAAGCTCCGCAAGCATCGTTACGTGGCCTCGGTGCACCTGGACGTCCCGCCGTCCACGCTGGTCGGCCGGGTGCTGCTGACCCCGTATAAGAACCTCCTTCTCAAGCGGGTGCTGCGTGACGCCAGCGCGATCTTGGTCGCGACCGACGACTACCAGGAGCTGATCAGCGACAAGTACGGCATACCGCGGGAGCGGGTGTTCCCCATCGGGTACGGGACCTCGCACCGGATTGTGGACCAGCCCAAGGTACTCGGCCCGGCCGGCGGCCCACGGAAGATTCTCTTCGTCGGCCGTCTCGCCGCGCAGAAGAACGTTCCGGCGCTGCTCGATGCGCTGTCGCTTTACGTGCGGAAGTACAACCGTGACGTACGGCTGACGCTGGTCGGCGACGGTGAGCTCCGGGGCGAGCTCCGGGCTCAGGTGCAGCGGCTGGGCTTGGCGGACATCGTCACGTTCGCCGGCACGCTGCACGGTGAGGCGCTGGAGACCGCCTACCAGGAGTCCGACGTGCTGGCGCTGACCTCGACCCAGGAGTCGTTCGGCCTGGTGTTCATCGAGGCGATGACCAAGGGGGTGCCGATCGTCAGCGGAGACCTTCCCGCCATTCGTAACGTGGTGGAGAACGGCGTGAACGGCATGCTGGCCCAGCAGAACCCGGAGTCCGTGGCCGACGCTATTCACACCGTGCTGGCTGACCCGGCCCGGTATGAGCAGATGTCCCGTAACAACCTGGCCAAAGCGCGAACCTACGACTGGGACGTGGTGGCGGCAAAAATCATGGCCGAGTCTTACGCCTCTGTGGCGGGCTGAGGTACACAAAAGCCTGCCCGCAACGGCTAGCGCCCGAAGAGAGCTGGCGTCACAACACTTACCACCGTCCCACTGGAGCAAATATGCTCAGGCAGCCAGATACCAGTCATTCGATGAAGCAGGATTCCATGCGGCGTGTCCTGACCCCGGAGAGCAATGATGGTCTGGACCGGGAAGTAGTCTTTCGGACCATCCGCCATATCTCTGTCGTCCGCACGTTGTGGTGGAGTGTTCGCCACAGAGGGTGGTGCGTTCTTGCCAGAGGCACGAAGCTGAAGGTGGGACACGGGTCGAAGCTAGATATTCCGCCGGGGTCCTTTCTGTTCATAGGTTTCGCTCATTTCACGTCGAGTCCCTGCTCGATTCACCTTGGCAGGAACGCAACGCTTTCAGTTCGCGGTACCGCACAGTTTCTCCGTGGTACGAGAATATTCGTTAATGATGGTGGTCATCTGGAGGTGGGAACGCGATCGTACATCAATGATTGTTCGACGGTTACATGTTTCGAAAACATAAAGATCGGCTCTGGATGCTCAATATCCTGGAATACCAACATTCTCGATACGAACGTGCATGAACTTATAGTTCGGGGAAGCCCTAAACCTCGTTCCGAACCCGTGGCCATAGGGGATCACGTGTGGATTGGTACCGGTGCCACTATTCTTGCTGGCACCACGATTGGTGATAACGCCATTGTGGCGGCCGGAAGCGTTGTGACCTCAGATGTTCAGCCCGGGACTCTGGTCGGGGGTAATCCGGCCCGGGTCATCAGCGAGCATGCGTCATGGCGCCAGTGACCCTCTATCTGATCTTACGGGTTGATGTGACTCCTACTTTTCGTTGTCTCCGCTTGGCTTTCAAGGGTTGCCCGGCAAGGCCAACTTTCGGGACAGGTGGTACGAAGAAACGTTCAGGGTCCACGCCCAGTCGTGGGCCGAGGCACACAGCGAGCCTGCAGGCCACGGTTGGCCGCCGCAGAGCGTACGCAGACAGCCGCTGGATACCCTGGTCCGACTCTGACCGGGAACTGGTGGCCGGCCGACAGGTCGGGTGCGGCCGGAGTACGGAGATCAAGCGATGACGAGTCACCCCGGACGGGGGTACCGAATGGTGGCCGAGGCCGTGACGGCCGGGCTGGCCTACGCCATGCTGCTATGGTGGCTGAGCGTGTGCGCGCTGGGCAGCTTCCGGCCCGGGCTGCTGCCGTTCCCGTACTGGCCGTACCTCGGCTGGCTGCGCTCGGACACGTCCGGCACACTGGCCTTCGCGGTCACCGCCGTCTGCCTCGTCAGCAGCGAGTACCTTCGGCTGCGCCGCCGCGCAGTCGGCCGGGCCGTGGTCGGCCGCCTTCTGGCGGACCGGCCCGTGGCGCTGCTCACGGTGGCGGTCGCGGAGATGGTGGCTGTGCTGAGCACCGGGCTGGTCGGCTACATCTCCACCAATGCCATCACCCACCCC
>Ga0116134_1000181_pt1 | contig 33664 bp, 26 predicted proteins | sample June2015DPH_19_5_FD_89737 | JGI IMG/M metagenome (GOLD analysis project Ga0116134, IMG submission 89737) | Peatland microbial communities from SPRUCE experiment site at the Marcell Experimental Forest, Minnesota, USA - June2015DPH_19_40 | ecosystem: Environmental > Terrestrial > Soil > Wetlands... | reverse complement strand
TTAGAACCGCGTCTTGCTCGGGAAATACCGTGCGCAGGTCGATTAGGACGCGGCCTTCTTCCAATCTGGCTACTACAGGCGGAGTACTGGCTCGCAGCCGGGCGTTCAGTTCGTCGGCGCTGAGATGCGTGTGGCAGAGCGCGATCAGGCGCGTCGGTAGGACGGCTGATGGGGCGGCTCCGCCGCCGACGACGGATTCGCCATCGAGGAGCTCCAGCTTGAGGTGCTTGAGCTGAGCCGATTTAACCTCGGAAACGATTTTTTTCACGCGGCTGGTGATCTCATCTTTCGACAGGCGCAACATGCGCAGTACCGGCACCGCGTTATGGTCGCGCTTTACATAGGCGAGCAGCGTGGCTTCGAGCGCGGCATAGGTAAGCTTGTCCACACGCAAGGCGCGGAACAGCGAATTCGAGCGCAGGCGCGCCACCAGGTCGGCGCGGCCGCTGATCAATCCAGCTTGTGGGCCGCCGAGAAGTTTATCGCCACTGTAGGTGACGACGTCGACGCCGGCGCGCAGGCTGTCGAGCACGCCCGGCTCGCCGTTGATTCCGACCGAGCGCAGATCGATCAGCGCGCCGCTGCCCAAGTCTTCCATCAGCGGAAGATTGCGGCGGCGGGCGAGAACGACTAACTCATCGAGCCCTGGCTGCTCGGTGAAGCCGGTGATTTCGAAGTTAGAACGATGCACGCGGAGCAGCAGGCGCGTGCGGTCGTTGATGGCACTATCGTAGTCAGCAATGCGCGTACGGTTGGTGGTGCCGACTTCGCGCAGCGTTGCATTCGACTTCGACATCACGTCAGGGATGCGGAACGAGCCGCCGATCTCCACCAGTTCCCCACGCGAGACGATGACCTCACCACCCTCGGCCAGCGAGTTCAGCGCGAGTAGAACTGCCGCGGCGTTGTTGTTGACCACGATCGTGGAAATGGCGGCGCGGCTGTGGGCCTCCACCGGATCGTTCACCGGATCATTCGAGAGCAGCTTTCCGAACAGCCGGTCCACATGGACGTCGCGCTTCCCGCGCTCGCCGGTGGCCAGATCGAATTCGAGATTGGAATAAGCGCTCGCCGTGTCGCCAACATGATCGAGCGCACAGGCGGCAAGCGGCGCGCGTCCGAGATTGGTGTGAAGAATGACGCCGGTGGCGTTGATGAGCGGCCGCAACGAGTAGCTCAGCGACTCGCGGAGTTGACGTTCGACGGCTGTAGACAGGCCGCCGAGCGCGAGATCCAGCGATTTCTCGTCCAGTTGGCTCTGGCCGATTTCATGGCGAAGGCGCGCGAGCACGACGCGGACGCTTTCGGCAACAGCGGAATGTCCCTCGCGTTCAATCAGCGCCTTCATGTCAGGCTGGCGGAGAAGTTCATCCGTCGATGGCAGTTTCTGAAAGAGCGCGGATTTGTTGGCCGTGGACACTGTGGGCGATTATGCCATAGAAGCAGTTCTCAGTTCCCTACAGCGTGTGCAGATACGCCAGCAGATCCTTAATCTGTTGATCGGTCATGATCCGGCTGAAGCCTTCCATCTTCGCTCGTCCGTACTTGATGATGTCCGTCATGCGGTCATCGTTTGCCGGCAGTCCGCTCAAGGACAGGTACTGGTGTTTGAATACACCTTGCAGGCTCGGGCCCTTTTTGCCGCGCGACGAGTAGGGCTCGTGGCAGCGATCACAATAGTTGTCGTAGAGTTTTCTGCCATCCGCCTGTTGCGCGTTCAGGCCGAGTTCGGCGTCGGACTTGCGGCGCTCGACATCGCAACCGGCGAGCGCTAGAAGCGCAAGAACGACGACGGAGACACGGAAGCACGGAGAAATCAGAATCTTCATGAATAATGGCGGCGTCGACTGTAAGGCCGGGCTCAGATTTAGAATAATGCAGAGGGTAGGATAACCGAAAGACATGGGCGTTGCGGTTAAACGCGTTTATGAAGCTGCTTCGGCATCGGACGGAGTGCGCGTGCTGGTGGATCGTTTGTGGCCCCGCGGGTTGACGAAAGCAGACGCGGCGGTCAAGTTCTGGCTGCGCGATCTGGCGCCTTCGAACGAACTGCGGAAGTGGTTCCACGCGAATCCGGAGGGATGGCGCGTGTTCCGCAAACGCTATCTCAAAGAGTTAGCAAGCGAAGCGGCTTCGGCGGCCGTGGAGAAGCTGCATCATCTGGCGGAAGGCAAGCGGCGGGTCACCTTGTTGTATGCGTCGCGAAACGTTGAGCATAACAACGCAATCGTGCTGAAAGAATTGCTGGAAGGGATGCCCAAGCCTCCGTCGAGTGTGGGTCGCAGCGCGCTGGGCCGCGGACGGATTCGGAAAGCGAAAAGGCAGTAGCCAGTTGCCAGTAACCAGTACCCAGTAAAACCAGGCAGTGCTCCATTGCCACCTTCGACGCTTCGTCTCAGTTGCCGTTGGTGTTACTGGCAACCGGATACTGGCAACTGGATACTGCCTTGCCACTATAATTCCCCAGTTATGTCCAGCCCCGCCCCAGATAAGAAAATCGAGAAGAAAATCGAAGCTCTGCGCGAGAAGATTCGGCACCACGAATATCGCTATTACGTGCTGGATGATCCGGAACTTTCGGATGCCGACTTCGACAAACTGATGAACGAGCTCAAGAGGCTCGAGGCGGACCATCCGGAACTCATCACTCCCGACTCGCCGACGCAGCGCGTGGGCGGCAAGCCGCGCGAGGGGTTCGTGAAAGCGAAGCATTCCTCGCCCATGCTCTCGCTGGACAACGCTTACTCCGAAGAGGAGTTGCGCGACTGGGAGCGGCGCGTCCACGAACTGAGCGGCCGGACTGACCTCGAATACATGTGCGAATTGAAGCTGGATGGCATGTCGCTGGCGCTCGTCTACAGGGACGGCCGTTTAGAGCGAGGCATCACGCGCGGCGACGGCAGCGTAGGCGAAGACGTGACCTTGAACGTGCGCACGGTGCGTTCCATCCCGCTGGTGATTCCGAAGGATAAGTTGAAGAAGGCAGGCATTCCCGCCGATTTCGAGGTGCGTGGCGAAATGCTGATGCCGCTCGCGGCTTTTCGTAAGTTGAATGAAGAGCGCGAACGGCAGGGGCTGCCGGTGTTTGCCAATCCGCGCAACTTTACCGCGGGAACCGTGCGGCAACTCGAACCTTCGATTACAGCGCAGCGCCGCATGGACTACTTCGCCTACTTTCTATTGAAGGATGGGCAAACTTTTTTCGACCGGCAATCGAAGGCGATGGATGCCATGGAATTGGCCGGTTTCAAGGTCAATCCGAATCGCAAGCTGGCGAAAAATCTGGAGGAAGTCTGGAAATTTATTCAGAGCTGGGAGGCCAAGCGCGAATCTCTGCCTTACGAAATTGACGGAATCGTCATCAAAGTGGACCGCACGGCTTGGCAACGGGAACTTGGTTTCACCGGGAAGGCTCCGAGGTGGGCGATCGCTTATAAATACGCGGCGCGCGGAGCGGTTACGCAGATCGAAGACATCGTCCCGCAAGTCGGCCGCACCGGCAAACTGACGCCGGTCGCATGGCTGAAACCGGTTCCGATCGGCGGCACCACAGTGTCGCGCGCCACGCTGCACAACATGGACGAGATCGAGCGGTTGGGCGTGAAAATCGGCGACTGGGTCGAGGTGGAGCGCGGCGGCGACGTGATTCCAAAAGTTGTGAAGGTGGTCGAGGATAAAGACCATCCCCGCGGCCACAAGCAGTTCGAAATGCCGGAGCATTGCCCGGTATGCGGCGGCAATGTGGTCCGAACGCCGGGCGAGGTGGACCATCGCTGCGTGAATGCGAATTGTCCGGCGAAGCTGCAGGGGACGATTCTGCATTTTGCCTCGCGTCACGTGATGAATATCGACGGCCTGGGCGAGGCATTGGTGAATCAGCTTACTGAACGCGGCCTGGTGAAGAACGTTGCCGATCTGTACAAACTGACGAAAGACGATCTCCTGAAGCTCGAACGTATGGGCGAGAAATCAGCGGAGAACGTGCTTGGTGAGATTGAGGCCTCCAAGCAGTTGCCGCTGGAGCGCGTGATTTACGGCCTCGGGATACGGTTTGTGGGCGAGCGCACGGCGCAGTTTCTGGCCGAGCACTTCGGCTCGCTGGACGCAATTATGAAGGCGAGTGCTGAAGAACTTCAGGAAGTGAACGAAGTCGGGCCGCGGATCGCGGAGAGCATCGTGGAATTCTTCGCCGATGAACATAATCGCAAACTAGTGAGCGATCTGCGCGACGCGAAACTGAAGTTCACCGGCCAGAAGAAAGTAAAGAGTACGAAGTTAGCCGGAAAGACTTTTGTGCTGACCGGAACGCTGGCACGCCACACGCGCGACGAAGCGAAGAAGATGATTGAAGATGCGGGCGGACGCGTTTCGGGGTCGGTGAGCAAAAAGACAGACTATGTGGTAGCGGGGAGCGACGCGGGATCGAAGCTGGACAAGGCTCGGGAGATGGGAGTAAGCGTGATTGGAGAGGAGGAGTTGGAAGTGCTCGTCGGTTAGCGGGGATGGGCAAGGCGCCCATCCTTCCACACAATCTGATCGCACTTACTTCTTTGCGGTCGGCGGCAATATGCCATTCAGCCGCAGATACATGGCGGCCTCGGCATAGTGGTCGGCCCAGTTGCTGGCGATGCCCAGGGCGAAGCGGGCGCGAGAGAGTTGCTGGCCGCCCATGCCTGCGGTCATTTCTCCCAACTTCGAATCGTCCATCTTTCCGAGTGCGTCGGCGCAGAAATCGAACGACGTCTTGAGAGCGGCGACCAGACTGTCTTTCGTATCTGTGTCTTTTATTTCTTTGACCGTCGGAGCGGGCACGGCGGCCGCATTGCTGCACAGCCCATAATTCGCTTCGACCATGTGGACGACGAGATGGCCGAACGTCATCTGGTCCGGGGTTGGCTTGTAGGTGAATTTATCGGCCGGCATGGCCTCGACGGCTGCAATGGTGTTTTTCTGGCGGCTGGGCAGGATGTCTCTGAGGGCGGTGCTGATGGGGTTTGTGGTTGGGGCGGGCGTCGTTCGTGCGGGTGCCGTCTGAGCAATCGCTGACGCTGCTAGCAACAGCAAGGTTGGGAGCACGAGAGTCTTCGTCATTTTCTATTCTCCTGGGGCGATGAGAAGCATAGCGCGATTGCTTGGGTCTGCGCTAGCTTGAGTTGACCTAAGCCTTTTACAAACAAAATCAAAGGCCACGGACAAGAGTGTCCGCGCCACACCAACAAGAGCCACACAGGCAGCCTTGCGCTATTCTAGGAGCATGCACTCGCACGTCGGACACGGGCATTCTCATGGGGCGGGGCGCGTGTTGCGCTTTTCGCTGGCCGTCACCATGCTTTACGTCGTCCTGCTCGTAGTTGCCGGCATCCGGGCGCATTCGCTGGCATTGCTTTCCGAGGCGGGACATAACCTGTCCGACTTTCTCGCGCTGCTGTTGTCGCTGGTGGCCGTATTTCTCGAAGGCCGTCCGCCAAGCGCGACCAAGACCTATGGATACCGGCGCGCTGGCGTGCTGGTGGCGCTGGTGAATGCCCTGTCGCTCGTGGCGGTGTCGTTTCTTATTTTCTACGAGGCGTTTCAGCGGATCCAGCATCCCGAGCATGTTCACGCCCGGGTGATGATCGGGGTGGCGGCGGCGGGTGTGGTGATGAACGGCTTGATCGCGCTGCTGTTGTGGCGTTCCGGGCGAGATGTAAACGTCCGGAGCGCATTGCTGCACGAGGTGGGCGATACGCTCTCGACTGCCGCCGTGATTGTCGGTGGTTTTGCCATCCTGTGGACGGGACAATACTGGATCGACGCGGCCCTGTCGTTCGGGATCGGCGCGCTGATTTTGTGGTCGAGCTTCGGGATCGTGCGCGAGACGCTGAATATTCTGTTGGAAGGCACGCCGCGAGGGATGAGCCTTGAAGCTGTGGAATCGGCGATGCGGACGATTGCGGGCGTCAGCGATGTGCACGATCTGCATGTGTGGAGCATTGGGTCGGAAAATCATGCGCTCTCGGCGCATGTGAAGATCGCCGACATGGCGACGTCGGAGAGCGACACCATTCTCCGCGAGATCAACGAAAAACTTGGGCAGGGGTTTGGGATCCACCATACGACGATTCAGCTGGAACACGTGGTCTGCGAGACGGCACACAGCTGCGTGATCGCCGTGCGGGAGGAAGAAAGCGAACACAGTCATTCCGAGCACGACCATTCCCAGCACGATCACGCCCACTGATTAACCTCGCGTGATCATCCCTGTTGCCGCCCGTAAATTTCTTTCACTGTGTCGATGGTGTCAGCGTCTTCGGGGCGCTTGTCCGGACGCAGGCGCACGATGCGCGGGAAACGCAAGGCATAGCCACTCTCGTGGCGCGTGGAGCGCATCATGTTGTTAAAGGCAACCTCCAAGACAATCTTCGGTTCCACTTCGAGCCTCAATCCTTGTTCGCTGATCTTGTGCGCGAGAAACCATTGCGTCATTTCCGCAATCTCGGCATCGGTAAGCCCAGAATAGGCCTTGCCGATATTTACCAGGCGCTCGCCGCACCATACTGCGAATGTGTAATCGCTGAGCACGCCGATGCGCTTGCCGTGTCCGTACTCGACGGCGGTCACAACCACGTCGAGCGTGGCGAGTTCTCGCTTCATCTTGAGCCACGATTTGCCACGGCGGCCGGGAGTGTATAGAGAATCGAGATCTTTGATCATCAGTCCCTCGTTGCCTCGATTGCGCGCGGCGGTGAAGAGGGTCTCCAAATCCTCCGCCGAACTGGCCGTCGCGACCGGAGCACGCAGCACGGGCGCGAGCGCTTCTTCGTTCGGAACCTCGAAACCAAGGCTCGCCTGTACCTGAACCTGCGAAGTGGTCACACTGCGAGGAGCGATGAGGAGTTCGTCGAGAATTCGAGCGCGCTCGCGCAAAGGACGGTCGAGTAGAAGTTCGCTATCCGCATAAAGAACGTCGAAAACGAGATAAGCGACAGGGACTTCACGCATGAGTTTAACGCTGACCTTTTTCCGGCCGAGGCGCCGTTGGAGCGTGCTGAAGGGTAAGGCTCGATCCGGAACTTCAGCCCTGCCCGAATTCCAGGCCGGTTTCCATGCAACGATTTCGCCGTCGAGAATCGCGTCTCTAGGCAGGCCGGCGAGGGCCGGTGGTAATTCCGGGAAGGACTCGGTGATGTCATCTCGGGTGCGCGAAAAGATGCGGACTTCGCCCTGGCTGATGTGAGCCTGGGCGCGGATACCATCGTACTTGTCCTCCACCGACGTATTCTGAAAATAGCTGAGGGCCTCTTCCGAAGATTCGACGGGACTCGCGAGCATGAAGTCGATGGGATGAAAGAGGCGGAGCCTTGCCTCAGCCAGCTCTCCCGCAGACGCCAGACGCAGGGTTTCGCCGAGGTCGCCGAGCAGCATGTTAGCGCGCTTGACGTGGTCGAGTGACACGTCGAAGGCGCGAGCCATGGCTTCCTCGACGAGACTCTCTTTGAGACCGATGCGAAGGTCTCCGCTGGTGATCTTCACGATGTATTTGGCTTCGAGCGGCGTAGCTCGCTCGAGAAGCGTGCGCAGAAGTGAAGCCTTGACGGTAGGCCCACGGGCCGTAGCGATCCCGGAAAATGCTTGCTGCACTTCGGTGAGCGAGAGGCCGGATTCCAGCTTCGCGGGAAGCGCATCGGCGGCGACGGATCCAGCGTCGCCGTATCGGCGATAAATCTCGGTTAGTTCGTGTTCGGATTTTCCCGAGAGATCGCTGATGACGCGCCACAACAGCGCTCCGCCCACTTGCAGTGTCGCTTCTTCGTATGCCGCAAACGGTCGCCCAGAAAGAAAAATGACAGCCGTCGCAGCTTCCCGCAGTGGCATCGTTCGCAATAACGACTGCAAGTAGGTAGCGACCAACGCTGTTTTCTCCAACTTCTTAGTGGTTGCAGCGATCGCGTCGCAAGTCTGAGCGAAGTGCAGCATGGTCATTCGATTCTATGGCCGATCCCTGCGATTGCGGGCCGTCCAGACGGCTCCGATTGCAGAAATAGAACGCTGGTTAAACTACTGACTATTAAAGAGATACGACTCGAACGCTGCGTTTCGCAATGCTCGATACTTCCCCGATCTGTGGTAGTCTACACGTTGGAGTCTTCTTTCCCCGAAACAACATCCAATGGCTATGCGACGTTGGCGGCAAATCTTGCGTTTTCTGGCGGCGGTACAGCTGCTGCCCGCTCTGGAGAGCGGCGAGGAAACCCTCGTCGGCGGGCAGGCGGTGCTGGAGGGCGTGATGATGCGTTCGCCGCATGCCTGGGGCATCGCGGTGCGCAAACCTTCGGGTGAGATTGTTACTCACAGCGAGCCGCTGGAAAGGCCTTCTGAGCAGCATAAATGGATGGGCTGGCCGGTGGTCCGTGGGGTGATGACGCTGGGGCACGCGATGACCCTGGGGTTCCGCGCGCTGAAGTTTTCCGCCAATGCGGCGCTGGAAGAATTAACCGCCGATCCCGGAAAAAATGATCCAGCCAACGCCGATCCCGCCAACGCCGATCCCGCCAAAAACGATCAGGGCAAGAAATTTGAAATCACCGGCTGGATGGCGGGATTGAATATGGCGTTCTCCATCGCCTTCTTCATTTTCATGTACAAGTACCTGCCGCTGGTGGCTACGACGGAATTGAAAAGGGTGAACCCGGTCTTCGGACAGCAGTTCGTGTTTAACCTGGTGGACGGGCTGATCCGGATCGCGATGTTCCTGCTCTTTGTGTGGGCCGTTTCGCTGTGGAAGGACATCCGCCGCGTGTACGAGTACCACGGGGCCGAACACAAGACAGTGTTTGCGTTCGAGAATGGCGATCCGCTTGAAACCGCAGCCGTGCAGAAGTATTCGACGTATCATCCCCGATGCGGGACGAGCTTCCTGATGACGGTGATGATCATTTCGATGTTCGTGTATATGGCAATCCCCGTCCAAACTTTCTGGGCTCGATTCGCCATTCGGATCGCGCTGCTGCCACTGATTGCCGGCGTTTCGTACGAGATCATTCGCTTCGCCGCCAAGCGTTTTTCGGCCAAGCGAGGCCGATCCCTGTTCGCGCTAATGACGGCGCCGGGCCTGTGGCTGCAAAGGATCACCACGCAGCCGCCGGATGACCGCGAAGTCGAGTGCGCAATCGTTGCGCTGGATGAAGCCATGAAACTGGAAAAACAGCGCGGCGGCGAACTGGTAATCGCCTAGCGGTGCCCACCGCACCGCGTAGTTCTCAGTTCCCAGTTCTCGGTTCTCAGTAAAATCCCTACAATAGGATTCGTGAGAAGCGAGCGCGGGGCTGACTTCTGCGCGGCTGTTGTCGTCGTGTGGTTGTTCTGAGAACCGAGAACTGAGAACTGATGTTTGAACGCTTAGACCAAATCGAAATTCGCTACGAGGAACTGACGCAAGCCTTGTTGGCGCCAGAGATCACCAACGACTCGGCGAAATACCAGAAGACTGCCAAAGCCCATAGCGAAGTCAAAGAGATCGTCGAGAAGTATCGCGAATACAAGGATCTGAAACGCGGGATTGCCGAGAGCAGGGCGGTGCTGGCGGATGAGACCGATCCCGAGATGCGCGCCTATGCCGAGGAAGAACTGGCGAAGCTCGACGCGCGCATCGTGACCGTTGAGGAAGACCTCAAGGTTCTGCTGCTGCCGAAGGATCCGAACGACGACAAGAACGTGGTCCTCGAAATTCGCGCCGGAACTGGCGGTGATGAAGCGACGCTCTTCGTGGCGGAAGTCTTCCGCATGTACAACCGCTATGCCGAGACGCAGAAGTGGAAGGTCGAAGTTCTCTCCACGTCGGAGTCGGGCGTGGGCGGGCTGAAGGAAGTGATCGCGCTGATCGAAGGCGACCGTGTCTATTCGCGCTTGAAATACGAAAGCGGCGTGCACCGTGTGCAGCGCGTGCCAGCGACCGAGCAGCAAGGACGAGTGCATACCTCGGCGATCACGGTAGCGGTGCTGCCGGAAGCGGAAGAGGTGGATGTCAAGATCGAGGCCAAGGATCTGCGCATCGATACGTTCTGTTCGTCGGGACCAGGTGGACAGTCGGTGAATACGACGTATTCGGCGGTGCGGATCACGCACATTCCGACGGGTACGGTGGTGAGCTGTCAGGACGAGAAGTCGCAGATCAAGAACCGCGAAAAAGGTATGCGCGTGCTGCGCTCGCGCCTGTACGAAGTCGAGATGCAGAAACAGCAAGACGCGCTGGCAAAGGAACGCAAGCAGATGGTAGGGTCGGGAGACCGCTCGGAGAAGATCCGGACCTACAATTTCCCGCAGAACCGGCTCACCGATCATCGCATCGGCTTCACCATTCACCAGCTCGAGCAGGTGATGGACGGCAAGCTGCAACCGGTCATCGACGCGTTGATCACGCATTATCAGGCGGAGAAGCTGAAGCAGGAAACGGCGGGCGTGGTCTGAGGTCGTGTGGGGACGGGCGCCCTCGCGAGCCCCCCGGTGTTGGCTTGATGGGGTGGAGCAGCTCGGCAGCTGCCTGCGTTCTAAACTCGCTATCAACGCTTGCGCACTTCTTCAATGTCGTTTCGTTTGTTTTCTCCGCGTCTTCATGTCTCCGTGGTGAAATAGAACTGTGCAACTTCGCCAGGCAATGAATGCAGCAGTCGATCGGCTGACGTCTGCGCGAGTTCCCTCCCCCCGCATGAATGCTGAACTCCTCATCATGTACACGCTCGACTGCGACCGGGCGTATCTCTACGCGCATCCCGAGCGCAAGCTCACTCCCGACGAAACCGAGCGCTATGACGAAGCTCTCGCCCGCCGATCTACCGGCGTTCCGGCACAGTACATCACCGGGCATCAGGAGTTCTGGGGACTGGATTTAATCGTGTCGCCAGCGGTCCTGATTCCGCGTCCAGAAACGGAGCACGTGGTGGAAACAGTGCTGGAGCTGGCAAGACGTAAGATCGTGGAGCAACCTGCGTCCCCACCGATCCAGATAGTCGACGTGGGCACCGGCTCAGGAGCCATTGCCCTTGCCTTAGCCAAAGAGCTCCCGACGGCGCAAATCCACGCGACCGATATTTCTCCCGAAGCGCTCGAAGTCGCCCGCGCCAACGCCGCCCGCCACGATCTCACTTCGCGCATCGACTTTCACCGCGCCGATTTGCTGGACGGATTCTCGCCCGCTTCGTTCGACTTCGTGGTTTCAAATCCTCCCTACGTCGGCGAGTCGGAAGAAGATTCCGTGCAGCTCGAGGTCCGCAAGTTCGAGCCGCGCAGTGCCGTGTTCGCCGGACCAACCGGCCTGGAAGTAATCGCCCGACTCATTCCTCAGGCGCTGACGGCATTAAAGCCCGGTGGTTGGCTCGTATTCGAAATCAGCGGAACGATCGCCGAAGCCGTGCGGCCCAAGTTGGCAGGCTGGACAGACGTTGGACTTAGAAACGATTTGCAAGGGATTGCGCGAGTCGCGGCCGCCAGAAAGCCACCGAGCAGCTAGTGCGATGTCCGCACAACGCAATATCCATGCCGACCATCATTACGCCGGGTTGATCCCGCCTCTCTCCGGTAACTTGCGACTCCTCGGCTACGCGAGTTCTACTCAGAAGCAGGAGAACTGATTTATGGAGGAGCTAGCTCTCACTCTAGTTCTTAAGATAGCCGGTCACATCGGCCACCCTGCAACGGTTGCCTTGTTTGCCTTGGTCATTGCGGCATCCGCTTTCGCCCTTCTGTTTCGGACAAAAAGGGCACTCCTGGCAGGGATAACGGCTGCGGGAATCATCATCCTTGGAATTACTCCGTTCGCTGCCTCTGCCTTTCTCCAATCACGCGGCGTTTATCACGTTCAGGTTCTCGTAGTGCGGCCAGACGAGTCATCTGCCGATATTGCTCAGGTAAAATCTTCGAACGGCGGAGAGATGAAAATGGTCGCCGGCGGATGGGAACTCGATATTCCCCCGCAATCCCGGCCTGCCGACGGTAAACTAACTTTGTCTGCCTCCGTAAAGGATGAGTTTCTGAACGGCAGATCCACGCTCGTTTTGGCTCAGGATTATTACCCAACCACCACCATTCAGCTTGTCGCCGAAACCTCAGCGATGCTTCGTGGGGTCGTGGTGGACGAAGACCTCGGGGCAATAGCTGGCGCAACCGTTTCAATCGATGGATATTCCGATGTAGCCGTGACCGACCAGAAGGGCAATTTCGTTCTACCCGCGCACGCGGGGAAGGGGCAGATGGTCGAGGTCCACGCGCAGAAGGATCAGTTGACTGGGCATCTCTCAGCTCCAGCCGGAAAGGTGGCAGAGGTAATCATAAGTCGTGAGTAAGTGCTTCTCTGCTCGGGCCGCGCACGCGTAAACAAAGGCGAGTAAACAGAGAAAATTTCTACAGACAATCCTAGAACGTCACCCGCACCCCAAGCTGCGCAGCAAACGGAATTCCTACCGTCGTACCCGGGCCAAAGAAATCTCCCAAAGCACCCTCGGGTATCTCGAGCTGCTTCAGGCTGGTGATGGGCACGGCGGCCGCATCGGTGCAAGTCTCGGGACTTCCGCCTGGACAATAAGTGCTGACGATAGTCTGCCCATTTGCATTTGGCGTCATCTCGTGTCCGGGCACCGGGAGCTGACCGACATTGACCGCGTAGTTCGCGCCGGGATTGTTGCGGTTGAAAATGTTGAAGAACTCAATGTAAGGATTAATCTGCCAGCGCTCGTGAATGTTGAAGGGACGCGTGACGCGCAGGTCGGACTGAATGTATGGAGTGCCTCGGAAGATATCAAGCCCCGTATACACCGGCTGCGAGTCGCCGTTGAACTGAACCCAAATGCGCCCGGTGTTGTTCGAGTTTGTGATGGTAATGGGACGCGCGCTCTCGACCTGATTGATGGTGCTCAATTCAAAACCGCCGGGAATGTGCACCGTACCCGCGAGCACAAAGCGATGGCGAACATCTTCGCCCGAGGGACCGTAGTCGCCGGGTCCAAAAGCATCCAGCGCTCCAGCATCCGGATATCCATGCGGCACTTGGCAGACGCCATCCACATAATCAAACAGTTCGCCAAGCAGGCAACCCCAGGTCTGCGCCTTGGAGAGCTGGTAGTTCGCAACCAGACTGAAACGGCGCATATTGCCCTGCAAATGCAACATCAGGGCGTTGTAACTGGAGCGATTGTCAGATTCGAACACATTGACATTCGGCACAAAAGCCGTCTGATCGATCGTGTCGGAAGCCGGAATCAGCGGGGAGGTTATGGTGGGAAAGGTCGCGCTGCTGGTATAGGGAAACGCACGGTAACCGTGATTCCCCTGCTCATGCGTATAGTCGGCGCTGACCAGCCAGTGTTCATTGAAAGCGTGCTGCGCCCCGCCCGTGGTGTGGATCGCATAAGGTGTCTTGTAATTTGAGCCAATCAGATTTCCGGTCACGCCCGCGCCGCCCGTCAGGCAGCCGTTCCCACTGAACGAGTAAGCGCCTGGGGTTCCACTGAACGTGCAGGTTCCCGTTCTCGCATTCGTGTTGTTGACGCCCTGAAATGCGGTCGCCCATCCGTTCTGCGCGAGATCGTCATAGTACATGCCAAAGCCGGCGCGAATTACGGTTTTCTCGTGGCTGCCGGGTGAGTAAGCAATCCCAAGCCGCGGCGCAATCTGTTTGTGGTAATCGCTCGGCACGCTCGGTACGATCGAAATGTCCAATGCCCGCAGCGTCTGATACGCGGCATTGTCGGCCTCGTTTCGTCCCGACCCGATCATGAGTCCCCAGGTGTTCTGATAACGCAACCCGTAGTTGACGGTCAGATGATGCGATACCCGCCACGAATCCTCGGCATAGAGGCCAAGCCTTTGCACGTTTTGCGAAAAGCTGCCGTCGCCGGGCGGAGTGTAGGTGCAAGACGAGCCATCGGGAGGAACACCGCCGTCAGCGAGACATTGCAGACTGAAGTAGAACTGGCTCGGGTTTTGCACGTAAAACTGCGGGTTACTCGCGTACTGTATGAGGGTCTCTGCGGTCGAAGCAAACGCGCCGCTGAGCACTGGCTCGTGAATAAAGTCGACTCCGAACTTAAGCGCATGACTGCCCGCAACGTGGCTCAGGTCATAGCGCACCTGGTACTTGTCCTGATTGCGCAGGTCAGGAAAAAGAGTGATGGGAGTGGCGAACTGGTTGTCTCCAAAGGTTTCGAATCCCGAAATAGTTAGCGCGGTGGAGCTGAAGGGAAACGCCAGCGCGAAGCCCAGATCTGAATTACGCGTCTGCGTAAGGTGTAACAGGCTCGCGCCGAGAACGAGATTGCCAAGCCACGTCGGACTGAAGGTATAGGCATTGCTGATGACGGTGTTCCAGTAGTTGTTGTGCGTGGTCAACCCGGTGGAGGGCAGAGTTGCTTGCTGCACGAGTGCGTTGTGCGTGAGATAGCTGTCCTGCGAGGTGCGCAGAAACCACTGCGACTTCGAAGACTCGGCCCAGTCAAACCGCATCGAACCGAGGTAATCGCGGAAGGGGATGGGTACATTTGCCGGAACGGCGATCGCCGGAACGCCCGGAATCAATCCGGCCGCCGCCAACTGCGCCAGCGCGTTGAATTGCTCGGTGCTGGCCGGACTATAGGCGATGCTGGCATTCTCATGGACATTCTCGAAGGAAGTGAAGAACCATACTTTGTTTTTTGTGATCGGCCCACCGAGTGTGCCCACGTAGTTCTGGCGAGAGAATGGCTGCTTGGGATTGGGCGCCGGATTCTCGATCGGGAAGCGCGCGTTGAGCGCGGCCGCGCGCTCGTAGAAGGCCCCGTCGCCGTGCCAGTCGTTGGTGCCGTGTTTGGTGGTAATCACGACTGATCCCGCTGTGGTCCACCCTGTGTCGGCATCTTCATTCGATGTGCGCACGGCAAATTCCTGAATGCCATCGGGCGAGAAGTTTTGCAGGAAGCCGCCGATCCAGTCGTCGGAGTTGTCGGCGCCGTCGACCGACAGTTCGTTGTTCAAACCGGAGCTTCCGCCGGTGGAAACGGCAGTGATACGCGCCTTCGTGGGATCGGAAGGCTCGACCGGCTCAGTTCCGGGAACGAGATACGCGATGTTGGCGAAGCTGCGCGCCGGGAGCGGAAGAGATTCGAGGTCCTGGCTGCCGACTAGGCCCCCGTGCACAGCGCTCGACGTGTCAATCGTTTGGGTCGTGATCGAGGAAGAACTTCCCTGCACAGTGACTGTCTCGCGCGCGTCTTGCGGTTTGAGAGTGACAGCGATATCGCGCACCACGCTGACCGCAACATCTACATCGGCCGTGGCCTCGGCAAAACCTTTGGCGGTCACGGTAACTCGATAAGAGCCGGGCAGCAGGCTTTCTATGCGGAACTCTCCCCGCTCATTGGCCGTGGCTTCGCGTTTGATGGAAGATCCCTTTGAATGCAACGCGATCTGAGCACCCGCGATGCGTGCGGCGCTCGGGTCCTGGACCTCTCCCCGAAGCGCGCCGTTCGAATTCTGCGCGCATAGGCGCGAAGGAACGGTGACGACGATCAGCAGGGCGACCGCGCAGATCAGCCAACTCGATCTGCGTGTTTTGAAGAATGAAAGCATGTCGAGCATGAGAAATCCATCCGACGAACAAAGGGTTGCCGCGGTTGAGACTAGCTCCAGGGAAATGGCCTGCGCGACGAAGCGAACTAGCTCACCGAGAGTAAAGGGAGCGCGCTGATTACTACCATAGATAGTCGATCAGAACTCTGATCGACGTAGGGTGGAGAGAAGAATAACTCCGCAGGCAGTCGCAAGACCTAACGCACAAGCCACTCTGTAACTTCGTGCGTCAACGCCAGAACCGGGCCGTAGGTAGCAAGCACGCACACCATAGCAACTAGCATTGGTGGAATGGCACACCACGTTGGAATTCTCGTCGTTTGAGCTTTGCTTGCTTCGTCCCAGGCAAGCAGGCGCGCCACGCGTGCGCTGATGGATCCGGTCACAAAGCCCACCGTGCAAACCGGAGCGCCTTCCACGGGGACCAGGCGGGAGAGCTTGACCAGAGCCGCAGCCAAGTCAACGGCGTTTCCCGGATTGGAGACGGCCGCATCATCGGCGGCCAACTCTGCCGCTTGGGACCAGGCACTTTCCAGCCTGGCCATACCCGGGAAAGGACAAAAACGGAAGACGAGTTTCTTCAGATTGTCGCGAGACTGCATGTGCACGAGTTCATGCTTGAGCGCAATGTGCAGTTCGTCATGACTTAGAAGCGCAACCGCAGATTCTGAAACCAGCACTCTGGGTCTACGGACGCCTATCAGTGTGAGTGGCGGAGTTTCGCCTCTGGAGCGGAAGATGAGCATCCGGGCTTCGGTCGGGGCTTCGGTCTGAAGTTTGTCCTGTGAACCGGCATCCACATTCAGAAGATGCGCGCCTTCCAGCCAGCGCGCCACGACGCGAGAAGTTTTGGTCTGGGCAGCGATCACGCGGAAGCAGCCGCAGGCAATCAGCAAGAGCGCGCAAACGCCGAGCAGGAGCGGCAGCGCGCCCACGCCCTCGTCGATATCAATATTAATTGAACGGGGTTCCAGCAACTGAAACGACGGCACGACAAAGGCAAAGGTGATGACCAGGGAAGCCGCTAACGGTAGAATCCGCAACGCGAAGAGCAATGCGGCCAACGTCTTGCCCGTCGCACGTAGCAGCTTCAGCGAGCGCCATGCGACAACCACCAGCGCCGATAGCAGACAGTAGAACAAAACGAAAAAAGTCAGCGAGACGGCGATTCCGCGCAGGGCAAACATCAGCGTTGCTCCCGGGATTTACTATCACGGCCCACGCTTTCACGCGCTTTGGTTTCCCGACTTTGGAGTTCGCGGCGTTTGCGTTCGACCAGGAGTTGCAACTCATCGAGCAGTTGCGCGTCGTGAGTGCTGAGGGCCTCCACCAGATAGGAGAGAGGCAATGAGGAAGCTTCGCCCGATCCCAGCAGTTGCCGTATGCTCTCCACTGCCGTGACCCGCTGCAGTTCTTCGTGAGTGTGACGCGGAGTGTAGCGGAACGCCCTGCCTTCGGCCACGCGGTCGAGCACGCCCTTCTTGTAGAGACGGTCCATCGTCGTCATGACCGTCGTATAGGCCTGATGGATATTGCCATCCGCAAGCAGTTCGCGAACTGTGGCGCTGCCGTGCGACCAAAGTTCTTGCAGTACCTGCTGCTCGAAGGGACCCAGATGAGGTCTGGAACCTGAACCGAAAATTGAGAACGCTTTCGTCATTAGAAAAGCGCAACCGGCACAGCGCCGTTTGCTCCGAAAGGATACCATTCGGAGACGTGCCTTGTATCCATCAAATAAGGCCCGCGTTCCCTCAAGTTATCGCGAGGCGACCACTGGCAGAATTTCTTCCACGTCGATCTTGGTGGGATAGTTTCCGGTATAGCAAGCGGAGCAGTAAGTGGTCTTATCCCCGTCAGCGCAAGCTTTCTTGAGACCCGCCAACGAGAGATAAGCGAGTGAGTCGGCGACGATGAAATCGCGAATCTCGGCAATCGTCTTGTTGGCGGCGATCAGCTCTTTTTTCGACGGCGTATCCACTCCGTAAAAACACGGCGAGATAGTCGGCGGACAGGAAATTCGCATGTGGACTTCTTTCGCGCCGGCGTTACGAATCATGCGAACGATTTTCTTGCTGGTAGTGCCGCGCACGATGGAATCGTCGACCAGAATCACCCGTTTGCCCTCGAGCAGGCTGTGAACGGCGTTCAGCTTCAGCTTTACGCCAAAGTCGCGGACCGACTGTTGCGGCTCGATGAAAGTACGTCCGATGTAGTGGTTGCGGATGAGGGCAAGGCGAAAGGGAATTCCACTCTCGGCGGCGTATCCGATGGCCGCGGTGTTGCCGGAATCGGGGACGGGGACGACGATGTCGGCGTCCACCGGAGCTTCGCGCGCGAGCTGGCGTCCCATGGCATCGCGGCTCTGATCGACCGAGCGGCCAAACACCAGACTGTCGGGACGCGAAAAATAAACATGTTCAAAGATGCAGCTCGACTGCGCCGGAGACGGGGAATAGAAACGCGAGCTGATGCCTTCGGGCCCAACAATAACGAGTTCTCCGGGTTTGACGTCGCGTTCGTAGGTGGCGCCGAGCAAATCAAAAGCGCAGGTCTCGGAGGCGAATACGATCGTGTCTTTTTTCTCCGTGGTCAGAGCGGGGATGCGCCCCATAGCCAGCGGGCGAAATCCGCGCGGATCGCGAGCGGCGAAGATCCGGTCACGGCTGATCATGACCAGCGAAAACGCGCCTTCCACGCGGCGCAGGGCATCGGCGATGGCATCGGGCAGGGTTTGCTCGCGGGAGAGCGCGATCAGGTGAACCAGCACTTCCGTATCGCTGTTGGTCTGGAAGATCGAGCCCTGGCCCTCGAGCTTCGCGCGAATCGCGTGAGCGTTGACCAGGTTGCCATTATGCGCAATCGCAATCGTGCCCTTGTTGGACTGCACCATGATGGGCTGGGCGTTCAGCAGAGCCGAATCGCCAGCGGTCGAATATCGGGTGTGGCCAATGGCGAGAACTCCGCGCAGAGAAGCCAGCACTTCGTGGCTGAAGATATCGGCGACCAAGCCCATGGCCTTATGCTGGCGCAGGCGTTCGCCGTCGGAGGTAACGATGCCTGCCGACTCCTGTCCGCGATGCTGCAGGGCATGGAGTCCGAGATAGGCAAGCTTCTCTGCCTCGGGATGGGCGTGGATGGCGACGACACCGCATTCATCACGAAATTTGTCGGAAGTCAGCATTTAGCGTTTAGCTTTTAGCACTTAGCCAAATCGATCTGGCTGGTGGAGTAACGCGCGCCTCGCCCGTCCACCTCATTCCGCTGCCGCAGTTCCGGGTTCGGTCCGTAACGCCTTTTCCAGCGCGCCCTCGTACGCGTCGCGCAACTCGGCGATGCTGTCGGAAATCGCCGGCTGACCATCCACCGAAATCTCAACCCGATCCGACCCCGTTTCGCCCAACACGTCCGCGAAGACTCCATACTCCTCCGCTAGATGTTGGATTCGCGGCAACTGGATTGGGTCACAGCTTATTACGACCCGGCTGGCATCTTCTCCAAACAGCAGGAACTCAAGCGCGACTTGCGGCTTCGGCAATCGGACGCTTAGGCCGACTCCGGCTGGAAGTGCCGCCTCCACCAGCGCCACGGCTAACCCGCCATCGGCACAGTCGTGAGCCGACTCAACCAGCCCCGCCTGGATTATGGCCACCAGAGCTCGCTGCAGCGTGGCTTCTTTCTCGATATCCAGTTCTGGCGGATAGCCCCACACGGCTCCGAGAATCTCTTTCGCGTACTCGGACGAGCCAAACTCCAACTCGGCATCGACGGCGTCGCCAGCTTCGTTCGCGCGCAGCAGCACGATTTTCCTTCCGGCTTGCGCGAAGTGCATCTTCGCTGCTTTGTGCACGTCTTCGAGAATTCCTACTACTCCGATTACGGGAGTCGGATAAATTCCTTCGCCAAGCGTTTCGTTGTAGAAGCTGACATTGCCGCCGGTGATCGGGGTATCAAGTTCCTCGCAGGCCTTGGTGATGCCGTCAATCACCTGCGAAAACTGCCACATGATGTGCGGCTTTTCTGGGTTACCGAAGTTGAGGCAGTTGGTGGCGCCAATCGGAGTCGCTCCCGCGCAAGCCACTTTGCGGGAAGCCTCGGCGACTGCATGCATCGCGCCGAGACGAGGATCGAGATAGCACCAGCGGCCGTTGCCGTCGAGCGCCATGGCGAGCCCGCGCTTGGAGCCCTTGATGCGGATGACGCCAGCATCGCCCGCTCCGGGCGCTTCGACTGTATTGGTCTGCACCATGTGATCGTACTGCTGCCATACCCAACGCTTCGAGCAAATGTTGGGGCTTGCAAGCAAACGCTTGAGCTGACTCGAGAGATCTCCGCTCTCGGCGAGCTTGATATGGTCCGGCATTTCGCGATCGACCGGCGGTTCCCAGCGCGCCACTGGGCGCTTGTACACCGGCGCGTCATCGGTGAGGGCGGCGTTCGGAATTTCCGCGACGACTTTGCCGTGTTCCAGCACGCGCATCTTCGCATCGGAAGTGACGCGGCCGATTTCCACCGCATCCAGTCCCCACTTCTGGAAGATGCGGAAGACTTCTTCTTCACGGCCCTTCTGCGCAACCAGCAACATGCGCTCCTGCGACTCGCTGAGCATGATCTCGTAGGGCGTCATCCCGGTTTCGCGTTGCGGGACGTGGTCGAGTTCGATTTCGACTCCGGTGCCGCCACGAGCGCCCATCTCGCAGGTCGAACAGGTCAGCCCGGCCGCGCCCATGTCCTGTATTCCAACGATCGCGCCAGTCTGCATCGCTTCCAGGCACGCTTCCAACAGCAGTTTCTCGAGGAAAGGATCTCCGACTTGAACGTTTGGCCGCTTCGCTTCCGAGCCTTCACTGAACTCCTCGCTCGCCATCGTGGCGCCGTGGATGCCGTCGCGTCCGGTCTTGGAGCCTACATAAATTACCGGATTGCCCTCACCCGACGCGCGTCCATAAAAGATCTGGTCGCGGCGGACCAGACCGAGCGCAAATGCGTTAACCAGCGGATTGCCGGAGTAGCAAGGCTCAAACTTCACCTCGCCGCCAAGATTGGGGACGCCGAAACAATTGCCGTAAGAAGCCACGCCGGAAACCACGCCCTCCATGACAGAGTGATTCTTATGAATCTCCGCCTGCGTAGCGCGGGCGCCCTCGCCCGCGTTCTCGGGAGCCTGAATCGGTCCAAAGCGCAGCGAGTCCATTACCGCGACCGGCCGCGCTCCCATGGTGAAAATATCGCGCAGAATTCCGCCGACGCCAGTGGCCGCTCCCTGAAACGGTTCTATAAACGACGGGTGATTGTGCGACTCGATCTTGAAAGCGCACGCCCAACCATCGCCGATATCAACGATGCCAGCATTTTCCCCTGGCCCCTGCACAACCAGCTTGCTGCGTGTGGGCAGACGTTTCAGGTGAACGCGCGACGACTTATAGGAGCAGTGCTCGCTCCACATCACGCTGAAAATTCCGAGTTCGGTCCGCGTGGGCTCGCGTCCGCCGAGAAGTTGCTTGATTTTTTCGAATTCTTCCGAAGTGAGGCCGTGCTCCCGGATCATCTCCGGCGTAACGGCAGCAATCGCAGAGGTGGTCATCGGGGCATCTTTATTGTCGCATCTCCCCCAACTTTTCGCATCGGGATTTGTGTAGAGCGGACACTCTTGTCCGCTGCACTTGGTCTTGGGGTTGATTTTGATGGGATCGCGATCCTGCATGACAGTCGAGATCAGTGGCGGACAAAAGTATCCGCCCCATACATCCGTCTATACTGTCGCAGATGAAGTCCGTCATTGTCGGCACTGCTGGACACATCGATCACGGAAAGACGGCGCTGGTGAAAGCTCTGACCGGCATTGACGCCGACCGCCTCGAAGAAGAAAAGCGGCGCGGCATCACCATCGATATCGGGTTCGCCCACTGCGAACTCCCCGCCGCCGATGGGAGCAGGATTCGGCTGGGCTTCGTCGATGTCCCTGGACACGAGCGCTTTGTGCGCAACATGCTCGCCGGCGTGGGTGGCATCGATCTGGTGCTGCTGGTAATCGCCGCCGATGAAGGCATCAAGCCGCAGACTCGCGAGCACTTCGATATCTGCCGCCTGCTCGCGGTCCGCCGCGGTATAACCGTGCTCACAAAATCCGATGCGGTGGATGCGGAAACGCTCGAAGTAGTGCGCTTGGAAGTGGAAGACTTTGTGCGCGGATCTTTTCTCGACACCTCGAAATCACCGATCGTCGCGGTGAATTCGTTGACGGGCGCCGGACTGGACGAGTTGAAATCCGCGCTGGCCCAGGTCGCGTCGGAAGTTGCGGCGAGAAATTCGGCGGCCTTGGCTCGCTTGCCCATCGACCGCGTCTTCACCATGAAAGGCTTCGGCACGGTTGTCACCGGCACCCTCGTTGCCGGGACGATCCGCAAATCCGAAGAAGAGGAACTCGAGGTGTTTCCCGCCGGCAAGCGCGTGCGAGTTCGTGGAGTGCAGGTTCATGGCTCGCCGGCGGAAGCGGCCGTCGCGGGGCAGCGTACCGCGCTGAACCTCGCGGGCTTGTCAACCGGGGGCCTGGCGCGCGGGATGACGCTCGCGACCGCGGACACCTTTCATCCCACGTCGCGAGTCGATGCGCTGCTCAGTATTCTTCCGTCGGCAAAGCCGTTGAAAGACGGCGCGCGCGTGCACTTCCACGCCTACACGACGGAAACGATCGCCGAAGCGCGTTTGCATGGAGCGAAACAGATCAAACCCGGCGATGAGCAATACGTGCGGCTCCGATTGTCCGAGTCGGCGCTGCTCTTGCCGGGAGACCGTTTCATAGTGCGGCAGTTTTCGCCGGTAGTGACGATCGGGGGCGGCGTAGTGCTGGACGCTTCGCCCCTCGCTCGAAAACAGGCTCAGCATGACATCGCCGCGTTTCTAACCCAAATGATGGCCGGTTCGCCAGAACAAGTACTGCAGGCGCGCGCGGCACGACGGGGAACTCGAGGGCTACCGCTGAATGAAGTCCCCGGAGAAATGAATATTCGGCAGGAGGAAGCCTCGAAACTGGCGGGGAAGGCCGGACTGGTTTGGTGCGGTCAGGTGCTGGTTGCGCCGATGGCATACGCCGAAGCAAAAGGCCTTACACGACAAGCTGTCAGAAAATTCCACGATGCCAATCCTCTTGTCGCCGGGATGAGCAAAGAAGAGCTGCGCGATCAGATCAACCTTGGCGCGGAGGTGTTCAATAGCGTGTTGGAGAAATTGGTGGAGGAAAAACAACTGGAAGTCGCCGGCGAACTCGTCCACTTGCCCGGCCGCGGCGTGGTTATGAAAGACGAAGAAGCCGAGTCCAAGACGATCATCGAGGAGGCGTTCGCGTCCGCTGGGTTGAAAGTTCCGTCGCTGAAAGAAGTGTTGGCGAGTCTGAAGGTGGATAAGATCCGCGCCCAGAAGATTGTCACTTTGCTTTTGCGCGACAAAGTTCTGATCAAGATTTCGGAGGAGCTCGTCTTCCACCAGAGTGCGCTCATCGATCTTCGCCACAAGATCGCCGCGCTCAAGGCCACTGCGCCGAAAATTGACGTCGCCCACTTCAAAGATTTGACGGGAGTCAGCCGCAAGTACGCGATTCCATTGCTCGAATATCTGGATCGCGAGCGAGTGACGCGACGCGTAGGAGATGAGAGGGTGATTCTGTGATTTGGGCTATAGTCTTTTCTGGCGGAGACGGCCTGCGGAAATTGGTGGGGAGAGATTCTTGATGCGAGTACGTATCATTGGTGCAGGTCTCGCGGGATCGGAAGCGGCGTGGCAGTGCGCTCGCCGTAGCGTCGAGGTCGAATTATTCGAAATGCGGCCAGTACGCACGACTCCTGCCCACCAGACGGACGACTTCGCGGAACTGGTCTGTTCCAATTCTTTGAAATCTGACAGCGAGAACACGGCGCCTTGGCTGCTGAAGGAAGAGATGCGGCGAGCGGGTTCTCTGCTGCTCGAGATGGCACGGGAAACTGCCGTGCCCGCTGGGCACGCTCTGGCTGTGGACCGCTCCGAGTTCTCACGCAAGGTGACGGAGGCGATTTCGCGTGAGCCTCACATCACAATCCGCCGCGAGGAGGTCACCAATGTCGAAGCCGCCGAGCTCACGAGCAGGATCACAATCATCGCAACCGGTCCGTTGACGTCGGACGCGCTCTCCCAGGAAATTGTGCGGCTCAGTTCCAATCTCGACTCTTCGCGGGCGGGGGCGCCCGCGCCATGCAATAACCTCTATTTTTACGATTCGATCAGTCCCATTGTCGAGGCCGATTCCATCGATATGAGCAAGGTGTATATGGCAGCCCGCTACGACAAAGGGTCGGCCGACTACATCAATTGTCCAATGTCGAAAGAAGAGTACGACCGTTTCTACGACGCGCTCCTCGCCGCACAATCGGTGGAGCAGAAAGATTGGGAAAACCTGAACTACTTCGAAAGCTGCTTGCCCATCGAAGAGATAGCCCGCCGCGGACGCGACACTCTGCGCTTCGGGCCGATGAAACCAGTGGGGCTCAAAGACCCTCGTACCGGCAGAATGCCGTATGCGGTCGTGCAATTGCGTCAGGAAAATCTGCGCGCCGATTCTTACAATCTTGTCGGGTTCCAGAATCACTTGAAATTTGGCGAACAGGCACGTGTGCTGAGTTTGATCCCCGGTCTCGGAAACGCGCGCTTTCTGCGCTACGGGCAGATTCACCGCAACACGTATATCAATTCGCCAGCTCTGCTGAACTCCACATTGCAGATGAAAACGCATCCCCATGTGCTGTTCGCCGGACAAATCTGCGGCGTGGAGGGTTACGTTGAATCGATTGCGACCGGCCTGATGGCGGGGATGAATGCGGCCGCGCTCGCAACCGGCGGGGAACTGGCGCCTCCACCGCGAGCGACCGCTTTCGGTTCGCTTGTCCACTACATCACACAAGCGGAGAGCAAGAACTTTCAGCCGGCGAATATCACATTCGACCTCTTGCCCGCGCTCGAGTCTCGCGTTCGCGAGCGGAAGGAACGCCACCGCCAGCAGTGTGAACTGGCATTGCGCGAGTTCGACGGTTGGTACGGCAGCCGCTGCAGGCAAATTGCAGATCCTGCCTTGCGCTCCGGATGACAATTACGCGGGCCACAAGTTCTTCTTGTCTTTTCAGCGGATTCACTTTAGGGTGCTGATTGTCGAAGTGAGGTGCGTTGCGTGCCGGTTTCTGCCGTCGATTGCGTACAGCCCGCCCTGCAGCACGCGCGGGATCAACTATTCACCCACTTCCGTTTCGGACAATGGTCTCGCCTGGCGCTGGTTGGAATTCTGGCGGCCGAACTGCACGCTGGCGGATGCAACCTTAACGGCTTCAATTTCCCGGTCAATCAGCCCAGCCACAGCGGGCGAGGCTTCTCGTCTTCGAGTCTGCCGTTCGCTTGGCCTCCCGTTAATCCCTCGCACATTTCCGAACACATCGGGCAGTTCATCGGATTGATCGCGGTGGGAATCTTCGCCGCAATCGTATTGGCATTCGTCTTGCTTTACATCAGTAGTGTGTTCCGATTCATCCTGTTCGACTCGGTTCTTCGGCGGCACTGTTCGATTGGTGAGGGATGGCAAAAATGGCGTCGCGCCGGAGGACGATTCTTTCTGTGGCAGATTGTGTTTCTGATTTCGACGTGGCTGTTTCTGTCGCTTCTCATAGGCTTGCCGCTGGCTGTGGCTTTTGCCGCGGGCTGGATGACAGACATACGCGAACACATTGGGCGGCTGGTTGTTGGAGTAATCTTTCTCGTGGGCCTGTTCGGAGTGTTCGTTCTGGCAGCCGCGGTGATTCAGGTGTTGTCGAAAGATTTTCTAGTGCCGATCATGGCTCTCGAAAATCTTGATTTTGCCGACGGCTGGCATCGTTTACTGGCAATGATCCGGCCGGAAAAGGGACGATATGCCCTTTACCTGCTGCTCAAGCTGGTTCTTTCCATCGCGGCAGCCATCCTGTTCGGCATCATCGCGCTCATCGCGGCGGCGTTCGTCGTGGCCCCGGCTGTGGTTGCTGTGTTGGCGGGCAGAGCCGCGGGCATGGGGTGGAACGTGAGCACGGTCAGCCTGGCGATTATTTTTGGAACGCTGCTTCTGCTTGTGCTGATGTACCTGATCGCCTTGGTGTGTGTGCCGGCCACGGTTTTCTTCCCGGCGTACGCGATGTATTTTTTTGCCGCTCGATATCCGAATCTCGACGCGCTGCTGAATCCATCCCCGCCTCCAGCACCAGAATTGCCTCCAGTTCCAGAATCTCCGCCGCCGTTCGAAGCGGCTCCGCTGCCACCGTCGGCGGAGCCCGTCTAACGTTTCGTCTAAATGGTCGAACCTCTGACTCGGCGCTTTACTCCCGCGCCCGGTTCTTGATCCAAATAGGTGAGCCAACAAACCCGAACGCCTCGCGAATCTGGTTTTCAAGAAAGCGCTGATAGGAGAAATGCAGCTTAACGGGCCGGTGGGTGAAGAGCACAAACGTAGGCGGCGCCACTCCGGCCTGCGTCAAATATTTAATTCTCACGCGCTTGCTTACCGGAACGGAGGCGCGGTCAAAGTCAACAGTCTTCAGGAAACGGTTCATCTCGCCGGTTGTGATGCGCTTGCGGCGCTCGGCCGCGACTTTCTCGATCAGCGGAAGAATTTTTTCCGTCCCCTTGCCCGTGTGCGCGGAAATAAAGAGCACCGGAGCATAGGCCAGAAATTTTAACCCGTAGCGCAGCCGCTCTTCGTAGAGAGCGCGATCTTGGGGCCGCTTGGCGTCTTGTATGCGCGCGGTTCGAGATTGGCTGATGGCGCGCTTCTCGCCGCTGGCCACGAGATCCCATTTATTGACCAGGATAATCACGGAGCGCCCACTCTCGTGGGCATAGCCGGCTATGTTGGCGTCGAGTCCGCTGGCGCCTTCGGTAGCATCGACCATGAAGAGAACGATGTCGGCATCTTCAATATTCTTGCGCGCCATCACCACCGATAGCTTCTCCGCCATCAGGTGCGTCTTGCCTTTACGCCGGATGCCGGCCGTATCAATGAAGCGAATCTTGCGGCCTTTGTACTGGATGACTTCGTCGATGGAATCTCGCGTAGTCCCGGCGACGGGTGAGACGATGGCGCGATCGGTTCGGGTAAGTTGATTCAGCAGCGTGGATTTACCGACATTAGGATGCCCGATGATGGCCACCTTGATCTCATGCGGCTCCTCTGGGATTGCCGGAGTTTCATCCCCATTTATCTCCGTGAACTCCCCGTCCTCCGCGGTTGCCTTGGGTTTTGCGGGCAGCACCGGAAGAATCGCATCCAGCAGATCGTCAATCCCGCGTCCATGCTCTGCCGAAACCGGAAACACATTCCGCATTCCAAGCGAGTGAAATTCACCGATCAACGAATCCTGCTTGTCGGAGTCCATCTTATTAACCGCAAGAAAGAGCGGTTTGCCAGTGCGAGCCAGGAGTCTAGCCAACTCGCGATCGGGCCCTGCGATCTCCGTACGAGCGTCGACGACCATAACGATAGCCGCCGCCTCTTCGAACGCGACTTTCGCCTGACGAAAGATCTCCGACGGGATGAAGTCTTTATCGTCGGGAACGATGCCGCCCGTATCCACCACTCGAAACTCGCGCCCGCGCCATTCGACCTCGCCGTAGAGGCGGTCGCGCGTGATGCCGGGCTCGTCTCCGACGATGGCGCGCCGCGATCCGGTCAGATGATTGAAGAGCGTCGATTTGCCAACGTTAGGGCGTCCGACGATGGCGACCAAGGGAGATGGCTTTTTCTTGCTCAATGGGTATCTTTTCTGATTCCGAGTCGACGAAGGTTTTTACTGAGAACCGAGAACTGAGAACGAAGCACCGGGAACCGGGAACTGTTAGCTATTATAGAGACTCCGTGCCCTCCTCATCCCATTCCGTGTCCCCTCAGGAAACTCGGCCAGCGGGATTCTCGCTCTACCAGTTCTTCGCGCCGGGCGGCCTGCTCTCGAAAACGCACCCAGCCTATGAGTTCCGTCGCGGGCAGTTGCAGATGGCCCAAGCGGTCGAAGAAGCTCTCGAAGAAAAGCGTCATCTGATCGTCGAGGCCGGCACAGGTACGGGCAAGACACTCGCTTATCTGCTGCCGGTGATCCGCTCCGGCAAACGCGTAATCATCTCAACGGGCACCAAGAACCTGCAGGAGCAGCTCTTCTTTAAAGACGTCCCCGCGCTGGAGCGTGCGCTGTTTCCCGGAGAGGATCGCAAGCTGAGCGTCTGCTACATGAAGGGACGCAGCAACTATCTTTGCCGCAAGAAGCTTTTCGACCTCACCGATCAGCCCGTGCTCAGCGGACTGGAGGAGATCGAGCACTACCGCGCCATCGCCGCGTGGGAGAAAACGACGCAGTCCGGTGATCGCGCCGAACTCGCGGAACTTCCCGAAGCCAGCGCTCTCTGGCACAAGCTCGACGCCCGGGCCGATACCTGCCTCGGCCAGAAATGCAAGGAATACGACCGCTGCTTCATCACCGAAATGCGGCGGCGCGCAGCCGAAAGCGACATCATCATCGTCAATCACCATCTGTTTTTCGCCGACCTCTCCATCAAACTCGAAGCCGAGGACGCGCCCGACGCCGGAGTCCTTCCCGATTGCGGGTCGGTGATCTTCGACGAAGCGCACGAACTGGAAGAAGTTGCAAGCAACTACTTCGGAATCTCGGTCAGCAATCTGCGGATGGACGAGTTGACGCGCGACGTAGAACACCTGCTGCAGCGCGAGAAGCTTTATACGCCACAGATGTCGGGAGCGATTCAGTCGGTGCGGGAACGCTCGCAGCTATTTTTTTCGCTCCTGCCCGCGAACGAAGGCCGCTTTGCCTTCGACTCCCGCCGCGAGTTCCTGGAGGAAAACGGCGAAGAATTTCTTGCCCTAAATCATTCGCTGTACCGGCTGGGCGCGGAACTGGAGCAACTTCCGCAGAAGCCGGAAGAAGTCTTCACACTCGTGCGTCGCGCGCAGCAATTGCAGGTGCAGCTTCGCTTCGTGATGGAAAACGAAGACCCCAACACGGTCTTCTGGATTGAGCGGCGCGGCTTTCGTGGAGCGCCGGGCTCCCGGCGGAAATCTTCATCCTTTACGGGCGACGACAAACATGCTGGCGTCCGCGCCAATGTTTTCCTCCAAGCCACTCCGATCGAAGTTGGCCAGATTCTACGCGAATGCCTATGGTCGAAGCTGGAGACTTCGGTGCTGACCTCGGCAACTCTCGCCGTCGGCGGCGGGTTCGAGTACATTCGGCAGCGGCTCGGGCTCGACCACGCGCGCGAGTTGATTGTCGCTTCGCACTTCGATTACGAAAGCCAGGCGATTCTTTACGTCCCGCCCGATCTGCCCGATCCGCGCACGCCGCAATTCGCCGGTGAGGCCGCCGGCCTTATTCGGCGGCTTCTTGAGATTACGCGCGGACGCGCGTTCGTGCTCTTCACCAGCTACGCGCAGATGAACGAAATCTACGAGCGCCTGCTTGGCCTGTTGGACTTTCCGATGCTCAAGCAGGGCGACGCTCCGAAATCGGCGCTGCTGGAGGAGTTCCGAATCACGCCCCACGCCGTCTTGTTTGGGACATCTTCGTTCTGGCAGGGCGTGGACGTGCAGGGCGAACAGTTGAGCTGCGTGATTATTGATCGCTTGCCGTTTGCCGTGCCGAGCGATCCGGTGGTGGCGGCTCGCGTGAAGGCGATTGACGCCGGCGGCGGAAATGCCTTTTTCGAATACCAGGTGCCGAGCGCCGTGATTACGCTGAAGCAGGGCTTTGGGAGACTGATTCGATCGCTCCACGATCGCGGATTGCTGGCTCTGCTCGATAATCGGATTTTGAAGAAGCAGTACGGACGCGTGTTTGTGGAGAGTCTGCCACCCTACAGCAGAACGACGGACTTGAAAAAAGTGGAGGAGTTCTTTGGGCGGACATCAGATGACGCTTGATGGAGCGGGCGCCCCGCCCGGCAGGACAGGCGAATCGCCCGTCCCACGAGAATGACGAACCTAAACTATTCTGCCGCCGCTTCTTTGTCGACGACCACCTTCAAGTGCGTGGTCACGTCCTTGTGCAGCTTAATGGGGACTATGAACTCGCCAACGCTCTTGAGCGGTTCGTGCAACTGGATCTTCCGGCGATCGATGTGGAAACTCTTCTTCTCCAGCGCGTCGGCAATGTCGCTGGCCGTAACCGATCCGAACAGCTGATCGCCTTCGCCCGACTTGCGCAGGAATTTCACCTCGAGCCCGTCAAACTGCTTGGCTAGCGCTTCGGCTTCCGTCTTTTCCTTGGCGAAGCGGCGCACGGCGGCGGCCTTCATCTGCTCGATGACAGTCTTGTTGGCAACGGTGGCCTCAATCGCCAGTTTCTTGGGCAGCAGAAAATTCCGCCCGTATCCCTCGGCGACCCTCACCACCTCGCCGCGGTTGCCCAGCTTGGGCACATCTTCTTTCAGGATGACTTCCATGAATGACTCCGTTTTTTTTCGGTTGATCTTGTCTTACCTGACCACCTACTGCGCACGCCCCGCAAACGGCAGCAGCGCGATATTGCGCGCCTGCTTGATGGCTCGCGACAATCGGCGCTGGTGTGGGGTGCACACGCCGGTCAGGCGTCGCGGAGTGATTTTGCCGCTTTCCGCAATGAACTGCGCCAACAGACGCACATCTTTGTAATTGACGGCCTCGATCTTCTCGACGCAAAACTTGCAAACCTTCTTGCGCCGGAAGAATTTGCGGCCGCCTTCGCGGGGACCACCAGGGCCTCCGCCGGGACGCGGACCGCGCGGTCCGCTGCGCTCGGGGCGATCACCTCCACTGCGCTCGGGGCGACTTTCGCCGTGGCTTGATCCCGCAGACGCGGTTGGTGCTTTTGTTTCTTCTGCCATAGTGCTCCTGCTTTCTGAGAATTCGGTTGTGTGGCGGCGGGGCTTTGCCCCGCTCTTGTCGGCGGTGGCGGCACTACGAAAACCGTGCCGAACCAAAAACCTGTTCCACCTAAACCGGCGCCGAGGCCGGCGTTGCCGTGCCCGCTTCCGGCGACACCGGCGTTGCCGGTGTTATTGGAGCGGCGATTGCGGCCGGCTGTGCACTGGCTTTCTTTTTCGAGTCGCGGATCTTCTTGATCTTGTCGAGCCGCTTCAGTTCTTCGTCGGTGCGAACGGTGAGAAATTTGATCACCGGTTCGGTCACGCGCAGGCGGCGTTCGACTTCGTGCACGATTGCGCCGGTAGCTTCAATCATCATCAACACAAAGATGCCATCGTTGAATTTGCCAACTCTGTACGCAAGCCGGCGCTTGCCCCAAACCTCGCTCTTGGTTGTTCCGCCCGACGAGGTCACCGAAGACTCGAGCGTTGCAATCAGCTTGTTCAAATCCTCATCCACCATGTCGGGACGGACGATGAACATCACTTCATAGTTGCGATTCATTCGTTATCTCCAAATTCTCTTGGTCGTCAGTCACTGGTCGGTAGTCGCTCGCGGATTCATCGTGGTCCGCTGTTGTTTGCCATCGACCAACGACCGTCGACCAACGACTTAACCGCTCATTCTCCCGGCTCGTTTTTGCGATTGAACCTATTCATAGCCGCCGCCGGTCCTTCTTTCACAATCACCTCAACCGCCTGCGCCGCCGTGTCGAGGAGTTCGTCCACAACTTTTTCCTGCGCTTTGCGGAACGGCGTTAGCACATACTTGACGCCGTCCACGACTTTGCGATCGGGCTCTATTCCCAGTCGAATCCGCAGGAACTCGTCTGTATTCAGCGCGCCGAGGATGGATTCCATCCCGTTGTGCCCCGCCGAACTGCCCCGCTGCCGGATGCGAATCGCGCCTAGCGGCAAGTCGAGTTCGTCGTAAATCACAATCAGATCCCGCTGCACATCGACCTGATGTTCCGCCACTAACTCCCGCACCGAAAGCCCACTCAGGTTCATGTAGGTTTCCGGCTTGGCCAGGACCACCGCCTCACCGCCGATCATCGCCCGCGCAGTCAGCGCGCGGCATTGGCGATTCCTGATTTCGATCCCAAGTCCATTGGCGATCCGGTCAACCGTCAAGAACCCGAGATTGTGCCACGTGAACTGGTACTCGATTCCGGGGTTGCCCAAACCGACGATCAGTTTCACGCGGCTGTCCACGAGACCGTGTGGTGACGGGGCAGAGCCCCGCCTCCACACAAGCTCTATTTCTTCTCTTTCTTCTCAGCCTTCTCAGGCTTTTCGGCCTTCTCGGGCTTAGCCTTACCCTTGGCGTCGCCTTCGGCCTCGCCTTCACCCTCAACTTCCTGCTTGCCTTTCTTAATGACTTCGGGTTCAGCCGGTGCAACTGCCGCCTCGCCCGCCACCACCTCGGGAGCCGCAACCACTTCTTCCTTCACCGTGGTAATGTGCGCGATCATCTGGTTCTCTTCGGTCAGGAATTTCAGCTTCTCGCTGTGCGGCAGATCTTTCACGCGCACTTCGACACCGAACACGAGGTGACTGATGTCGACTTCAATGCTTTTCGGGATGTCGGCTGGAAGGCACTCAATCTCGATCTCGCGCAGCAACTGTTCGAGGATGCCGCCTTCAGTCTTCACGCCCGCTGCCTCTCCTTTGAGCACAACCGGGACCGTAACGGTGAGCTTCTTATCCATGGCGATGCGCTGCAGATCCACGTGGAGCAGCGTTCCCTTGATGGGTTCAAACTGCCAGTCCACGATCATGGCCTTCACGCGATCGCTGTCGAGCGTCAGGTCGAAAATCGTGTTGTGCCCGCTCTCCGACTTCAGGATGCGCAGGACTTGCCGCGGATCGACCGCGACCGAAGCCGCGTCTTTGCCCGCTCCATATACAACAGCTGGAATCTTTCCGCTGACGCGCACGCGCCGGGCGGCGTTCTTGGTTCCTGGTTCGCGCTTCTGCGCTTCCAGAATGCTGATATCCGTTGCAGTCGCCATAATTCCGTTTCCGTCCTTCTCGACTCGTGTGGTGGCGGGGCTTTGCCCCGCAACAATCAAAATCGCAATACCTAAATAAAAAGTCTGCTGACCGAAGTCTCTTCGTGAATGGACTGAATCGCCCGTCCAATCAGCCCGGCAATCGAAAGCACCTTGATCTTCGAGACTTGCCTCGCCGCTGCGCTCAGCGGGATCGTATTGGTCACGACCACCTCGGTAATCGGTGAGTCCACAAGATTCTCCACCGCCGGCCCCGAAAGTACCGGGTGCGAGCAGCAGGCATACACCGTGCTCGCGCCGTTCTCAATCAGCGCCTGCGCCACTTTCACCAGCGTTCCCGCCGTGTCGATGAGATCGTCGATGATGAGACAGGTACGGCCACTGACGTCGCCGATTACGTTCATCACTTCCGCGACGTTCATCTCGACGCGCCGTTTATCCACGATGGCCAGCGCTGCGTCCATTTTCTTTGCGAAGAAGCGCGCGCGTTCCACACCACCCGCGTCCGGCGAAACCACGGTCAGATCGGGCAGATTCAGCTTCTTGAAATAATCCACCAGCACCGGTGAAGCGAACAGGTGATCGACCGGAATGTTAAAAAATCCCTGCAACTGTGGCGCGTGCAAGTCGACCACAAGCGCGCGGTCGGCGCCTGCCGTAGTCAGCAGGTCCGCCACCAGCTTCGACGAAATCGGCACCCGCGGCTTGTCTTTACGATCCTGGCGCGCATAGCCGTAGTACGGAATCACGGCCGTGATGCGTCGCGCCGAAGCTCGCTTCAGCGCGTCCATCATCAACAACAGTTCCATCAGATGCATGTCCACCGGCTGGCAGGTGGGCTGCATCACGAACACGTCGGCCCCGCGCACGTTCTCCTGTATCTGCACATACGCTTCGCCGTCCTTGAAGCGAGTGACCAGAGCCTGGCCGCGCGTCAGGCCAAGAAAATGGCAGACCTCATCGCAGAGCGCCTCGTTGGCGGTTCCACAGAACACCTTGAATCTGTCGTCGACCCGGGCGCGTTGTGGCTTGCGTTCCGTTTTTTCGTCCGTCGTCGGCTTTTTTTCCGCGGTGGTCGTTGTCGTCGCAACTGTAGCCATAGTTTCAGTTCTCAGTTCCCGGTTTTCAGTTCT